>JAALOO010002432.1_pt1 | contig 10264 bp, 11 predicted proteins | sample 7257641 | NCBI WGS metagenome assembly JAALOO01 (sample SAMN14085613, study PRJNA598686) | mite metagenome | biome: ENVO:01001000; feature: ENVO:01001002; material: ENVO:01001226; isolation source: single female mite from University of Michigan culture on fish food culture... ... | reverse complement strand
AGAGAGAGAGAGAGAGAGAGAGAGAGAGAGTAGGCAGTCCAATTGGAGCATAAAGGCACCACTTACTACTGAGGCTGCACATCTCTCCCATAGTCACAATTGCCAGTTCGGCCTCATCCGCACAAGGACAGAAGAAATGCAAAACTGCAACGTTTTATTGGTGTTAGCAGACAGGGGGCGAACAGCTGATAGAGAGATGCACTCGAGCTAGTCGAGTGGTAGACCGCGCGGCCTGTGTCATTTTAATCATTTATTAATGTTGGAATTAAAATAGTATAAGTTAGTAGCGTATAAAGTAGCAATCGCAAAGAGGGTAATACTTCATCAATCAGAAAAGGAGAAACATATACAACCATAGAGAATGTTAGCATCCAAACACAGTGCTGATCTAACCATCATAACCAAAGAAGAAATCGAAATCTTTGATTAGCTAAAGTATAAAATGCCAACTTGAGTTTTTCATCCAGACAAGTCGTTATCGTCGTATAATATCTGGTCATAAAGTTCCGCTTTGACGATTCTGCCCGCAAAGTATCTTCCGTTGAGAGCATCGCGCGCCTTAATAGCCTCTAAAACGTAAAAAATAAATTATTTATCGCATTCTCTGCCCTGAACTGGCGTCTGTCCAGTTTACCTTTCAAACTCGTAAACTCGACAAAAATTTTTACAATAATTTCCGCGTCTTCCTCTTCTGATTGCTTCTCCTGGTAGATGATTACCTTTCGAACGTTGCCATACTTGCCACATTCTTCCGTCACTTCGGACTCAAGATCGTTGTCGATATCCTCAGCGCCGACCATGTTTCTCAAAATAACAACTCTAGACTAAAATAAGTTTAAGGAAAAAAGTTAAATTACGCAAGTTTTTGGAAAATAAATCAACTTACTTCATTTTTTCTCATTAGCTTATGCATTAACACTTGACGTGCATTTGAACCTTTTATGACGACATTCTCTTGCTGCTGCAGTGTCTGCACCTCTTCCTGAATGGCTTCAATAGGTTGTTCGACCGCTGAAGCTAGTGCTGAGGAGCCATTTTCACTTTTCACTGCCAACACCTTTTCGTTGGCTGTGGTAGAATCGGCAACATTTTCATTTGATGGTGCTCCATTTGAGTTATTTGGTACATTGCCATTTGCATTGGCATTTTTGATCGACAAAGGAAGTGTGGTAACAAGCATTGGTGGTGGAATAATAATTGGCGGAGTTGCAGAGTTTGGAGTTATGGTGACACCCGTTATCAGTCCCGGTGCAGTTGAAGCCATAACTGCTGGTTGAGATCCAAATTGACTGAAAGCAAGTCCCGGTTGTGGAATGTTTGGAGAGCCATTTGTTCCAGCAACGGCATCCATTGCTTGAATTTTAGCTGTAGCCGCAGCGGCTGCAATGGCCGCCGCAGTTGGTAATGAGGTTGGAGTTGTTGGGGCTGCTTCAAAGCAGTTTGGCGGTGTAATTGCTCGGCCAACTCTCAAGTTCTGTCCAGCCAAATCAAACATATTCATAGCAGTAATTGCTTCAACCATTGACTGTTCAGACTCGTATTCTATTGAAAAAATTAAAATATTCAAGTAATCGCTGAATCAATTATCTACAACTATAAAAACTCACCAACGTAGCCAAAACCCTTGTGTTTTCCCACTTGAGCTTGCGCGAGTTTGCACGACTTGACAGTGCCAAAGGCTTCAAATACTGACTGAATGTCTTGCTCTGACAATTCGGGATGAATAGATGAGATGTAAATGCGACTAAAAGACTTTGCTTCAATTTGAATCTGCTCAATAATAGCCGCCGCTTGTGGCATGTTTGACGGTCGACCCACTTTGATATTTCTTCCGCCCATCATAAAACCATTCATCTGTTCTAGCGCCAAGTGAGCTGCTTCAGGAACTTCGTACTCAATGAAGGCAAAGCCTTTGTGTTTCTGGGTAGTTGGATCCCAAGACATATTTATCGTTTTGATGGGGCCGAAAGGGTTAAATGCCTGTCGAACAGTGTCTTCCTTCAGCTCAAAGCTGATTGAGCCCACGTAGATTCGGCACATTAGAACCAAAGCCTGGTGACGCTGAAGCGACTTTTGCTGTTGCTGCTGATAGGCAATGGTTTGTTTTTCCAACACTGATTTGATTGACTGCTCCATGGCAAACTTTTTTGCTTTTGCAATCGCTTCCTGCTGTTCCGGAGTGAGCTTGATTAACGTTGCCGCAAGGGCCGAGGCGCGCAATGCGCCAGGCCCAGCAATGAGCGGGTAGCATTGTTTGGCTGTAATTAGTTCAGTTTGAGCCACATCATCTATAAACAAAATAAGTAAGAAAAAATTAGTTTTGGGTATCAACAATTTTTGTGTAAAAAAGTTAATATGGCATTGTCGCATCAACACATATTTAAAAAACTAAAAGATGAAGGGCCAACAACAAGTCCAACGAAAAACGATTCTTTGATCAAGCATTTAAACGGGTGGAATCTAGTGTACACATTAATACAGTACCACTTAGTGAATTAAAGATGGTGAAAGAACCAAACTTTAACTATACAACAACCTACTTAAAAGCAAAAAGAAACAAACAAAAAAAGATTGAGTTGGTTCGTGTAAAAGCATAAATAAAAGAAAAAGTACAATTTGAAGATTTGTTTGATTTGCAAACGCATTAACACAACGTCAACTGTACGCGTTGAAAATGGTCATCTTTTAAACAAAACGGTCAAGAGGGAGTGTTGCATTAGATATCGCTCCACTTTTAGGTTCACCGATAAATGAATTACGTCTGTAAAAAATGATACAAGAAGAGAAAAAGAGAAAGAAAATAATAAAACAGGTTATTTAGTTAATCAAGTTCGTGAGGTTAATTCATATTGAACATGTTGATGTTTTCAGCACACACTGATACAGGTTCCTGATGAAACGTTCTTGCGTTGATGCTTATTTGTTATGTGCCATATTTTAAAATGCGAATGCGACAGCAACCTTGGGTTGATTCGAGCCGAATAAAAGCACATGAAAACGGTGAAACACTTACCCTCCCGCCTGACTCGGGTCATCTCGATTTCTCCGTTTCTTGAGCGGCTCATTCTTGAGTGGTAATTGTTGACCTGGATTAGAAGACTGACACAAGATAACACAGTTGTAACCAAAACAAGAAGATACGGAATCCAGTGAATGTTGAAAAGTGGCGAACTCGATTTTTCACTGAAGGCACACAAATCACACGGCTCAGTGGAAATAGTGCCGACTTGAAAAAAAAATCTGCAGAGTGAAAAACACATTTGATGCACATGGCAGTGGTCAACAATCTTCTAAAAATGGTCAAACAAAAAAAATGGGTAGCTCTTCTAGGGTACTCCGGACATGGGTACTATGGAATGCAACGACAAACATGGTAAGCTGATGAAATAGGTACAATAATGACCAAAAACTTATATTTTGTGTATAACATCTTAGTGACAACAAAACCATCGACAATCTTCCAACGATTGAATCGGAGCTATTCAAGTCGTTTTATGAGGCCGGGATGATCAATGAAAATGAGTTCAACACTCCAAACCTGATGAGGTTCCAAAGAGCTGCCCGTACAGACAAGGGCGTTTCCGCAGTGAAGCAAATTATATCTTTTAGTATTGCCAACGATGTTGCTGAGTACTTACCGAAAGTAAATCAACTCCTTCCACCGCATATTCGAATGTTTTCGGCGAAAAAAGCAACGAAATATTTTGATTCAAAAAACTTTTGCGATGCCAGAACTTATAGCTACTTATTGCCTTCATTCGCCATTTGTCCAGTCGACCAAGTTACACAGGAAGACTTTACCGTTTCTAAAGAAACAATTAGCGAATTCAACACTATCCTCAAGATGTTTACTGGCACGCATAATTTCCACAATTTTACAGCTGGGAAAAAGCCTACCGATGCCAGTGCAAAACGATTCATCATTTCATTTGAGTGTTCAGAACCATTCCTTATGTCAGATGGAGATAAGAAGATAGAGGTACTTGTAGCCCGAGTTAAAGGACAGAGCTTCATGCTGCACCAAATTCGAAAGATGATCGGCTTGGCGATTGCAGTAATGCGAGGTTTTGTCAGCCCTGCGGCCATTACTCGCGCATTCGGGAACGAGCGTCTAGACGTACCCATTGCTCCTGGTCTTGGATTACTCCTCGAAGAGGTTCACTACGAGCGGTACAACAAAAAGTACGGTGGCGATGGACATCACGAAGCGCTGCTGTGGGATGATGTGAATGACACAATCAACTCTTTTAAAAATGAGCATATTTACCCGAGAATAGTCAAAACTGAGCTGGAGGAGAAATCAATGTTCAACTGGCTGGCCACCTTGCCAATTCACACCTTTGATGTTCGTACTCATCAAATCATTAACAAATCTGATGCAATTGACAAACCACTGGTCCGAGCACATTTTAATGCAACTCAAAAAACCAACGTCAAAGAAAACCCAGCTCCAGAGGCAGAAGAAGAAGAAGCCACTAGTTCGGAAAATGTTGCTGAAAAACGTCAATCGCTGGAGATTGAAGATGTTGACAAAGCCGAAGACAAAGCCGAAAAAAGGATTAAACTGGATGTTTAAAGTTAATATAAATTTTTATTTAAGTAAAGAAAACAGTATAATAACAGTTATTAAAGAGAATATATTTGTACAAAAGCCATAAAGTTGTGAAAGTCAATTTGGGGTCAGTAGTGCAAAGGGGATCACTTGTATGGCAGGGTGACAGGTTTCGCTAGAGAAAACAGTTACAATCGGACTAGTTGAAAGAATCGCTTGTTACAGATTTTTAATTTTATCACCTGAACATCATCTGCACTTGGTCGGAAGGCTAAGTGTGTGTGTGTTGGTAAAAACAGACAAAAGTAAGTGTGATCAAGCACTAAAAACAAGGGCAATTACAAAAGAATTATAAAAATAAAAATCCCATAAATTAGAAATGGTCATAAAATCAATCAGTTTGATAAAAACGGGTTTAGACTGTTGTAGACATGCAAACAATATCGACACCGAGCCTTGAGGATCAATCGAGCAGCTTAATCACACACAAAACCACTTCTCCGAGACCATTTAGTATTTTCTTAGACTTTGACTTTTTCTTCTTTTTCTTTAGCTGTATGTTAACTGGCAGAGGATTCTTTTGTTTATCCTTGTCAGCCTTCCCGTCACTGACTGAGTTTGCAGCATCCGAACTTCCCTCATCGTCATCATCGTCATCATCATCTTCGGAAATGTCATCAAATCGTCGCTCGACATCCAGTTTGAAAATTTCCATATGCTTAGGCAGCTGAACCTGGTCATTTCCTTTGATTTTTTCAAGCAAAATTTGCTTTTCCTCATTGGTCAAGATTTCACTGGTATACGGGCCTTTGAGAAAGTCGTCCAGGCTCATGGTGAGGTACCGAGGATAAAAGACAAGTTCGCCCAGAATTTCACGCTTATTTTTATCCGTCAACTCTTTGCAAGTCTTTTTACACTGCTGACACGACCACTGATTAATGGCAGCAAAGATTTCCAGCTCAGTAGCGATGTTCAGTGTGTCCCGCCAAAGAATATTACCGACAAGATCATATGGCAGTTTGGAAAATCCTTCAGAAGAGATAATTTTCTGGGCACAGTAGTCGATAATGTCGTAACATCGAATGATCAGAGTGTTCAGCATCTCGAGTAGATCTTCGTTGGCCGCTGGCTCGTTGCACACCTTTTCAGGCTGATTATCTGCGTTCATCTCGCAGATGTGCTTTAGGTAATTGTGAAAGAATGCAACCACTTCGAGCACATTGTCGTCGTTGGACTGGTTGCAGAGGAATGTCAAGCACAACTTAGACAGCTGATAGAGGCAAAAGCTGTTGGAAGCATTAAAAAGAACCATTGCCTCAGAGACGGACTTGATGACTACCTCGTTTGTGTAAGTATATCTAAAGAGAACGTTTTTTATCATTAAAAAAGATATAAAACGGATTTGCTTTTGTTTTTACTTACTTCAAAATAATGTCGAAAATGTCATGCTCGCACCAGTTAATGCGTATCTCTTTGGTCTCAGAATTGGAATTCTTGTCTTTGACAGTAGCAGCAATGGCTTTAAAGAATGAGCTGGCATCTTCCAGAATGAAACTGTGAGCTGGAAATCGCCACAGTTTACTATCGTTTTGCCCTACTAGAAAGGCCAAGTCAGCTTGTTCCTCATTGTTGTAGAGCACCAAGCCTGGACTAGGCGCAGATGGCAGATCCAGTTTAGAGTCGTAGTGTTGCGAGTCAGCGATGGGTGAGTTGACTTCAAACAAGTTTATTTTGTCCATTTGTAGTTCGTAATTTTGATTTGCTTCACCAGGAACAGGAGACGGCGACTTGGTGGTGGCGTTCGGCTGGCCAGTGACCGCGACGTTTCGTGCACTGGGCGAAGGCGAAAGACGGGCGGCTGAACTGTTGTGCGGTGTATCAAGATGAAATGGCTCACAAGGATTTATCCCCAAATGGCCCACTGATCGAATGACCTTCTTCAAGTTCGGGTACGCTCGAATGTTGACGTTGCGATGGTGCACCGTGTTTTGAAGCAGCTTTTTTGTGTTTACATTTGTAAACTCTTGACACATCTGAGAGAGAAAGCAGAATTGTTAAGAACATTCAATGTTGATGAACGTCTACGTGAAAGGGCTAAGCAACTATAACAGGCAATGCAATAGTAATTGGCCGAGTGAGAGGCAAAGTCGGTGACAGGCTAAATTACAAATGACAATGTTATGCGTGGTCACGAGCATGAATGGCGTCATTCTGCCATTAGGGCAAGGGGAGAACCACGTGCAGGTAGATTTCTGTCTGTTGAGTGGAGTGAGTTGCCAGTTCTCCGTGATTCAACACATCTACCTGATCGGAGTTAGTTTACTATCTTAGAAATCGATATTGCGCTCAAAGTTCTTGTTATACTTTGGGTAAATCACAGCAAATCGTTTGACTACAGTTTTTTGTTCTGATGCAAAGTCACAGAAATGATCAGTTGTCTGGTTTCAGTCTGACTTTTAAAGCCTTCAAACAAAGGCCATGTTTACAACTGAAAATCCAAGTTCAATAGAGCCCCTTTCAAACTATTCCTGACCTTTCTTTTTCACCACATAAATTCTGCTTGTCATTTCGATTGATGTTTGCTCCCCTCAACAAGGCCAGTAAAGCATGTCAAAACGATGTATTCATCACGTTCACTTTTTAACTGGATTGAAAGGGAAAAGACCACCGAATATTAAGCTTCAAAATTGACAAACAATGTATTACTACTACATCAGATTGAGCATTGCCAAAGTGCGAACAGAAAAGGCAGATTACAAGTGCAATAGATTGCAATGAGTCAACCCAGTCATCATTCACACACACCTATCAGCCTTGAATTTGCCTGCTGTGGTGGTGCCTGTCACCGGGAGACTGCTCAGGAGCTCTGTTCACCGCATTTATTTATAGAATCAGCTCAGCAGATATGCGACAGAATGGCAAAGGAAAAAAATGCTCTCAAAAACCAGAACATGGCAGCCAATGGTGGTGTTTTTCGGTGGTTTTTGGTCATTTAAGCTAACCTTGAATGTTAAGGGAGAAACCAAATGTCTACTAGGGACAAGGGTGAAAGTGCCTCGCTTATTAAGGTTACCTAAATTTGTGCTGGAAGCAAACAAAGAGATTGAGTATTTGTATAGGGAAGAGAAATTTAGCACGATGCACTACTTCTCCTTCTATATAAGAACCTCTCTGATCGCCGTCCTCTTAGGGGCACAATTTGAGCATGCGAAGTGTTTAGAGTCCAAGAAATCGATAGATTTGCCTTGAATATTTTGTGAGTAAGGCATCGGGATTGGGCCAAGGCCAGTCTCATGTCAGGTCAGGGGAAGGCAAAGGTTGCAGTGTGTCAAAGGTAGAAGCACTTACCGGCAAACAGCAGTTGCGGCAGCCCGTCGAGGAGAAGCTGTTAATGCAGAACTTGCACCGATTGTGCAGCAGCGAGTGCAGAACCAGATTTTTCTTTCGGTTAGCGGTAATATAACGTCCTAGTTCTTTAGATTGATGCTGATCGAGGACATTTTCTCGTCCGCTCGAGTAGTTGACTGTTTCGGAGAACATTGTACGATTGACTGAATCTTCACTCTGTAGACTCAATAAGGGAACATTCGAATAGGAGGATAACGTGTCCTCGGGCGATTGATTTCGGTAAAAAAGTCGTTTTTCGATGATCAAAATAAAATGGTCCTATTCAACTTTAGGAAAAAAGACTGCCGATGTACAAAAGCTGGCGATTGTTAGATAGAGTGATCTCGGTAGCACTCGGCAGCCTGACGGCACGCACCAGAATGGCAAAATGACTGGATGAAAACAAAGTAGTGCCAAATTTTGAAGCCGACGAAGAGAGAACGTGAAACCCGAATTCTGGCCAAGTGCGCATGAAGATTCTGGCGGGCTCGACTGTCAGAGAGCGACTACCACCGACTTTGGCGGAGCAGGCAGGCAAATGTACATCTACATTCTCCGGAACTGAAGGAAGAAGGCAGTGAAGGAGGGAGGGAGAGACTGACTGGAGTGATGATCGTCGCCGAATGGTGCCCGTGATCATCGCGAGAACACTTGCAATCGACTGCTTCTTTCTCTCTTCAGTTTCTCCTTTCTCTTTCTCTTTTTCTTTCTTTATGCTGGCGTCCGCAGTGTCTAGGTGGCCGTGTGCCGTGCGCGCACAATCACTTAACCTCAATGCCGGCCATGGTTCTCTGCCACCGCTGGCGCCGTGTTGTTTCCACCACCACCACCACTGCTGCAGCCCCACAGCTCTATACCGCATTCGGAGATTCTGTACGACTGCGCCAAGTCAGGCCAAGATGGAATGCCCATTTGGCTGTGAAAACGATGGCACTGCCAGCAATTGTCACTCTGATTCGAGGTGCACTGTAGTGTCCCTTTTTGAGCAGAGGGCTTAGATCAGGCTGCAATGGTGTCACTGCTGATCAAATTGCCCCGCTGGGCATCCCACACACACAATAGTGCACATGGTAAAAATTCCGAGATTAAATTAAAACAATCCAATGCGATTAAGTCGGTCATTGTCTTTTCTATTTAATCACAGATTCAAGCAAATTAATTTACAAAGCGATAGATATACAAATTAAACCACGCATCAAGAATGACTGCTATTGACAGCAGCAATAGGCTACTGATGTCCTTTCCGCGTAAACAAAGCATTGTGTGATGCTGTTCCCAGTTTTAATTAAACAAAAATATCTCATTGTTCGGTGTTGTTCCAACATTTTTTTATTAGCTAAAAAAGAGCATGGCGAGGCGAATGAACTCGACAAAAAATCGGGTGTTTGGTGCATGCTCGGATAATTTTTTATACAAAAATGCAGTAAGATGACATTTTTTAGAATGTTTGATACCTTGTTTGATTCAGTCACAGGTTTTTGTTTATTATGAACATTGGCAGTGTTTTTTTTGAGATCATCATCTTCATCATCTATGATTATGACATTGATTTCATTACCATCGCTTTTCTTGTCATCTAAAAAATTTTTTCTAAGTTTTTTTCTTGGCAGGACATCATCATCACCACCATCGTAATTGTTATGGTCTTCATCACCACTATCAGAATCATCATCGTCGTCGTCGTCGTCGTCCTCGGGCTTCCTAACAAAGGGGGAATGTACCCCTACGAAAAGGTAAGCCATAAAGGCTTGGTAGAGCCAGTAGTGCCCGAGAAGGACGACTTCGTTCTGACTCAACTTGATCTCGCTCCTCCAAGAGCTCGCGATTTGGTTGGTCAGGTTAGCCAGTCCAATTGTTTTCAAAAGGACGGCTTCTCGAAATCGCCCTTCAACCGGCGACATTCCATGAAAAAAGATGTGCGTGAACACATCATTTTTTGACTCAAGGATTTCCCTTCGTTTCTGAAGCTTAGGGCTCTGAAAAAATATTAATTTGTATTAACTTTTTCCTTCGTATTAGTTAAATTCTTACGTCTTTTGCGTCCTTGTCGTGATCATAGGGACGGCTGTCCACTCCGACGCCTATATAAAAAGTTGATTTCACAAACCGGGTGAACCGGGCTCGTGAAAACTTTAAGCTGCTCCTGCGAGGCAGCACTCGTGGGTCGCATAGCATATAATTAAATGACCTTAATCTCGCCTTTGGATCAAGGGAGATCAAGGCCACCTGTCTGAGAAACTGCTTTTCAAGTTGGCGCCCTTTTTTCAAGTCAAGTTTTGCAGCGTCAAATGGGCTTTTGGTTTTGTTGGTGCTGGTGACGGTGCT
>JAALOO010002431.1_pt1 | contig 10270 bp, 12 predicted proteins | sample 7257641 | NCBI WGS metagenome assembly JAALOO01 (sample SAMN14085613, study PRJNA598686) | mite metagenome | biome: ENVO:01001000; feature: ENVO:01001002; material: ENVO:01001226; isolation source: single female mite from University of Michigan culture on fish food culture... ... | reverse complement strand
CGGACGAAAAGAGCCTGCTTGAAGGGGTTCCTTGTTGGCGTTGCTGGCGTTGTTGGCTGGTGGCTTGCTGTTTTGATTAAGCGGAGGACCAAACTGCTGTTCAATCGCTGCCATCGCTCGCTCCTTCTCAACTTCTTCAACTGGTAGTTCATTTTTAGTGGCCGGCGTTTTAGCTGGAAGTTCGTCGAGCTTCTCCTTCGGCTTCTTCGGAGTCTTTGCCTTCTGTTTGGGGGCAGGAGCAGTCTCCGGTGTGGCAGCCCAGTCGTTGAAGCTGATGTTGCCGTCGTTTTTGCTGATGTTTTTGGGAGTGGCCGGTCCGGCGGTTTTGGCAGCTGGATTGGAAGTCGCCGGCTTAGCAGCCCAGTCGAAGCTGTCGTCGTCAGGCCAGCCGTCTTCACTAGGCCAGCCGTGGTTGTTGCTGTTGCAGTTTGCTGATTTGACAGTGGTGGTAGAAGTTGTTGCCGGCTTTCCAGACCATCCTGAATTGGTGTTTTTGTTGTTGTTGGAGGAGGAAGAAAAAGCTGTGGTAGAAGTGGTGGTGGTGACAACTCCGGCAGCCACCATCTCCGGCGGCAAGGTCCAGTCAAAGTCGTCGTCGTCGCCATAAAACTCCGTCATGATGATGGTGATGGTGATGGGAGCTGGGAGGTAGCGCTAAGAACGGAAAAATCTTCAAGTAGAACAACGTGAAGAGGAGCGGGAAAAACAAATGAGCGATCAAAAACAAAGAAAGCTCGAGCTTTTATACCTTCGCTCAGCTGCCGCTACGCTTGTGGTGCGATACCGCTTGGCCGTGATTGGTCAAACGAACTTGAACTTGACCACTGAGAAAGATAGCCAGTCGATTCGAAAATAGGGCGACCTCACAAAAGACGTACCGAAATTCCGAAATTCTAACCCGATTCTGTTTTTCTACCCTAACTTTCTTTCCAGGGTCTCACCAAGCAACAGGCGGCGGAGATCCTCTACCGGGACGGCCCCAACGCCCTCTCCCCACCGAAGCGCACCCCCGAATGGGTAAGTTAAATAGAAGAACACCTAAAGCTGTTGATCATTCGCTAAAATGTTTACATTTTCCCTTTCTGTAGGTCAAATTCTCGAAGAACCTCTTCGGCGGCTTCGCCATGCTCCTCTGGGTGGGCGCCGTGCTCTGCTTCCTCGCCTACGGCATCCAGGCGAGCTCCTACGACGAGGTCCAAAACGACAACCTCTACCTGGGCATCGTCCTCGCCACCGTCGTCATCGTCACCGGCATCTTCAGCTACTACCAGGAGGCGAAGAGCAGCAAGATCATGGACTCCTTCAAGAACATGATCCCCCAGTACGCCACTGTCGTTCGAAATGGCCAGAAGTTCACCATTCCCGTGGAGGAGGTGGTGGTCGGAGACCTGATCGAGGTGAAGGGGGGTGATCGAATTCCCGCCGACATTCGAGTCATCTCCGCCTCGGGCTTCAAGGTCGACAACAGTTCGCTGACGGGCGAGTCTGAGCCGCAGTCCCGTAGCCCCGAGTGCACCAACCCCAATCCGCTGGAGACGAAGAACATTGCCTTCTTCTCGACCAATTGCGTCGAGGGAACAGGACGGGGCATTGTCATCAGCACCGGAGATCGAACCTTTATGGGTCGAATCGCTAACTTGGCTTCTGGGCTGGAAATGGGAGAGACGCCGATTGCGAGAGAGGTAAGCTTTTTGGCTGAGGTTTTGTTTACCTTTTGTTTACGTTTTTTCGCTCGCTTTCCTTTTCGCAGATCGAGCACTTCATCCACATCATCACCGGCGTGGCCGTCTTCCTCGGCGTCTCCTTCTTCATCATCGCCTTCATCCTCGGCTACCACTGGCTCGATGCCGTCATCTTCCTCATCGGCATCATCGTCGCCAACGTCCCGGAAGGCCTCCTGGCCACCGTCACCGTCTGCCTCACCCTCACCGCAAAGCGCATGGCCAAGAAGAACTGCCTGGTGAAGAACCTCGAGGCCGTCGAAACGTTGGGCTCCACCTCGACCATCTGCTCCGACAAGACCGGCACGTTGACGCAAAATCGAATGACCGTCAGCCATCTCTGGTTCGACAACACCATCTTCGATGCGGACACCACCGAGGAGCAGACCCGATCCAGCTTCAATCGAACCGCCAAAACCTTCCGCCCCCTCTCTCTGGTCGCCCAACTTTGCAGCCGAGCCGAGTTTCTCCCCGGCCAAGATCACATTCCGGTGATGAAGCGCGAGTGCACCGGCGACGCCTCCGAGTCGGCCATCCTCAAGTCGATGGAGCTGATTGAAGGCCAGGTGATCACTTTTCGGGAGCAAAATCGAAAAGCCGCCGAGATTCCCTTCAACTCCACGAACAAGTACCACGTGACTGTGAACCAGATCAACGCCAACAACTCGGACCGCTACGGCGACGGCTCCAACTACGTCATCTGCATGAAGGGCGCCCCGGAGCGCATTCTGGACCGCTGCGCCACCATCATGGTCAACGGCCAGGTGCAGAAGCTGAACGAGGAGTACGTGAAGAACTTCAACAAGGCCTACATGGAGCTGGGCGGGCTGGGAGAGCGCGTCATCGGCTTCTGCTTCCTCCCACTTCCGGCAAAGGACTTCCCCATTGGCACCAGCTTCAACGTGGACGGCGACAAGGCCAACTTTCCCCTGGATGGGCTGACCTTCCTCGGACTGATGTCGATGATTGATCCGCCGAGGTAAGAGCAACACTTTTTGTGGTTTGTTTACGTTTTGAGTTCTATTTCTATTTTAACCCTTTCAGAGCCGCCGTGCCCGACGCGGTCGCCAAGTGCCGCTCCGCCGGCATCAAGGTCATCATGGTCACCGGTGATCACCCGTAAGTGTTCTTTTTTGCTTATCAAATCTTTATCATCGGCTTATCAACTCTTCCTTTTAACAGAATCACCGCCAAGGCCATCGCCAAGTCAGTGGGCATCATCAGCGAGGGCACCGAGACGGTGGAGGACATTGCCGAGCGCCTGGGCGTTCCCGTCAGTCAGGTGGACCCGAGCGAGGCGAAGGCTATTGTGGTCAATGGAGCGCAGTTGAAGGTAAGGATTTTTGAAGAAGTTTTTTGGAAGTTTTTATTCTAATCTTATTTGAATTTTTCGTAGGACATGGCCACCGAGGAGCTGGACCACATTCTGGCGACGCACACCGAGGTCGTCTTTGCCCGCACCTCGCCGCAGCAGAAGCTGGTCATTGTGGAGTCGAATCAGCGAGCAGGTTTGTTTCAATTCTTTTCAAGACTTTAAAAATTTTAAAAATTTTAACCTTTTTTAGGCCAAATCGTCGCCGTCACCGGCGACGGCGTCAACGACTCACCGGCCCTCAAGCGAGCTGACATTGGAATTGCCATGGGCATCGCCGGCTCCGACGTCTCGAAGCAGGCCGCCGACATGATCCTCCTCGATGACAACTTCGCCTCCATCGTCACCGGCGTCGAGGAGGGCCGTCTCATCTTCGACAATTTGAAGAAGTCCATTGCCTACACGCTGACGAGCAACATTCCGGAGATTTCGCCCTTCCTCCTCTTTATTCTCGTGGGAATTCCGCTGCCCCTCGGAACGGTCACTATTCGTAAGTTTACGAAGTTAACTTTCTAAAATTTTTGACTAACTTTTCTCCTTTATTTTTTAGTCTGCATCGACCTCGGCACCGACATGGTGCCCGCCATCTCGCTCGCCTATGAGAAAGCCGAATCGGACATCATGCGACGAAAGCCCCGAGACGCCCAGAAGGACAAGCTGGTCAATGAGCGGCTCATCTCAATGTCCTACGGGCAGATCGGCATGATGCAGGCCAGTGCCGGCTTTTTCACCTACTTCGTCATCATGGCGGAAAATGGCTTCTGGCCGCGTGATTTGCCCGGCATTCGCGAGAAGTGGGACTCCAAGGGCTACAACGACCTGCAGGACACCTACGGGCAGGAGTGGACGTACAACAACCGGAAGATCTTGGAGTACACCTGCCACACGGCCTTCTTTGTCACGGTAGGGAATTTTTTTGTTCTATTTTGTAAAAATTTGGCTAATCTTTTTATATTTTTTTATTGTTTAGATTGTCGTTGTCCAGTGGGCCGATCTGATCATCTGCAAGACGCGACGCAACTCGCTGGTTCACCAGGGAATGAAGTGAGTGCTTTTTGTTTTTAATTTTTAAGTTTACTGATTTTAATATTTTTCTTTTAACTTTTCACCACCAGCAACCACGCCCTCAACTTTGGCCTGCTCTTCGAGACGCTGCTCGCCGCCTTCCTCTCTTACGGCCCCGGCATGGACAAGGCGCTGCGCATGTACCCGCTGAAGTGAGTGTTTTTAACCTGTTGCTAAACAGTTTATCAAATTCTAATCAATCTCTTATCAAAATTTCAGATTCAACTGGTGGCTAGTCGGTATTCCCTTCAGCATCCTCATCTTCATCTACGACGAGGTCCGTCGGTACATCATTCGCCGCAACCCCGGCGGCTGGGTCGAGATGGAGACGTACTACTAAGGAAACTGGAAGATCATACCATCATCAACAACAACATCATCCTCATCATCATATCGACCAAATTTTTTTTTCAGACCACCCTTCTATTCTTTCTCTCAAGCTTTCTACCACACAAATCTAGCACACACATTTTCACATCAACTCATTCAATATCCATTGCAATAGAACAACAACAGCATCAAGAACTTCAAAGAATATGGATCAATTTAACCAACTTTATTATCAATTTCTCTGCTTGCTTATTTTATATTTTCTCCTCCTCCTTCTTTCTTAACTCTGTGCAACAACATTCTTTTGTCCATCCCACTTTCTTTCTTTCTACCCCTTTTTGTTTGTTAATATCAAATGTGCGTTTTCTTATTATCATTATAATAACATGAAAGAAACAGAAGTTAACTTCCGGTTGTCCATTATCATCATTTAATGTCAAGAAGAAGAAGAAGAAGAAGAAGAACCCTTGCAATCCTTTCTTCAATGTAATACCCACATCATACCCCCACCATTGATTTCCAATCGTTAGGATATCCCAATCCAATTATCTTATCATCAACTTATTATCTGTATTTTTTCAATTTTAATTTCTACGCCAATCTCTTTTTTCTATTAAAAAGTCATAGCAAAAAAATCTGCCACGCCTAGTTTCTGATTTTCGAAAAAGAAACAAAAACCTCATTTTTTCTTTTTGATGAGATGTGCTTTCGAGGAGTTGTCCTGTTTCACTTGCTCATCTTCGTTTGTAAACACCAGCTGGTGGTTGACAGAAACTCCACCGGCAAACCGAATCTTCAGACCACCTGTCGCCGGTCGTCCTAGTCATTTAGAAGATTTTCTCAAGCACCTTATCTGATCTCAAGATTATCAGCATTATAATCATCTTTTTTGTTCAAAAATGAAAAAATTTTCGTTGAAGCTGCTGTACATCCGAATTCTGTTTGTGTTCAAGGTAGGAGAGCTTGGATTTTTCTGCTGGTTTTTTGGGTTTGGATATCATTTTTGACATGACAACTTATTATCTTTTTCCCCAAATAGAAAGCATTCCTCCCCAGCGGCTACCCGCACAGCGTCAGCGATGACTACCTCGAGTACCAGCTGTGGGACTCGGTGCAGGCCTTCGCCAGCAGCATCATGAACAACCTGGCGACGGCGGCCATCTTCAAAGGTAGTAATTTAGAAGAGCCTAAAAACTTCTCAATCTTTTACTAAAAAAACCTTTAATTAGGAGTGGGCGTCGGCGACGGAAGTGCCACCGTCCTCGCCGCCACCGTCACATGGCTTCTAAAAGACGGCACCTCGATCATCGGCTCGCTGGTCTTCGCCACCGTCCAGTGCACCAAGATGGACTCCTACTGCAAACGGTGGCGCCTCTTCGCCGACCTCCTCAACGACTGCGCCATCGCCGTCGACCTCTTCAGCCCCGCCCTTTCCGGCCTCTACTTCACCCTGGTGCAATGTTTTTCCGGTGTCCTTCGATCTCTGGTGGGAATTGCCGGCGGAGCGACCCGAGCCGCTCTGACGCAACATGTGAGTAGAATGGAAAGCCTTTGTTTTGGTTTAAAAAGGCTAATGAGTTTCGATTTCTAAATAGCAAGCAAAGAGCAACAACCTCGCCGACGTCAGCGCCAAGGACAACAGCCAGGAGCGGATGGTCAACCTGGCGGCTCTGGCCTTTAGTCTGCTGATCATTCCCCTCGTTTCGGAGAGGCCTTTGTAAGAAGTCTGATTTTGTTTACCTTTTTGGCTGACAACATTTTCTTTTTCTGTTTCTTTTTAGCCTTATCTGGTGCCTCTTCCTCCTCTCCACGGCGACGCACGTCTACGCCAACTACCGCGCCGTCCGCGCCGTCCGCCTGGACGTCTTCAACGCCAACCGCCTGGCGATCTTCTTCGAGGAGCTGTTGGTCGGTGAAGACTCTCTAAAATGGATGTCGACATCTCAAAACACCTCCAAAAAGTACCACCAACTCTCGGTGGCCTCGGTGAACTCCCGCGAGAACGTCTGGCTGCTCAACGCCGATCGCCGTGATCGGCTCTTTTCGAACCTCCAACTAAGCTATGGCCGCTTCGAGTCAAATTCGGACCACGAGATAGGACAACAATCATCAGATAATTCGCAGCCAAGTTCGCTCTTTCACTTTAGCGACCGCTCTCAGCGGTGGTACCGCCTGACGATGAGTCACTTTCAGAATAAGGACAACAAAGTGAGCTTCAACCTCGAGGGCCGACTCTACGTGGATCGCTCATCCTCGGAGAGCAACTACCTGCCGCCGGAGGAGCTCACCAGTCTTCAGCTGTCCCTCCTCTACGCCGTCTTTCTCCTCAACTACTGCGCTGAAGAGTGTCAGCTGAAAAGGCTGAAGAAGAGGTCGCCCAGGCTGCAAAAGATTGCCCAGCTGGTCAGGGAGGAGAAGGTGGAATGTCGTTTTGAGGCACTCCGATTGGCGGCGACCACTGCTGAGGACACTCAAGAGGAGCTGATTAAGGCGGCCAAGTCAAGTGGCTGGAGAACGAGTCACATGCTCATTTCTGAGCTCTTTGCTGATGAGGATCAGGAGGAGGAGGAGGAGGGTGATGATGATGAGGAAGATTATAGAGAGGAAAAGAGGAGAAGCTGAAGAAAAAGAAGTAAGAGTATTTAAATTTTTGCTTAATATTTTTTATTTTTTGTATTTTTGTTTGTCGTGTTTAGCAAAAAAACCTTGACAATATATATATATTCTTTATTATTTTGTTGTAATAAAATACAAAAAAAGTTGCATTGTGGTGATCGAAAAAAATAAAAAAACAATTGATTTGTAAACTGCACTTTGTAAAAAGTAATTAAAAAGAAAAATTTAGTTTCTTTTGTAAGTCAATCTAAAAACCACTTAATGAAACGGCTTGAGATATAGTTCCTAGGATACATTTTAATAAAAATATAAATATTTTGTGGTGGTATTGTTCTATTGACGTGTTTTAGAACATATGGAACTCTTACCTCCTGCATATAAACAGAGGTTCAACGTGACTTTAGGTTACTTTTTGCTACTTTTAGCTAGTCTTAGCAAGTGTTAGCTAGCCTCTCGTCTGTCTGTATCCTTCTAGCACCCTTTAACTTATTACAATTTATTATTTATTAGTAAATATTAGTTTTATAAACGTATTTTTATTTTTTCTATGCAACAAAATTACACTATACATACTATATTAATTTTAAAACAGTTTTTAAATTTTAATAAAACTTGTTATTATTGTTTAAAAATTCAAAAATTTTTTATAAAATTATTTTTAAAATCAACTGTAAGTTAATAATTCATATTTAATATTTGAATTTTTTTTAAAAATTTTTTAAATATATATTTTTAATTTTTCGTTTATATTGTTTTTAACAGTGATACAAGGGCTCAGTTACGCTCGCTTCGCTCGCCACTAACCATTTTACTGTTTATCAGTTTTTAAAATAAAAAGAGCTCAGTAACTCGCTTCGCTCACTACTAACTTTTCTCAAACACTGTTGTGGTAATTTAAGTGAAAAGTACAAAAAATACATACAATTACTGGCAAAAAAGCAGAAAAAACAGGGGAAAAGTTTGGCAAGCCAAAACTCCAGCGAGCTTTTTTTATTGCACTGCTAGGACTTTGTGGTTTTCAGTCGTGCAACGCTAGGATTTTTAAATTATTTTGCCACAGATTTCTGGCGTAACTCGAACACAATTAACTTCTGTTACCTCGGGCCTTGCTTGTTTCGCTCGCAGGCCCTTCGTCAGCAAAAGTTAACAGTAGTCAAGTCACAACAAACCTTGCAGATTTTATCTGTGCATCGATAGGAACTTGCAATTACTTTAGTGTCAACTGAAATTAAAGGGAGCCGGCCAAAATCTCAAAACAATAATCTCGCAACAAAAATCTTGAAAGTCTCTTCGGGCCTTTTTCGTTTTGCTCGCAGGTCCCTCGTCGACCGAAGTTAACAATGGTCAAGTCACGTCAAACCTCGCAAAATATAGGCGTGCACAACTAACAAATGTTGATTACTCGAAGATGTAAGCAAACTCTTTTGTGATCAGCTTAATGTTCTGCTCCTGTGGGCTGGTGACCGGCTGGATGAAGCGCGTCCAGTTTGAGTTATTTTTGTTCTTCTGATTCAGCAGCGCCGCCACCAAAATGAAAATGTGCAGGTAGTTTTTGGTGCTGTAGGCGATCTGCGACAAAAAGTACAGCTCATTCTTGAAAGAGGTAATGACGCCCTCGATCAATCCAGTTTGCGTCTTTGAGAGAATGGACTTGCGGGAGAAGAAGGCCAGGCGGCAAACGCCGCCACCGTCGTCAGCAAGGCTCTTTTCTAGGTAAAAGTAAACGACGGGCAGCAAGGTCCGGGTGCGAATAAACACTGGCACATTGCTGATGACGTTGTTCACGGGCAGCTGCAGCCGATTTTTCTGCAACACCTTTTCCTAAACCACCGGCACAAATGAGCCTACAATGTGCTCGCTCTCTTTCTCCTGGCTACTTGAGATTGTTAAGGAAACAGTTAAAGGTAAGCAGGCCGCCGCAGTAGCCACCACCGCTGACGTCATTAACGATAAAGTTTGCCTGATAAGAATTTTGGTAAAGGTGATGCAATTGGTAGTGCTTTTGGAGCATTGAAAAAGTTTTTTTGCCAGTTAACGACTGTTCACTCAGACGACTAAAAAAAGAGTTACTGTTTGGTTGTTGTTGACTATGATGCTGCAGTTGCAGCTGGCCATTGTAGCTGAAATCGGAGTACGCAAAAGACAGTGATATTTGCTGCTGACTACTGGAGTTGGCTGGTATGTTTGGATTGAGAAAAAAAGGAGAAGGTAGTAGTGGTAGTAGTCAAATCGACCGTACCGTCGGTTTTGGCCACTTCAAAGAGGTTGTTGTCAGCGGCGGTGGAAATGAAGGTTACCATCACCACTGCCAGCATTTGTCTGTTGAATGGTGGTCACCAAGTGTGAGTTATGAGCACTGCTGCCGTTTTTTGATAAAACCGGCAATGGCGTTGATGGTGTTCTCGTTGAAAAGACCCGCAGCCGTTGTTGCTGCACCAGCAACACTTTCTAACTCTGGCGATCCTAAACCACCAGCGTCAGAAACCGCCTCTCCATTTGAAGTGCTGGGCAACTCCACAGAAAAGGCCCCGAGGAAGCCCACCTAAAGTCCTGAAATGCCATCGTTGACCAGCAGACCAAGAATGTAAAAATGAGAAAACTGTTTCATACCAGCGGCAAAAAAAGTAAAAGCTTGAGATCTGATAATGCTAAAATTGCTGTTTCGACTGTTGTTGTTAAGCAGTCGGACTGGCTAGTGTCAGATGCTGCTGAGTAACTTCAAAGATCGATGTTGTCTTTGTTGCTGGGGATGACTGAAGGTGTAAAGCAACAGAACTACTGTTGTTGCTGTTTCTGTTGTCATTGTTGACGGCAGAATCGATGTCAAAGGTCGATTTGGCGGCGTACTTTTGAATGAGAAAGTGTTTGTAGGTCTAAAGACTAATGAAAGTGGTTTACAGGCTTGATTCGCTCGCAAAACCCGAGGCAGCGAAAGTTTAAAGTGGCCAAGAGGTGCCAGACTTCTCCGCCTTGTGCCGTGCACTGCTGAGGAACGCATAGTTGTCACTGTGATGAGCAAACACATTAGCTGTAAACAAAAGGACACATCTCTCGGAAACTCAACCGGCAATTCACCCGACTCGGTTTGGCCATAACTCGCAGGTTTTAGCCGTGCACTGCTAAGATCCTGTAAACACTTAACCGTCAATCTCTAACGTGGCTTGAC
>JAALOO010002429.1_pt1 | contig 10275 bp, 11 predicted proteins | sample 7257641 | NCBI WGS metagenome assembly JAALOO01 (sample SAMN14085613, study PRJNA598686) | mite metagenome | biome: ENVO:01001000; feature: ENVO:01001002; material: ENVO:01001226; isolation source: single female mite from University of Michigan culture on fish food culture... ... | reverse complement strand
CGATAATTTAAAATCTAAAAAATCATTATCTACCATGGAAAATGCTAAGCCACAAAGCACCAAAATAATCCCCAACACACCAGCAATACCAAAACCGGGTATTACAAATACTTCTAACACTAGTAGTAGCACACCAATAAAGAATATTGCAATTTCCCAATTGTCAGCTAGCCCTTGTAAATAAAGAGGAGCGAAAAATAAGCTACCACAAATTATCGCGATTACCAGTGCAAAACCAATACCCGGCGTTTGCAATTCAAAATAAATCCCTCCAATTAGGCCCAAAATAAGTAGTCCGCTCACCATAGGATTTATTAGAAAAGAAATGATACGATCGATCGCTGTGATTTGATGTTCAATTACATTTTGCCTACTCACATTAGCGTGTTGGTATAATTCGTCAATACTAGTGACCTCTGCTTTTACGATACCAGCAGAAACTGCTTCACCGGATGTCATGGTCAACAATTTCCCGTCTGGTTTCAGATCAGGAATAGATACCTCAGAATCCACAAATGCCTCCGCAATTTTGGGATCACGTCCCTTCGCCTCCGCAGTGGCACGCATTAATCCGCGCATATAGGATTGATATTTCTCCGGCATTATTTCGCCACTTTGATCAACTACACTCGCTGCCCCGATACTTCCTCCTTTATGCATATATATTTCATCCGAAGCTAACGAAATCAAAGCACCCGCAGAGGCGGCATTGTTATTCACATAGACAATGGTTTTCATTCGTGCGTTCAAAAGACGAGAACGAATCGAATCAGCAAAATTTACGGCACCGCCAAATGTGTTTAATTCAATTAAAAAAACGTTGGATTTATTTTGAAGGGCATTTTTATAGGCGAGGTCAACCGTCCGCCAAGCGTTAGGCCCAATCTCTTCCTTTAAATCAACTTTGTATACAATCTGCCCACATGCAAATGAAAGAGTAAACAGAAATACAAAAAGAGAAGCCAAAAAAGGTTTTATGTTTTTGCTCATATTAAAAGGATAAACATTTTAACTCATTATAATGACTCAATATACAATATAATTTTCATTTTCTTACGTTATACACATTAGTTTGAAAACTCTATTGATATATCAAACCTAGCCAAGAACTAGTAATTCTATTACCGCAAATACTATGCTTTTCAACTAGGGACATGCAACAAAAATAATCGATCCATTTATAGAAGAATCATCTTTCCCTAACTCCACAACAAGTTGTACTTAACATCGAAAGAATTTTCCAGATAAAAATCTCAAGTAACGACAATATGTAAGAATCTATTCTAATATCCATATTGACGATTTTTTAACCGACAATGCAGATTTTTCCTTCAATATATTTTTGAGGATTACAAACGAACGTTGTATTTAATGTTAGACCTTTATTATCTTTACCATAATTTGAAATGTGTGGAATCATTAAACTTGACACACTGAAATATAGACATTAGTCAGATCTGACAAAAGACCCCATTTAAACATATATATAGTGAAAGACACAGGATATACGATTATAAAAACATTTGAGGCAACTTTCTCTTCTCCGATATGGAAAATTGTCGTAGACCCTTTTTTAGAACAATTGGCAGTAGAACTACGAGAGCCGGAGAGTACTTTACCGATAATTCAAGTCATTGATTTTAAAGGGAATGTGCTTGTCAAGGATATAAAAATTTCTGAAAAGGAATGGACCATAGAAGCATTGCAACATCGAACGGTTGTATTAAAACGAGTTGGCGATACACAACCTATAAAAGAGGGTATCCAGCTTGTCAATTTTAACGGCGAAATTAGATACATTTCTGAAGAATATACTTGGGTAGAAACCTGCCAGGATTTTATAAAAATAAGACATCGAACCTTCCAAGCTGGCTTTGAAGAATACATCGACATTGCCGAGGCAAAAAAAATACGTGACCAATCAGGTGCCTGCGACAACTACACGTCGGTCATTAAAATGCCTATTCAATATACAGGCCCACTGCCATCTTATTTAAAAAATATTCAAATTGAAGACCTCCCGTGGGTCAGCAGAACACAGGACAAATTTTTATGGTCAATTCATACCAAAGAAAACAACAATTATAATTTAAACCTTTACGTTGCAGATGCATCCAATGTTTTACACGTACATACCCTTCTTAGCAATATGCCAAAAATGATTCCGCAACCCTATTTTCAAATAGCGAATCAAATATTCTTAATGACATATAATAAACGAGAAATTGTATCGTATTTAGTATAATTGCACCGTATGAAAAAAAGTGAAGCTATTTTAAGCTGTATTAAACTAGGGTTGGTAAGCCTTTTATGTTCCCCATTATTTTTAAGCGCCAACCTTATTAATACAACATATAATAAGAAAAACAACGACGTGTACCGTCTCTCAGTTCCCCCGGACTCTATCGGAACTGAAATCATAAATAACGAAATTTTCATCATCCACCGTATCGAAGCAAAAGATACATACTATGCTTTAGGTCGGCGATATGGTGCACAGGTGAACCGAATTTTAGCAGAAAACAATAAAAAGAATCTCAAACCCGGAGATACGGTCAAAATCCCAACCGGCCGAAGACCGGAGCCGGTTATCGTTCCACAAGAACCGAAGAAAAAGAAGCAAGAACAACAAGAACAATCGCAAGCGAGTGTCCTTACGGAATACAAAGTCGGTCAAAAAGAAACCCTATATGCAATTTCAAAAAGATTCAACACGACGGTCTACCAAATCAAAACAATGAATAACCTCTCTTCCGATAGTTTAAAAGAAGGTCAGGTGTTAAAAATACCAGATTCCGATTACCGTGCCCCAGAACCAGAAATCCCTGTTGTACCGATAATCATAGACACTCCATCTGTTGCAGAACAGAACACAAAAGATCTAGGTTTTGAAACCAATAGATATGGGATTCGTGAGAAAAAGGAAAAAGGTATTGGCATCTGGATGGAAAACCTAGAAACTGATGGAAAAAGTAACTTGGCACTGCACAAAACGGCACCTGTAGGCACTATATTAAAAATCACTAACCCAATGACGCGGAATGTAACTTATGCAAAAGTAGTTGGGAAATTCAAAGAAACACAAGAAACGCACGACGCTATTGTGGTCCTATCCAAGTCTGCTGCATCCTATATCGGTGCGTTAGATAGAAGATTTTTGATAGAAATCGCCTACGGCGTACCTTTGGATTAATTTTTAATTATCTTTGCATCAATGAGCAAACCCTATGTAATTGGAATAGCTGGCAGCAGTGGGTCGGGCAAAACATTCTTTTTAAAAAGTTTTTTAAATCATTTTTTGCATGATCAGGTAACCTTGATTTCACAAGATGATTATTATATACCTGCCAATACAAAAACGCGCGAAGAGAATAGGTTATACAACTTTGATTTGCCGACAGCGATCAACAGAACGTCTTTTTACCACGATATTAACGAATTATTTTCCGGTAATACAGTTTTTAGAGAGGAATACACTTTTAATAACCCGGAGATTAAACCAAAAATGCTCGAAATTAAGCCTGCACCGATTCTTATTGTCGAAGGGCTATTTATTTTTCACTATCAAGAAGTAAATGATTTACTAGATTACCGCATCTTCCTGGACGCCGATGAATCCGTGGCCTTAGAAAGACGACTCCGAAGAGATTTAATTGAGCGTGGTTATGATCATGACGATGTCATGTACAAATGGATAAATCATGTACTGCCCTCCTACAATGAGTTCCTACTACCTTATAAGGAGTCCTGCGATTTAGTAATTATCAATAATACAGACAGCCCAAAGATCATTGACGAGGCTGCAAACAAAATATATGCAGAGTTAAAAAATAATAATTCGCACATCACCTCTATTTAAATTCATTCTAAACTGCTATCTTTGCAGTAATGAATAAATTGGCAGACTGTAATTTAGAACAACTTGGAAATAGCACTTCCTTTCTCGAGGAAATAAAAATAGGGCTAAAAAACCATGGCGATTCTCCTTGCTGTGTTTTTAAAAAATGTTGTAAAAAATACAAAAAAGGAAAACGGTGCAGAAAGTGTCCAGATAGATAGCTTTCACTTGGTTACTGCTCAATATAATCCAAATCTTTATCAAAGCTCTCTTTAAGTTTCCATGTTGCCAATATCGCAATCCCCGACAGAAATAAAACCACTACCATTGCCGCATAGAGAATCCCAATTTTTGGAACAAGCCATCCGTAAAGCAAAGTGGAGGGAATCAGTGCACCGCGAACAACATTCGGCGCTGTTGTTGCTACTGTAGCTCGCAAGTTTGTACCGAATTGTTCCGCAGAAATTGTCACAAAAGTAGCCCAATATCCGACCCCCAGCCCCATCAAAAAGGCAAGAACCATAAATTTTAATTCAGAAATTCCGAAACTCGTTAGGTACCACAATGAAAATATTATAATCAGTATTTGAAAAATAAAGACAACCTTTAATCGTGACCTTAGCCATTGCGCAAGAGCACCAGCAAGGAAATCTCCAAGGGAAATTCCAAGATAGGTAAACATGACGCCTTTACCTGCACTAAGTGGGACTATCGCTCCTAAAGCTTCCCCAATCTCTGGTGCCTGGGTCACAAGGACGCCAACTACAAACCAAATCGGCAATCCGATACATAAACAATATAAATACCTTACAGCTCGTTCCCTATTGTTAAATAACATCAACAAATTACCTTTTGATACGTCCGACTTACTCTGTTTTTGATAGATGCCCGACTCAAAAATTCCCACCCGCAATAACAACAAACAGATTCCCATCGCGCCTCCAACGAAATATGCCGTGCGCCAAGTAAACAGTTCCGAAACATAATATGCTAAAATTGCTCCTAAAACTCCTACGCCAGCAACAATCATTGTTCCGTACCCTCGTTTACTCCTATCCATACTTTCACTAATCAAGGTAATTCCCGCACCTAATTCACCAGCCAATCCAATACCCGCGACCAACCTTACCCATCCATAAGTTGTAACATCTTGCACAAAGCCATTATAAATATTTGCCACAGAATACAGAAGGATCGATCCAAATAGCACCTTCAGCCGACCAAATTTGTCTCCGATTACCCCCCATATAACGCCCCCAAGGAGCAATCCGCCCATTTGCATATTCAGAACATATTCACCCTCAGCACGCATTTTTGAGACCTCAACACCTAATTCTTCAAACGATTTAACGCGGACTATAGAAAAGATGATTAAATCATATATATCGACAAAATAGCCAAGGGATGCGACCAAGACTAAAAGCCAAACTTTCGTGGGTTTTTGTATGTTTTTCATAATTAAAATCAACGTGAATTTACGATCTAGTGGCAATTATTGCAATTTGCAGATAAAATAAATAGATACTACTCCTATATTTGTCAAATGCGGCTATCTCCAAAAGTACTAAAATGGGTGTTACGGTTCTATCCGCCTTTCTTTTTTCAAAGAATATGGGTGCGCAAAGTATATTCGGACTTTCGACGGATGGATCTAAAAATCACGAAAAGTTTCTTAAACATAAATGCAAACAAAACAATCTTTGGAGGTACCATTTTTGCTGCCGTAGATCCTATTCATACGCTTCTATTAGACCAAATATTGCAACGAAAAGATGTACAAAGTACCGTAACTTGGTTAAAATCTGCGAAAATTGAATATCTTAAACCCGCTCGTAAGAACCTACTTTTCTCAATTACTATAAACGAAATAGATATTCAAGATACTTTATCACAGATTAACCGAAATGGAAAGGTTGTCAAAACGTTTACAATAGAAATCAGAGATAGCGAAGAACAACTGTGCGCCCGCTCACTAAACGAAATATATATTCGTGATTTGACCTTCGAACATAAAAAAGTTAACTTCGATACCAAATAATTATAAAACAACATGAAGAAATCATTACTAACACTTGCAACTATTTCTGTTATGCTACTTGGAGCTTGCCAAAACAACACTAGTAAGCAAAATGATCCTAGTGCACTCTCGGCGCAGTCTATTGCTGTCCATGATGAAATAATGCCACAAATAAGCGCGTTCGACAAGCACACGGTATTAATCGACTCACTTTTGGGGAACTTAAAAGAAATTAAAAGCCAAAACCCGGCCACTGACACAGCTGAAATTCGTGACAATCTCCAGAATTTAAAAACGGAATTAGAGTCGGCTACCGATAAAATGATGACATGGATGAAAGAATTCGAGCCCGATAGTGCCCAGACCGCCTATCAACAAGCGCAGTTTGATTCAATATCCAATCTTAAAGAAACCTTCTCGAAAGCAGCACAAAATGCAGATCGATTGCTCACACCCTTTAACAAATAAAAAATGACTATTCCATTTTCACGCCAAATACTCATAGCGATTGCAGTAACTTGTTTGTCATGGAGCTGTGCAGATAACCAAACAAAGAAACTTCCTATTATTGGGGAAAGAGACACGCAAGAAAGCATTGTTGAGGGGAAAACTGTTATTGATACAATATATCATCAAATTCCGCCATTTGAATTTTTAAATCAAGATAGTACAATTATTACCGATAAAGATTTCGAAGGCAAAGTCTACATAGCAAATTTTTTCTTTACCCATTGTCCTAGTATCTGCCCTACAATGCAAAGAAATTTACTAACAATTTATGAGAAATATAAGAACGAAGATCGCGTCTCTTTCTTATCACATAGCATCGATTTTAAATATGACTCCCCGAGCGTGCTGAAGTCCTATGCCCAAAAACTCGGTGTAACAGATGACAGGTGGCAGTTTGTTACAGGCAGTAAAAAAGATATTTATGGAATTTCAGAAAAATACTTAGTATACAGTAAAGAAGACTCGACGGCCCCCGGGGGATACGATCACCAAGGATATCTGGTTCTCATTGATCAACAAAAACATATACGTGGCGCCTACGACGGCACCGTCCAAGAACAGGTTGATCAGTTAGCAGCCGATTTAGATATTCTTTTGAAGGAGAAATAAACAAATCTCATGCATAATACGAAATTCACAATAACGGGGATTACAATAGTGGTTCTTGCAATAGTATTTGCATGCCAGCCAAAATTAAGTATTAAAACGGCACAGTACGCAACCAACGGGCAAAAGTTATATATCACGCACTGCCAGAACTGCCACGGCGCAAAAGGGGACGGATTAGGCACTTTATACCCCCCACTTACTGACACAGCCTACCTTTCAAAGAATCGCGCCAAGCTACCCCGTATTATCAAATACGGAATGAATGAAACAATTCTTGTCGGAGGTCATGAATACACAGGTCCAATGCCTCCCTTGCCCTCTTTAACGGAGATTGACATCGCATATATCCTAACCTATGTTACTACCAAGTTTGGGCAGGATACCGAAATCTATAGTGAACAAGAAGTTCGAAAAGGTTTGTCAATACCTACAAAATAACAAAGGTTTCCAAACGGGGAGAATGGAAACCTTTTCACTAACCAATTATAAACCTAATTATGATACTCCAAAGGTAAGTGTACTTCCCACACCAAACAAGTCATCAAGGATCATTTAACGAAGATTTAACAATCACTTCCTTTTTTCCTAACATAGCTCGGAAACCCTTTATTTATAACAATCATTTGACAAAACGATATTCAAATAATTATTACTTTTGCAACCGAATGAACATTCAATTACTAGATAAAAAGATTGCGATTTTTGAAAGCACGCTCTCGCTTGTATACAAGCATGGCTTTCACGGCACACCAATGAGCCAAATCGCCGCAGAGGCCAATGTGGCTACAGGAACAATCTATCATTACTTTTCCTCGAAAGAAGAATTGATCATTGAACTTTTCGTCTATTGTAAAGAAAAAACAAATGAATATGTCTTCTTTGAGGATGAGAAATTGGACTATAAGGAACGATTTGCGTACATCTGGAACAGACTTGTAGACTACTATGTCAAGCATAAAGAAATTTTTTGGTTCGTAGAACAATTTTACGCCTCGCCTTATTATCAACTTATTAGCAACAAGAAAAGTCCAAACTACTATGGTGTAGATAAAATGAAATTATTTTTTACCGAAGGAATTCAAACAAAAATGATTCGCGATATTAATTTCTACACTTTAGTTTCAATCTATATCGGAACCGCAACGGCACATGTAAGATTGATCACTTTTGGATTCAACACTTCGTGTAAGAATGATCGCAAAGAGTTACTTGAAATTATTTGGAATGCTGTCAAAAAACAATAAAATGAAATTTAAACAAACCGCTGTATTATTATTACTAACTACCTGTTTTTCTGGTTTTGCACAGGCACAGACCGAGCAGACATCAAATTCACTCAGCTCACAGGCTACTTTGGATGATTTGATCAATTATGCGCTCAATAATAAAATAGAGCTAAAACAAGCTGAGATCGACAAGGAGATCGGCGAGCGTGAGATTGCTTCAGCGCTTTCCGGATGGTACCCCCAACTCAACGCTACAGGATCATATATACACAACATTCAAATCCCAACAACAGTTATAGATGGTAACACCATTACAATGGGACAAAAGAATACGAGTGCATTGACCTTTCAGGCTGATCAAAATATACTCAGTCCAGAACTGTTTCAAGCAACCCGTGCTGCAAAATATATCCGCGAACAAAATAACCTCAACCTCGAGGACACAAAGATTAACACGGTTGTAGATGTCAGTAAAGCTTATTATGATATATTAACGAATGAGGAGTCTATCAATATCATCAACGAAAATATTGACCGACTTACACGCCAATATAACGAAGCCAATATCCGGTATGAAACGGGGTTAGTCGACAAAACAGATTACAAAAGAGCTCAAATATCTTTAAATAATGCAAAGGCAGAGCTTAAGACTGCGAAAGAAATGCGCATTTATAAATATGACTATTTAAAGATGTTACTCGGAATGAATAAAGAACAGAGCGTTAGTCTTTCGTTCGAAAATCAGTCTATGGAGTCCAATATTTTATTAGACACAACAGTCTTGCTGGATATGGCAAACCGAGTAGAGTTTAAACAACTCAACACGTTGAAAGAGATACAAAAATTAAACACTCAATTTCAGAAATGGAACTTTTTACCTCGTTTAAGTGCATATGCAAACTACAATTTCAACTACCGAGATGATCAGTTCAGTAATCTATACACGGATAATTTTCCTAATTCGCAAGTAGGCTTATCGCTATCACTTCCAATATTTACAGGAAACAAACGTATCCATGAAATTCGCAAATCGCGATTGCAGGAAGAAAGAATCGATTGGGATTTACAAAATTTAGAAAACCAGATCAGCACCGAATATTCATTAGCAATGGCAGGTTATCGTTCCAATATGAACGAATGGCGGAATGCTAAGGACAACATGGAACTATCCGAAGAAGTATACAACACGATCAAATTGCAATATGATGCTGGTATAAAAACTTATTTAGAGTTAATGACCTCCGAGACAGATTTAAAAACCAGCCAACTTAACTACTTGAATGCACTATATGCTGTACTTGCGGCGAAGCTTGACATACAGAAAGCACTTGGTACAGTGGACACAAATAATTAAACATCCTTTTAACATCGAAATAATCAAACCATGAATAAGAGCTATTTATATTCCGCATTAGTCCTAGGGTCAGCAATCCTGTGGCAATCCTGTGGTTCGAACGACGGAGCGGGCCAACAACAAGCAGCAGGACAACAACAACCTGCTGTGCCAGTAACAACGACCACTGTTCAAAAACAAATTGTTTCAGGGCTAAAGTCCTATCCTGCAAGTGTTGTACCATTACAAGAAACAAACATTTTAGCAGAGGTGACCGGATACATCACTAAAATATACGTTGCCGACGGTGCTTCGGTTTCCAAAGGACAAGCGCTCTATGAGATTGATCGCGTCCGTTATCAAGCGGCCGTTGATCAGGCAAAAGCTAGTTTAGAGATTGCTAAAGCAAATCTAGATCGCATAAACAAAGACTTAAGTCGTTACCAAACACTTGCGGAAAAAGACGCTATTGCTAAGCAAACACTAGACTACGCACTAACCGACGTAAATACACAGAAAGCGCAGGTACAAAGTGCCGAGGCCGCTTTATTAACGGCCCAAACAAATCTACAGCGCGCAGTTATCCGCGCTCCTTTTTCTGGATCTGTAGGGATTTCTCAGGTTCGCAGCGGGGCACTGGTAACGGCTGGTACAACTTTATTAAATACCGTCAGTTCAATCGACCCAATTGCTGTTGAATTCCAAATCAGTGAACGTGAGATTCCTGAATTTGCGAGCTACC
>JAALOO010000440.1_pt1 | contig 10278 bp, 4 predicted proteins | sample 7257641 | NCBI WGS metagenome assembly JAALOO01 (sample SAMN14085613, study PRJNA598686) | mite metagenome | biome: ENVO:01001000; feature: ENVO:01001002; material: ENVO:01001226; isolation source: single female mite from University of Michigan culture on fish food culture... ... | reverse complement strand
AGAGAGAGAGAGGGGACAGTGGGGATTCTGGTGAGACGGAGAAGAGGGAACTCTCGATAAACACAACAGCTTTGCAGTGAAGAGGAGGAGGAGGCTGGCTGGTTGTTGAGATCTCCGCTCATAGACGCTATGCTGGGAGTGAGAGTACACTGCAGCAGTGAGGGAGCAAGATCAGGGGGGACGGCAGCAGAGAGGAGAGCAGTCGCTGTGAGCAGCCTCAATGTCTTTCTCTCTGCCTGTCTTTCTCAGTTTGTGTGTTTGTGTGTGTGTTTGGAGGCTCAGCGCCGAGCGAGCGAGCGGCCACAGTGTCTGCCACTCTGCCAGTGCTCATGGATCCAACGAGCGCCAGCAGCAGCAGCAATGAATCCAGCAGTTGGCTCGATCAGCGACGGCAGCAGCAGCAGCAGCCTTGCTACTCTCCTTACCCCTAACGATCCGACGTCATCGCACACTACCTCTTAGCTGTTAGGTATCGAGGCGCCACTTGAAAGTTGAATTGCAGTACTACTACGCCGAACGACTCACACCGAAGGATTCTTCGTCACTCATTGTTCGAGCCAGTGGCTTCGCTCTCTCTCTCACTTCTTTTTCTGTCTATCTCTTTCTCTCTTTTCACTGCCTTCTTAGCTCAACCACAAAACTTGGCAATATTGCGCGTCCGTTCTTTCGCTCTTTGCAGTGTTTTTCTCTCATACTCGTTCTGCTCATCGTCTGGCACCGGGCGCCAATGTAAATTGTTACTACTGCCGCTTCTGCTGCTGCCGCCTTGTCGGCACACAGTGCAGAACTGCAATTGTCACCTCGCTTACACTTCCACTGCTGAGCGCCTTGTCTCAATGCGCCATTACTTTTTTGCTACTTTTGGCAGTTGTTGGTTTTTTCGCTGACAATCAGGCGTCGCAGGAACGCCAGTTATCAGTAGATTGAATGCTGATGCTGCAGCTGCTCTTGCTGCTGGTGATGGTCTCTGTGGTCAGCAGCATTAGCAGTGGACAGTGGTCAGCATCAGTGGTCGAACAGTGGCTGGGCAACCCCCTTCGTCTGAGGTCATTCAATTGGCGGGCGCCAATCTGGTCAGGCAAATGCCGCTCACTGAATGGCTGGCTCCCTGGCCGGCGCACAATTGTCGCTCAGATGCGGCGGCCGTCGCTGCAGCAGCTGCAGTGCTCGCATTCGGTTGCAGCCTCTCTTTCCAGCAGATGAAATTATTTGCACTGCACTCCATCTCAGCCACAGCCTGTAGAATCCTGAGCTGCCGCTCTTGTCCATCTCTTTCTCTCTTTCTCACTCTTCCCGCATCAGCAGCAATGATTCACTGTCACGGTGGAATCGAGTCGAGTACTTCAAACAGGTTCAGCTGTGGTGGTCGTAGTCGTCGTCGTCGGTCACCCTCTCTCACACATACTCACACACACTCAGTTGGGTTGTGCAACAACCCAGCGCAACAGCCCACTCACCACCACACTGACCGCACTGATTAATGGCATCGATTGTCTCCCTCTCTCTTTCTCCCTGACAAAAGAAGTGTCCCTCTCTTTGCCTATCTCTTCTTCTGCCTCTGTCAAGAATGTTCCCTTTAGTGCCTGCAGTCCTGCTCTGCGCCTGCTGGCCGCTGCCAGATTGTCTGCCAGTGACTGCCACTAATCGCGGCACCTCTGAACTGGCCGCCACTAGGTGTGCCAAGTGGGTCTGTGCAGTCTGCACACACTGGCAGTGGTGGACGTGTTCATGACGTAATGGCGATGTTCACGCGCGCACCTTATGGCACCAGGCAGCACTCTAAACTGGTATCAGCAGCGGCAGAACATGTGCGTCGCACTGATGAGACGCACTGCCCCCTTTGTCTATCCAGTTCGGATGCGACTCATGTCACTGATATTTGCCGACAGGGAGCAACCACTAACCAAACGAAAACTCGGTGCTAATTTAATGGCTACCACAATTCAATAATCAAATTGCACAGTTTGAGGGAAAGAACTAAACTTACCAGCGCCGGATTCTTTCAGAGTTGTCTAAAGTTGGAGCATAAAAAAATTTTTTTATCAGGGGACATTTTGTCAACTAAGCAAGTTGGTGCTGTTTTATTGACGTGTTTTAGAACATTTCGAACCTTTGCTCCTTGTAGAACAAATGGAAGTTTGACGTGGTTTTAGGTTAATTTTAGCTATCTTCTGAATTTGTCTGTACCCTTTCGTGCCCTTAAATTCATTACAGCAATCATTTTCAATGCAAACTATCACAGATTCACTGCGGTCATTACAAGTGAATATTGCACAATATTCTCGCCAAACGTATTTTGTCAAAAACACAATTCTCTATTTGTATGGCGTACCAGCAGATGGAGTTCTCTCCCTAGCACCGGTTTGTCGACTAAGAATGTAAAACAATTCAGTGGAAGGCAGTGGAATTTGAGCAGTGGCTGACCGTGGCTGCCGCCTGGCTAGTTCGGGCGTATCACCGAAGTGGTATGGGCGCCAGCGCCTGTGTTCCCTCTGCTGCTGGCGTGGCCTTCAGACCTGTGTGCGCGCCTGCTCCTGCTCCGAAGACTAGGCTTCAGACGGAAGGGGCACACGAAGAGAGAGGACAGAAGAAGGGGACAGGGAGGAAGAGGACAGCGGACAGAGACAGCGAGGGACGGGCGGGCATCGACTGTCGTTCAGCTGAACACACACACACGCACAATTCCATCGATCGATTCCTTTCTCTCTCTTTTATTCTCTGGTCTGCTACTCTGTGTCCTCTGCCGTTCTATTCTCACTCTTCCTATTCCTATTCTGGTCTCTCCTTGCACTATCTGACATTTGCACTGTCCCGGCACGACGGCGCAGGTGCCGTCCTCTCTCTCTGCTCCGTCTGAAACTGTGGTCGGCCGAGGCGATCCTCGCTCCAGCAGCACACTGGATCCAGCAGCACATAACAGAATAGCATTTTGACTGTAAGCAGCAGCAGCAAATCGTTGCGCCTCACGTCTCGTGAAACCAAAAGTGCCGAGTCTGTCTGTCTGTCTCTGTTTCTGCGTGTGTGAGTGAGTGAGTGCTTCGGCACAGCCTGATTTCGTGGCATGTTTTCTGTTGATCTCACTTCTTCTTTTGCACACTGTGCCCTTCTTCCACTGGGCTCCACTTCTGGCTAGCTTTCACTGCTTTCTTCCACTCATCGCTCATCCACCGGCCCTAGCTCACCGGTTTGTGCACTAGATTTCTATTTCTGTTTTCTTTAAAATTTAGTGATGCAATACTCGCCCTTCTGAGACTACCACAACCATCTTCTTTAGTGGCAACCGCTCAACAACATCTTCCCCTTTCGTCCGCTTTGCTGCACTGAATTGCGCCGTCACTCTCTTTTCTTTTCGCCCTACACACAATATCGTCTGCTCGACCTCGAAAATGAGACTTCAACTCAACTCGCACTAATCTGCCGCTCGTCGAGTAATTCACCAATTCACTTTCATCCAATTCTTTTCATCTGCTGGCCCAACTAGCACATCCTCCTAGTTTACCACTTCAAAATCAGCACGTCGTCAGGGCTCGTTGCACCGTGCAATGTACAGCAGTTCGTTTGTGCAGAACGCCATCACCAAAAGGCATTAGTAGCCACCAAGAAGCAGAACCACCCGCAGAATGTCTTCGCGAGTTGATGTAAACAACAGCCAAGAGCACCATCACGTCTACCAGTATGTCGGGCCGTACAGACTGGAGAAGACCCTCGGCAAGGGTCAAACGGGTAAGTCAAAACAACCGATGTCTAACATCGATGGCGCTTCATTTATGTGGGCTGCAGTGCTCGACAACACAGACTGTCCTTGACAACTCTAAATGCTTAGTTCTTTTACAAACTATTTATCTCTCAAAGAGCTATATCTTTTTCGTTCTTTCTAATTTGATGTCTGCCAAAGTGACCGTCATGTCAATTTCACCAAAATGTTCAGACAGAAATGTTCAACTTGGCTGATTGCCGTCAGCTGTACGAACAATAGTGCTGCCAAACTTCTGCTGGTATCTTATTCTTCTCTTTTCTTCTTTTTTGTGTTGTTGTTCTCTCCATGTCCACTGCAATTCCCTTCTGGCTGCGTCCATTGGAGCACATTGCACTCAGCAGCAGTGCACTCAGTGTCTACGTGGCCAGTGTGAGCAGTATCTCTGGTGGCAGACTGCTGCTTCTTCTGAAACTGCTGCTTCTTCTGAAACTGCTGCTGCACTGATCGACTGCTCAACTACCCGGGTGTCTTCTCTGCTGCACTGATCTGCTCTAATTTAATTGATTCCTTCTTCTTACTGATCTGCAGCACCAGCTACTGGGCACCACTGCCGCCGGCAATGGCCACTCACACGTCAGTCGAACGCTGACGTCCACCACTGTCCTCCTCACTTGCTTTCACTGACCGCTCTGTGCACACAATGTGCATTATAGATGTATATATTTATTGTGGCCACAATTCAATTGCCGACATCATTTGCGGGGCCATATTCAGGACAGTCTTAATTAAGGCAAGGGCAAAGCGGTTTCAAGGCTGCCAATGTATCTTCAGCTGAACAGCGCCTAGCATCTCCCCAACGGCTGTACTGAGTCTCACTTTTCTTCAGTCTGCTGATGATTCACATTTTTTGGAGAACACTTTACCCTCAAAAGGAAAGTGTTCTCCCTTGTTTGTCCACTGAGCAGAGGAGAACGATAATTCGATTAAGTGCTCTTTAAGTGGCTGGTGAGACGCAAACAAAGGCAACCCTATTGGCGGCACTTTTCAGCACCACCAGCGACGACCATTGAAAGTGTTCTCGGTGATTCTGGTTCATTGTCATCACCGACACTATGCACTTTTCAGCTGCTGTAGAAAACAAGGTTTAAGTTTAATTGACCTCCTCGATAAGCTGTTCGTCGTCTATTTAGATAATTAGGTTTGTGTGTGTGTGTGCTCGCGCTCGCCTTGTGTTGTTTTTCTATCCTCTATCGCCTTCATAATTTGGCTGCAGCTAGTCCAGGCGAGACGAGTTAATCAAATTAGATTGGTCCAGGCAAGAGTAGCAACAGCAACTTTGCAGCAGCAACAGCAGCAGCCAGTGCAAGCTCAGGACTCTATAGACAAATTGATGGATAGCACGAAAGCGGGTGGACTCTTTGCCCTATTGTCTTGCTCCTTCCAAAGTCTTTACTATGTGTGTGTTTGAGTGTGTTCATTCTCGCTCATTAGATGTGCTCGCTTTTAATTGATCCTCTTGCCGGGCACGTAGGCCACTGGCCAGTGCAGAGTTCGGCCATCGTGGACACCACATCACCAGTTTCCCTGGAAGTCAACTTTCACCGTCGTCGTACAGCTTTGTTTTAGTTGCCCCTGCTGATCGTTGATATTGTTGTTGCTGCCAGCATCATAGCAACCGCCTAAGCCTTGACGCCATGAGAACTTTCCTAGAAGAGACCAATTAACGGAAGCAGAATTTTGCTCATAACGCATCAATGCCTTATCAGCGAGCACACTATTCTCGGCCTGGCCGCCCAAACAACTGCTAAATATATAGAGCGCTATTTATAGCTAGTCCCACAATGTCGCAGATTAGACCACGTACTGCATAGATTTCTTTCTGGGGCAGAAGCTTTTCCAAGCCTTTGTCAGTGGTTTGGTGCATCTTTTGCCTGCTAGTTGACGTTACACGAAAGAGTGCAACGTGCTCAACAAGCAAAACCAAACTGTGCCTGTTTCTATATGGCAAACAAATCAGATGTGGGCTCAACCCAGAGCTGGCTATTTGTTGATTGTTGCCTTCATTTTGGTCAGAGCACTGGCTTCTTTTTGTCAAAGCCTGCCTTCACATCATGTCATCAACAGCAGCACCCACCGGCCGGTCATTAGTGTGCACAGTGTGATGATCGTTTTGTTGCCTTTCGAAACACACACACACACAAACTGCTTCGATCGATTGGCTCGCCTTGAGGACACGCTTTAGAGTTGCAGTTTAGAGCACACAGTTTAGCTGGCACAATGTTGCAGCCTTAAGCAATCATAAGAAAGAGCATAAAATTTCTTTCAGTGAACGGTTAGAGTGTTCAATCATATAATGATAAAATCGCCACCGAAAATAGCTCAGCCTAATATTTTGCTGTCGCTTGCTGGTCGTATCGCTTAATCGGCGGCAGTAAGCTAAGATTGCGCGATACACACAATTGGGTTTGAAAACTTTAAACTATAACTGATTGCCAAAGTGATGATTTGTGGAAAGCTGCCAGACTTTTGGCCAAGTAAGGAGTGAACACTTTTTTCTGGTGGCACTTCTGCGGCAAGTCATTTCGCTGATTTGCGCATTTGAGCTGAAATGATTTGCCTCGATGCTTTGGAAATGCCAATAGAGAGATGGTGATGATGATGGGAAGCAGGTGAGCACAACAGCAGTGTGTGTGTGTGTTTGCAAATGTGCCATTCGCACTAGCATTCGCTACGAGTCAATTTGTGGTCTGGTGTCAATCGCTGGCGAATAACATGGCCTGCCTTGTCCTGCATCGGTTCACTGCGCACTCTGTAGAACCTAGTGAAAAAGTCGGCAGGAAGCGGCTTCGACTTGGCTAGGCTGCCAACGTGGAGCCGATTTGCAGTTGATGGCTTTTCCTCCTTTGCCTGCTGCTACTTCTGTTTGGGCAATACTCGGCCAGCTCGCCGGTGCTAGTGGAGCCGAACAGGAAGGCGATGGAAACGAAAAAGAAAAGAGCATCTTAGTCTTTTTAATGCCACTCTGTCGGCTATCCTTTCGGCCTCTTCTGGTCGTTTTCGGCTTTTTATATGAACGGCAAAAAACAGCTTCACTAGCAGCAGCATCCGAATGTCTCATGAGAATTTCAATTTGCCATCAGATAGAAAGACAAATGGAATTATAATTCGAGCCCGTGCACTTCTTTTTCCAAATGCCCGTACAGCAGCAGAACAGTAGTAACAGTAGTAACATCAACAACCGAGCCATCGCTGTGCCTTACGCTCAGTACCGGTTGGCTTGAGCAGAAAACACTTCTTCGTCTCTTTCTCTGGTTCTTTTTCCTTTTCCTTTTCCTCCTTCTGCCTTTACTCACACACACTACATACGTCATTTGTTTTGGGTGAAAAGTCGCAATTCAATTCAATTCAGGCAAACATATAAAGCAGTGCAGGCAATTATTAATTGAATGAATCACGCTGTACGCCTACGTCAGGAGGTACAGTTACACGGAGGCAGGGCGCTGCCTTGTAGCGATTTGACTCAAACAGGGTAGAATATATACTGCTTGAAAACAGCTTGACGGCTCCTTCTAATTTAGCACTGTTCTGCTGTCTCTGCTATTGATTTTGATACCCTTGCACCAGCGGCAGACAATCACTCAATTTCCAGAGATTGCTGCTGTTGTTCTCTGGCCAGAGAAAGACTGTTTGCCGCTTTCAAACCGGCGGCGGCAGTGGCTACGGCAGGAGACGACAGCAGTTCTCTTAAATTGCCGTCTTTGATTGACGCTTTCAACGGATTGGCGCAGAGCAGAGCACGTCTGCTTGATGGCTTCCCCAAACTGGGAAGGAAGAGGGAGAGGTCGAAGGCATGACTTGAATGGCATCCAATGATGAGCGAATTAATCTTGGAGCACTCACTAACTCTCACTATCACTGTCTTCCCAGATTTTGCAGGACCATTTATTGCGCTCAGTCTCTCCCCTCCAGTCTTCCCCTCCCCCTGCCGCTGCCCACTAAGAACGACTGCTCTTCTTCCTTTTTCTTTCTCTGAGCATCATGAGCCAATTAGATGGAGCAGCAGCTTCCAATTATCTTGTTCTGGACGCTTATGTGAATGGGCAACATTTTGACATTTGAATAAGTGATCCCTGACAGGGCACAGTGCCTCGCTGTGTCCTCTGTTGTCTAAGCAGTCTGCCCATTGCCACCAAAGCATACTCCTGGCGCCCTGCTCCCTCTGCTGACCGCTCTCTCTTTCTCTGCTCTGTCTACGGACACAGTGTGGCCACTTGGCAGCAGCACAGCCTGTCACCGAACACTCCGACTCTATCAGTTGGCTAGTGCCTCTTCTTCCTTCCCCTCCACTTCCACAGTACCCGATGACGCTGGAGCGAATTGTCAGTGCATGTTCGATCAGCATTGCTTCTGCAGTTCACTAATTAAGCAATCACACGATGATGCCAGCGCTCGGTACACTGCTGCACGCATTAATTCCCCATTAATAGAGCGACAGACAAGTGGTGGCACCAGTCCTGGTACTCTACTGCCCGCCAACACACACTCATTTCTTGTTTTTTGTTTCAATCTCCCACTCTCTGCACTGTCACTGGTCACTGCTGTCGTCTAGTGTCGTCTGGTGTCGTTTTCCTTCTGTTTCTCTCTCTTTTCCAATATTCCCTCCTCCTTCTTCACTTCTACCACCGCCACATTGTGTCTCGCATTGACTAATGACACTGACGCCTATTTGGCCTCAAACTCGGGTGCAGCTTGCCTGAGCTTCTTTATTGGGAGAAGGCAGCAAAGTTGTTTCATGTAGAATGGCCATAAAACAATAAGACTAATGACATTCCAAAGGGACAGGGAAACAGTGCACAAAGGCATGTCTTCGTGCTGCTTCCTTGATCGAGGCCACACACACTGCCGAAGAGACACTGCCAGAGAGAGGCTCTGCTCGCTGGACTGATTCAGTGGATGCTCAGTCTGTAGGAGAGCAGCCTCAAACACTGTCCGATTAACTGCTTCGATGCAACTGTCACTGGCTAATTTATAAATATTACCGGTCGTCAGTAGCGGGCCCATTAAGCGTTCAGGCAGTGCTCAGGCTGAGGCGGCAATTATTGGCCGCACTACTCTACGGCCACACTACTACTACTGCCATGCTGGCGAATTAATTTTATACACGCCGAAGCAGATGTGCCGGCGATACAACACACAATGTGCGCACACATTCCACTGAGTAAACAAAAAACTTTGTCGCTGTTGTGAACTCGCTCTCTTTCTTTCTTTAAAGTTGGTCGCGCTCAAAGGTGATCGATCCAAGCAGGGCCGGCGACTGCTGCAGGCAGGAAGATACTGCTGAACTGCTGACTGAAGTGCAGTGCCCAAAGAAAACATTGTATGGTGGTGGCATAATGTTTGATGTTCAGAAGGCACGGCAGCAGTGTGGCACACAGCACAGCAGAAGACAGCACACAAAGCTCACCTCGAATTGCCTAATCGAGGTGAGTGAATGGCGAATGGCGATTTGCTGACTTTTTGGTGGCTTTCACTCACTCTCTTATTCTCTTGCTGCAACCACAGGCACACATGATGTGCGACGCACTGTACTGTGACAATTATGTAAATACATAATACCGCCTGCAAATTGGCCATTTGCCTCAACGTGGAGCAGTCTTCTAATGGGTGCTGGTGCTGCTTGTGCTGGACAATGAGAAAAGAGAGAGAGAGAGAGCAAGAGCGGCAACCTTCCTGACAGAAGGTGTCCTCTCCGCGTGCACCAAATGATGGCCACCATTAGCACAGTGTCACAATGCTCTTGTAGTCAATTAATTGCATGTAAATATGAATTGCTAGTAGCTGACGAGGGCCCACTTGCCTGGCTGCCTTCACTCGCTCACTTTGCCATTGTGTGTGTGTGTGTATTAATATTGAATGAACTCATTCACTTGGGCAGCTGCAACGGTAAAGTGGGTATGTGTGTTCTTGTGTGTACGGTCGTGACGAAGGATAGAAAGGGAAAAAGCAGGAGAGAGTGAAAGCCAATGGCCAGAAAAGGCGCATTCTAGGCGATTGCAGACGCCAGCAGGCTTCACTCGCGGCTTCAATGTGCCTCGGCCACTTCAAGTGCTCTTTTATTGTGAGTGTCTGTCTGTCTGCCATTGACTGCCTTCTGCCTTCTTTACTTCACTCACGTTGCTTTTGCCTTGCGTACACACACAGGCATACATTCACCGTTGGTTAATTCGATTTGCTTTTATTGCACTATTAATTTGCCAGCATCCAAGTGCCTTAGAAGGCGGACCAATTAAAGAGCAACACCGGGCATTACTTATTTACAAGAAAAATGAATTATTTAAAGAACACCTTCGATCACCTGCAATCACTCGCCTTTATTTAAGATTCTGCTTTTCTGACCTTGAGACAGTTTGATCGACCGACTCTCGACTTTATGTTTTTAGCATTTTTCGATTTTTCATCTCGATCAATAAACACTTTCATCGTCATTTTTTTATTTTTAGATAATCAGTGTTATTTTTTGCCACTTTTCTGATGCACATTTTGGCACCATTAATGATCATTTTTTCTCTTTTTCTATTTTT
>JAALOO010002427.1_pt1 | contig 10283 bp, 3 predicted proteins | sample 7257641 | NCBI WGS metagenome assembly JAALOO01 (sample SAMN14085613, study PRJNA598686) | mite metagenome | biome: ENVO:01001000; feature: ENVO:01001002; material: ENVO:01001226; isolation source: single female mite from University of Michigan culture on fish food culture... ... | reverse complement strand
TTATTGGGTCGGTGTGGTGATAGTGGTGATGGTGGTGATGGTGATGGTCGTGGTGACTGTCCCAGTGTGACTGTACCAGTGGTCTCAAGTTGTGCCGTCAGTGCCGTCTTGGTCTCAGTCGCTGCATGCTCACTTTGGGTACCGAGGACAGCGGCAGCTATCAGTGTGTGTAGGGCCAATTAATTACAATTACCAGTCAGGCTGTTTGTGTCGACTGCGGCGGCGGCGGCGGCAGAGTTTCATCTCCGTTTTGCCGCCACTGCCTCTTCTTCTTCTGTTGTACCGTTATTTCTTTTTTGTCTTTTCCTTGCATCATCACTTGCTGCAGTGTGTGGAGCCCAGTGCAATCTGCCTTTTTTGCCGTTTTTTTCTGCGGCCTTTACTCTCTTTTTCTCTCTCTCTCTCATCACTCGTCGCATCGTCTCTCCATTAACCTAATAGTAATCGCAGCAGTGGCAACATCACCAGTCACTGACATTACAGTTAGTGCAGCCACACTCACTCACTCACTCATTCACTCACTCACTCACTGGACGATAGCTCAACGTGGGATGCTTGGAAAGCTTCCCTCACTTGAGCACTCAATTCCGGTCGTCTAGCGGCAAAAAGTCATTTTCATTTGCAATTTAAGTCTCATAAAGTCTGATAATACTGGTGATCATTTTTAAAAAGCAAGACAAACAAAGCTTTAGTTTAAGTTCATATTTTTGCGGTTAAAATCGTGAACTATTGAAAAAAGTTATCAGGCATTTTTTACTGTTTGATCAGTTTCAATCAATTACGAATTAAGCAACTTGTTGTAAGCAAAAGTTGCACTTGCTAATTACTAAAAACATTTGGAAGCGCGCACCAACTGTCGTAGAAAATGGTTTTTAGCAATGAGATTAACTGATTTTAAACATTAATTGCAATGGTTTCTGTTTATCTAACTTGAAATTGTTGTATTTCAAAAAGTTCTACATTTTCTATTTGTTCCGGTTACAGCATGTTAAACATTTTTGGTAAAACAAATATAAAATAACATAAAATATAAAAACTGACTATAATACTGAACCAGAAATGACGATAGCAACTTTAACATAATTCAGTAGTGGCCAATAACAAATTAGCAAAAAACAACTTTTGAGTCTGAGCTGTTGGAGCCCAAAACAATGAGCAACCACTAAAAAGCCACTGTTTTTCTGTGCTTTCAAGTAAGTCTCGTGATGATTGTGTGTATTGCAATCATGACAATGATGATGTTGATGATTAATTCTTGTGAGTTCATTTTTTCGAGAATTCACTAATCATGTTATGCCAGTAGAGTGGTCAAAAAAGTAAAAGTGCAAAGCACTACTGCAAAAAAAATGTTTTGCAACACAGTAAAAGTCAATGTTATAGGAAGTGGAAAAAAGAAGGAACAGTCAACTTGCAAAATCGATTGGTGACAAGTCGATCAAGTGACCTTTTTCCGCAATCGATAGTGGTTTCTCCAACTTGAAAATGCAACCACTCGTGTCAAGACATTTCCGAGTTTACAAGGGGGTGCTGTAAAGGATGAAAAAGCTGGCGGTGCACTCAGTCAAACTTGACCAGAAAAAGAACGCTTACAGGTCAAATGTAGTAAATAACAACAACATTTTCTTAGCAAAGGGTCAAAGCTTAGCTAGCATATATCATCTATTCAAAGCAATGCTGGCTACATTTGTTGAACAGACTTTGCACAAAGTAATTGCCAAGTAAATTAGAAAAGGAAATTGAAAAGTCAGTGCAATCGTCGTTGCTGTCTTCTCTTGAGCGACTGGTCTTGTCGCCTGTTCACATTTGCAAAGTTGTTTTGTCGGTTCGTTTGCAGTGTGAACTGTGAACAGCAAACAAAATGGTCTCAATTTCCTCTTTCATTTATTACTTGGCCAACTGGCGCTCATCTTTTCTCATTTTTACCGTGTCAAAGGACTTGGTTGTGCAAGGGGCTGAACAACAGTGTATTTACATAGTGGAACAAGAAAAATTGAAAACTACAAACGCAGGAGCTACCACTGCTTTGTAAACGGCTGGAAATAGGAAATGCAAACTAACAGCAATTGGACCAACTGGGTTGATGTAGCGTTTGCCGCATCACCACTAAACAAATTTATCAGTGCAACCCCATCAGTTCATCATCATAATTCTTTAAAAGTTGTATGTGTTATTTCAAACTCAGTGAGTTCAGGATTTTTTCTGACTGTTTAAAACTTGATGCTGGAGCTTTGCAGTGAGCACTGTGTAACCAGCAATGTAACCATCACCACTGCCATTACCACTGTCCTAGTAGATGGTGTCATTAGCATTGGCCGTCTCTCTCTCTCTCTCTTTCTCTAAGCAGTCTTTTGCTTTACTTTTTTTGCCGTAAAACATCTTTTCGTTTTTTTGTTTTTGAGCCCCTTCCCATCGGCACTTGCCCACTGCAAAGCTGTTCTTTTTTTTGCACCACTGTCCGCTATGTCCCCTGCACTTTCACTTCAGTAGGTTCAACACTGTTCTCACATAGTAACTTGTGCCCTATTAATGCTGATTGTCTTTAATGCAGAGCCAATTCTAATTTATCTTGCTTAAACTTTTCGTCTTAACGTACATTGCACAGCTCTCTTTTTCTAACTTGCCTGGTAGACTTTAGTTGCCACCGCTGCTACTGTTAGCAGCTACTCACTGCTCACTGAGTTCGAGACCATTGTTTCCAACTGTTTTTTATAAAAAAAAGAAAGTAAAAAATGAGATTGTACTTGTCGGTGAACTGTACAGCCGGCTTCGACTAAAAAGAAAAATTCCAAAGGCAATTGGAAAATAAAAGTGAAAGTAAGAACCACTTAAAAGATGGCCAGGCACTTTTTTTGCTAGGAATGATGTGTGAATTTTGCAAAAAAAGCTTTAAATCAATGTACCACTGGTAACATGTTTTTGAGTGCTTTTACCACCAATTTTTATTTTCATTGACAACAAAAGAGCAATTAGCATTTTTGTTTTATTGACAACTCAACAAAATTATTTTTTTAAATTGTGATTTTTAGTTATATATTTTAATGTTGTCGGCTAAAGCAACTGACACTACCGTGTCGTTTGGTTGTTATTAGTAATATTTTTAATAAAACAAGACATTTTGACTGGTATTAAAAGGTTTTTTGTCTGTTGTCTAGTTTAAAAATATTACCCAGTAACATCACATTACACGGCTAAAGTCAATTTAAATCAACGGCGCTCATAGAAGCACTACACACTAAACAACAGGCAAACAACCAAGTGCAATTTAATTTGCACTGTGTTTTGAAATGAAAATGAAGTGAAAAAAGCAGCAAAATTTAAACTAGTGAAAAACGGTAGTTTTATAAAAAACGGCAAATGTTGAAGGAGATAGCAATTCAAACAACTTAATTTTGCAAGTGAGCCTTTGCCTTTGTTTATGTGTGTGATCTCATAAAACGATGAAAACGACAATGAAGGCGACGACATAATTGGTAGCCATTTATTAAGTACTTTCAGAGAAAGTGAAAAACGGCAAGAAATTGGAATTGTGTTTCGGTGTCAGACAACCCTCCGTCTTTGTTTTCCTTTTCTTTCTCTTTGCCTTTCTGTTTTCTCACATAAAAACTGACTACGGGTTTATATCCATCGTAAAGACGAGTGCCAAAATGATTTAATGTCGCCCATGTAGTGTGCAAATGATTGGATTCTTTCTTCTAGCCCACACCGACATACCGCCTCTAATTGGCAAGTGTTTCCAATTGCACTGTTGTTTTCGGGGAGAAAAGTAGTGCCAAACCCTACTGCTGATGATAATGGTGATGATAATGGTGCAGTGTGTGGGTGGCCGTGGGCTGCTGCTGCTGCCCAGTGGCCAGCGGCCTCCACGACTAGATCGGTGGCACACACAGTGTGACTACTAGTCAGGGCACAAGTGAAAAAAAACTGTTTTCATTCCCACACACACACACACAGGCACACACAGGCACTGCCGGCGCATTACTCGCAAGCGTTTCCGCTGATTAACCGTTTCCAGTTTGAGCTTTAGTTAGTTCCACTGTTCAAAATGGAAGCTCTTTCACACGGCCAAGTTTTTGAGCCACTTTTGCTGTATCGATTGCCCTCACTGCATCAGCAGCAGCAGCAGCAGCAGCAGCAGCAATGGTCGCCTTAATATCTGCTTTTGGCTCGATAAAACCTTCTCCGACAACTGCAACTGGCCCATTGCTCTCTTTCATTTTCTCTCACTTTTTCAGCATCCTTTCATAAAGACGCCCATTATCACCTATGCTCATTACGCAACAAAAGAGTCAGCGTCCTTTTTCTAGTGCAGGACGACGACGTTTTTCTGCAAGCCGTTGTTAGTGGTGTTGCGCATTTACTAATGCTGTTAGTGAAAATAAAATGCTGGCCCTTGTGCCTGGGCGCAATCGATAGGTATCGATTGGGGCTCCATTTTTGTCCTCAAAAATTTGGTCGATGTTGGCCGCTTCTTTGCCTGGTTGACTCTTCTTGCCATTGGCCATTTTACAATGACAACCATTAACTAGCATTGCCTTAGTCTCTCTTTTTCCATCTTTCTTTCCCCATTCTGGCATTTGCTTTTTTTGCACGGGTTAATCGACTCTATTCATCATTAGCCAATTGTGTTTACACGCTCGCTCTAATTGTCGGTCAAACTGTGATTGCGGTCGGCGGTTAGTAGGGCACCACTACCACTCCCACTGCTAATATTGCTACGCGTGCCAATTTACATACACTTAAACTGCATTCCAAAGGAAAACGTGCCACAATTTATTTTAGCTAGAAAAAGATTGGTTTCAATAACAAAAATAAAAAAATGCTTCAAGTCAGGGTAATCTCTAAATTAGATAGCACAATTGGCACATCACATTTACACACAGACTGTTTTTTGCGTTCCTTAGTCTGACTAGCCAACCGTACAACTCTAATTATTTGCAAATTTACACTGCATTAACTTAAAATATAAAAATGAGGTTACAAATAAAATCTATATTTGAAGTAAAAAATTATGTTTTACACACGATATTAATTTAACTTGTCTTATCACTTATCGTAGGCCAAGTGATCAATTGTTTTGCAAATCAAAATCAATTGAACAGCGATTGTATAGATTTAAAACCATAAAACCAATTTTCAAAACAATTGTCAGTGTCAGTCAAGCAAATGCAATTGTTGCAAGACACCTAATCAGTGCCTGTTTAGCTAACCAAGAAAGTAATGCTTAAAAAATAGAAAACAAAAAGCAATTTGCGGTGCCTAATCACTGTAATGGCTAACACAATAAATAGTCGTTTTTTCTAAACAGTGGTAAAGTGTCAGACGACACATACAAATAAATAGGCAATTGTAGTGATTGCTCATAAAAGTTATTGGCGGCATAATGACACACTGAAAGATTGACGTTTGACAGGCGGCTTTTCCGCAATGCATTTTTTTATTTTAGTGATCGTTGTGATAACGACAATTTGTTGACTGTCATTTAGTGTTTTGTGATTAGTAATTAGCTAGAAATTTTAAAATAAAAAACATAACAAAATACAGCGTTTTTTGTAAAACGTTGTGATCAGCAACTAGTGAAAAATCTTGTTACTCTACTACATTAGTTTTTGTGAATGAGAAAAAGAGAGTATGCTTTCATGTTAAGCTATGCATCTATCCCGCGATTGTCGCCTGTCTGTCGCCTGTTGTTTGAGTGCTATTGTTGTTGGGCACCAAGTGTTCTCGTTACACTAATCTGGGTGATTTAATTTAAGCCGACTGTTTGACCATAAAATCAGTCAATTATTGTAGGAAAACAGTGTGTTTGACACAAAATAACAATGGTTATGTTACTATTCACACAAAAATATCAAATTGAGTTACTAAAATAAGACATTTTTTTTCTTTTTAATAATAATTTAATAAAAGTGGCATATGTTAATTTTAATGTTATAAACAATTAAGTTTTAACTACGTTTTGCATTTTTTAACTAAAATAATTTATTAAATTTAAAAACATTTGGACAATAATTAAAACATTAAATTATGCAACAAAAAAATTTTTCAACATTTGTGTTTAAACACAGTAAATCTTGACAAACCACTCAATTCATCAGCAACGTCTTTTAACAAAAAGCGTTTTAAACGTGCCAAATGAAGCGCATCACACAAAAATTTGATGTTTTTGGCATTATCATAACTTTTGCATCAACTCAAAGTGTCAATATCAGTTTTGCAACTATGTAAAATAATGTTATCACCGAACAACCACTTTTGTTTGTGTTTTTACATTTATTAAAAACTGCATGTTAAATTTTAGAATCCATTAATCTGTTATCAAGTTGCAGAATGCAATTCAATAGCAAAAGATAAAATTTAGTCATTAGAAACATGGGCCTAGTTTAGCTGTGTAGACTAAAAAAGATGTGTGTGTGTAAGTGAATGAGTGCGTATTAATTATTGATTGGCTAATTAATTGACTGAAAGATAATTCAATTGTGAGAAATACAATATGCAGCCAGAGCAAAAAATGGATCACTTGGTCAACTGCACACAGCGTCAATAACGGCTCAAGGGGTGCGCAATGCACACAGTGCCGAATAGCCAAACAGCCGGCAGACGGCTGCAAAAAGTGACTGAACAGTAGCACTGAAACACTTGCTCATCAATTATTAACACTCACTAATTAATTGCTAAAAACACTGTTGTTTCTAGTGGGTTATGAGCAGTTATGAGTGGTCGTCTTTGGCCAAAAGTGGTCGCCCAAATGGATGCATAATTGATGTTGCAAAGAAAAAAAATAGTCGTTTGTATCCAATCGTCTGGCGAATGAACCACTCACTAGCAGACAAATAAATTTTGATGTTTAGTCGTTTGACTTAGGCCCTTGTTTTGAGTACAAAAAAATAGTACAAGAAAAGCAAGAAAAACTTTCCTGTACAATAAAAGTTCTCCCCGTTTTGTTGCATGGATCATTAGACAACAGCATTTGTTAATCTGTAAAACCGCAATTTTTTAAACACTACATAAAGTAGACAAATTAAATAAATTTAACAAATTAAAACAAAAATTTAAACAAAAATGTGAATTTAAACCACAAAATAGTGTCAAAAAATATCATTGTTATTGTAACTGCAACTGTTGCATGCAAAAAAATCAACTTTAAAACCTAGCACATTTAAAATTTAGCACAAAATAACAAATCATTTTAGTACAAATCTAATCAATCAAGTAGCTACTGCCGCCTGTTTAAAAAGCAGTAATCAAAGGTTTAAACAGAAAAACGATTGCTGACTTTTTAGAGTATTTAGAGCCCTCTTCTGTTAACTCTTTGTGAAAAGGTGAGCTCTCTCTTTGGGCACGCTCTTTATCTGTGCAGCACTAACGACGTGATTGCTCTTCTGGGGCAAAAAATTGTGCACTGATTTGACGATGAATGTGCAGCGGCGGCGGCGGCAACGAACAAGAGACAGTAGGCAGTAGTCAGTAGTCAGTGGCAGGACGACCCTGCTGTTTGTTCAGCCTGTTCGTGCCGTGCACTATGTCATTGTACGCACTTTTGCCCATGCAGTTCACACATGCTGCAGCAGCAACAGCAGCCCAGCAGCAGCCCAGCAGACAGGCCAGGCAAGATAATGCTAAATGGCCAATTAAATGGCGAAATGCATAACACCCCAAACACTGCCAAAAGGGTCGCCTGCTTGCCTGCAAAGACGTAAACGATGATTATAAATTTAATAGCCTGCCTATGATTTGTGCTAGGCTTGGTGAGCCATTCTGGTGGTGGCCAGGCGTTTTAAACAAAAATATGAAAAACTGTACAGTGCAAAATTGTACAGTGCGCAGCACAGTGCAACACTGGAACAGGGGAAAAAAGTGGATACTAGGCGGCAATTTTAGCGACGTGGCAACCATGGCAAAAATTGTTCAGAAGAAAAAAGCCCTGTAATTCACACTCTACAAAGCACAAACGGTTTAGTTTGTAGATGTGAGTTGTGGTAATGGGAGAATGATGTGCTTCATAATTGTCAAATGCAAATTGACATTGCCGCAACTTTGGCCTGACGACGGTCACAACACAGGCCACAAAACAGTAGGCGCGACAAAAGCTTTTCAATTTAGAAGCCGGTTGAGTCGTGCAATTTTGAAAAAAAGTATTAACAGCAATAACAAGGCTAGTAGAACAAATGCACAAGCTCTAGTGAAATGAAAACTTGCAAAAACGGTTTCATTTACCTTGAAAAAATACCCAAATAATAGTATTTGTGTCAACGATGTTTTGTGGTTGCAGTCTGTTTGCTGCTGTTAGGTGACTGAAAAACAATTGTTTCCTAGTCAGGTATTTTATTCCATTCGTTTTATATGCCGTTATTTTTTGTTTAAAATGAAAACTAATGTTGAACAAGCCAACTACTTCATAAATCAGCTGCTAAACAGATACATGCAGTAAACAGCAAAAAAAGTGCATCTCCGACAAAAAGCATTTACAGCTACTAGGAAGAGAAACAAAAGCACAGAAAGCTTTTGTTTGGCGGCAAATCCTTTCAAAATCGTAAATTAAATTTTAAAGTCTCAAGAATCGTCTTTTTCTGTTTTGTCGGCAAGCGAGAAAAACTGGGGCGCATTTTTAGCCGAAGAGGAGCAAGCCGGTCAGTAAGAGTGGTAACAGTGGCAAAATGATGATGCTGCCGGCGGGCCACTTGAAATCGATACAGTCTGTGGATGCACTGAAGATCGTTAGGGCCCAGGCATCTCACACTTGAGCAGCAGCAGTGGCATTAGCGCCTTTGTGGCAAAGTCGCCAACTCATCACTTACTTGGCACACCATCAATATTAGCAGATCAGTGTCAGTGGCAATGAGTAAGTGCATTTGTTATTGCTCATGTAGTTATGCTTACCACGGAAAACGATGCCCTTCCAGACTTTAATGTCTGTCTGCTTGTGTGCTTGTGTGAGTGTGTGTGTGTAAATGTACATCACTTTCACCGCCGCCGCCGACAACAATCGAAAAGTGAACAACACTTTAAAAGGGAAAACTGACTGACTTGATAGTGCTGACTGAAACAAAACAAACAGTATTTTAAAAAAATACTACAGCAACTAGTGTAAATGACGCCAAAAAGCTAACTGAGTTTGTCCAAAAACGTAAGTGAAATGGCAAAACAAAAACATCAATTAAAATAGTAAACAATAATTTAAAATGACATCACGGTCATTTGCACAAAGTTTTTATTTTTTATTTTAACTAGTTAAAATAAAAATGTTTATATAACTTTTGACAATTTTAAAAATGTAGTTATTAGTGTTAAATCATTTTATTTTAAAAAACATTTTTAGTTTTCTGTCATCAGTTAAACAAATTAAATTAAAGTGACAGTTAACAAAAAAACCGTTACAAAAATAAAAAACTAAAGTTGCATCTAATTTGCAGCAAGTGTTTTACTAGCCAATTGACTGACAATCTTTTTCACTTTTATTTCTAAGCTAATAACTACAACTCAAACTTGTAAAAAGTGCCAATCAGCAAGTTTTGCGGTGCAAAATTGGATCGATATCTAAGTAGCAAAACGTGTCGTTTTGCAAAATATTCTGTGTTTAAAAATAAATAAAAAAATATGAATAAGTGACTCAATTTAGTTTGCATGATTTGCGTAAACAAAACTGTTCAAACTGAACATTTTTCAAATTTTTGCAATAAAAACAATCATTTTTATTTTTAATTCATTTAAAATACAGTTTTTATAACGCGTTAAATATTTTTTTAAAATTTAATTTTATAAATGTAAACTCAATTATAGACTATTCTACAAACAAAACTTAAAATTTTTTTAATAAAATAAGTTTTACGTGATTGAAAGTTTATTTCCAATTGTTTAAAGATCATTTAAAAGTTAAAGCGTTAAATACTTAATTTTGCAATTGCATCATTTTGATTAAAAATTTTAATGATAAAAAGTGTTTATTGTAACAAACAGTACAATGGAAAACTCAATTGCTAGTCAATCAAATTTAAAAACGCATCAATGATGACTCTGCTTTTTTGTTTTCTCTGCTCCAAATTGGCGCCACAATTGGATTTACAAATAGAATGAAAATAGCCACTTGCCAAGACAGGAGAATGGAAAAGAAAGAGTGGGAGAAAAAGAGTGTTTCAGTCAATTGGCAGTAATCGTCATCATTGACTATCATCCATCGAGAAGGACGTGCCTGCAAAACTGAATTGACTTGGCCCCCCTCAGGCAATCATATAAAGAGAAAGAGAGAGAGAGAGAGAGAGAGAGAGAGAGAGAGAGAGAGAGAGAGA
>JAALOO010002426.1_pt1 | contig 10284 bp, 4 predicted proteins | sample 7257641 | NCBI WGS metagenome assembly JAALOO01 (sample SAMN14085613, study PRJNA598686) | mite metagenome | biome: ENVO:01001000; feature: ENVO:01001002; material: ENVO:01001226; isolation source: single female mite from University of Michigan culture on fish food culture... ... | reverse complement strand
CACACACACACACACACACACACACACACACACACACACACACACACACACACGTAATGTCACGCTCAATGCTCTCTCTCTCTCTCTCTCTCTCTCTTTTTTTTCTTTCTCTTTCTCTGTCCCCTTCAATTGCCATTAGCTGTCCCACTCCATTATGCAACTGGCTGCTTTTCATATTGCAGCTCTAAATGATCGACAGATTTTTATTTCCTTTGATCTACACCTACCTACCTAGTCACTTACCTAAATACCTTGCAGTTACTTATTGCTTGAAAGTAACTGCAGTTTCTGTTTCTTCTAAACACTGATCTCTGCCGACTTCAGTCCACCTTTCTCCTTTCTTTTCTGTTTCATTTTCTTGGTCTGTGTCTGCGTCTGTGTGTGTGATTAACACCTAAGTAATAGAATGGAAGCACTGAGGTGAAAGCGTCTTTTGACACATTTTGTCTAAACGCTAAATGCTCATTGTGTGGCGATCGGTAAAGGTCAGCGATAAGTTAAAAAGCAAACTACTCTTACTGCATAGGGTAGTTTAAACAGATTTGAAATTTACCGATTTAACACTGCACTGCAACTGAACTCGCCTCACTGCACATTGATTTCTCTTTTTCACTGATTGATGGATTGATTAACACATGCTTTTGGTAAACATTAGCCTAAAAAAGAAAGTTAGCTGTAAAAATTGCCCTTAGCACCGTCTGATTGATTGTTCGCTTGTTGATACTCGCTCGTCAGATTTGTCGCAGTAGTGATTGAGAGCTATTTGTCAGCACAAGTTCAGTGTGTCAAATTGCCACCAAGTGCGCCATGTGGTGCGCGCACTGATTCGATTGAGAGAGCTCCTAGTTCCGTAATTGCACCCTAATGAACTGGACCAGAGAACTCAGTGTGGCCAGGCTGGCCCGGATCCAAGAGTGTGTTTGTGGGACACCTGCAAGTAGACCTGTTCATTCAGTGCTACTGCTGCTCAAGTTACTGTTGGACAGCTGACAAACTGTTGTTGCTGCATCAGAGAGATGACAAATTACCTTGCGTAATGCTTAGATCACACTGGGCCGCCAGACTGTGCTGGTGCGCGCTCCACTGCGCCCACAGCGGAAACCATGTCAAAAGTAAAAACACCTTCCAAAACCAAAAAAGACCGTCTACTTTTACTATAATTTTGCTTCTAATGGACAGTAAAACTCCTAATTCGCATCCATAACTTGCAGCACCAAGAGAGCACCTCACTTGCTCACTTATAGTCGCACTTGTCAACGGTGACACTGTTTGAGCGGCGACCACCAGTGTTTTGCTGGTGTTCGGTGTCACCAAGTGTAGGCCATTTAGTTGCTCTATATTCTACTTCATTGCTGGCGCGGTTGTTTGACTGAGCATATCACAATTTGTTTTACTGAGTATCACTTGCTCTGGTGACAATCACTTTTTGCGTCTGTTCAATGGTTTCAACTGTTTTGACTGGGCAATTTGATAACCATATCGTACACAGTGTTCACTGCTTTTTTCCTCACTTTCCCCCCAACCTCTTTTCCCCAGTGGAGATAATAATAAATACATCAATTTAGAGGACAAATGAAATATTAAGAATCCATTTAGATGCTGACTGAGGTGGTCTTTTAGCTGAGCTGCGGCAATTTGTCAGTGGACAATGGTGCTCGGTTGGTGTGTAGCAAAGGCTCTCTCTCTCTCTCTCTCTCTTTCACTGAACCTCAGCATTGCTGCTGCTCCACTGAACTCCACGGCCTGGCCGCGTATCGGGCCACTGATCGCAATCGCTTAAAATCTCCAACCGAGCTAATGCGATTATGGCCTGCAGTCAAGTGATTTGTGAATGCGATTATTACTGTACTTTGTTGCATTAGTCTTCAGTTGTCCACTAGTGCTTGGTTGCTCCATCCAAACACACAATTTTTCGGCTGAACAGTTAGTACTCTTGGCAATTTCACTGGTTTTCTGGCAACTTACTTATTTGCAGGCAGCATTTTTTTGCTAGTAGAATTTCTCTTTTTATTTTGGTTGCACTATATCTTCTTTTTTATTTTAATTTTCTCCACTGAAACTTGGCTCATTAATTAATGAGTTTTTGCATTTTGTTAATTAATAAATTGGCGACTCCATTTTGAGAACAAAAAGAGTCTACTACTAATTAATTGCGTCAAGTTTATACTTACTTGGGAGGATGGTAATTAATTTGAGGAGTAGTGTAGTTGAATCAGTGCAAGGAAGGCTTTGAAGGCAAATGCACCTTTCTCTTTTAGGGTACTGTTTGCTTTTTATCTACAGTATCAGTTTCTCTCTTTTTTCGGTCAGAGCACACACTTATTTGAGCAGGTTTTGTCTTAGCAGAGCTGGCTGGCTAGCCAAGTTCACACATAAATCGGGACTTTGTCAGCCTTGGCGACTGTTTTTTGAGGCACTACTCTACTGCTGAGAGAGCTTTCACTGCAACCGCCTACTTTCGGTCCGTTGCTCGGTTAGGTATTGATTGACACTGTGCAAACACTACCGCTGCTGCTGCTGCTCTGCATCAATGTTACAGCACGTGTGCTCTCTAAGCTCAGCCACCGGGTGAATCTAGTTGCCCACAGTTGCACATAGGACAGTTGCCAATTGCTAAATTGAAGTTCAACAAATACACACACTCTTTGCTGTCAGTGTGAATGTGTGTGTATTTTTCTAGTGACCAATTCAGTATTTACCGTTTTTCGTGGTTTGCTCAAACTTTCGTGTACTCCTTGGCAACTTTAACTGACTACTGCTCTCCTTCTAAACAAACCCAAAACATACTTAAATTGCAATTTACCATTTTGAATGATTTTAACATCTTTTTATGTACATAAATCAATTCAAATAAAACACTATAGTTTCTCGGTGTAGTTGTCTCAAACACAGTTCACTTTTTAACGAGTTGCATAGCTTGAGGCATTTGGTGGAGCAAGTGAAGTTTGTTTGCGCACGTTTGCAGATAAATTAATTTGAAATGTATATTCAATTTTAAATTCTATGCTTTTTTCAAACCACAAAGTTTGCCCAATTTCTTGATTTGAATCGATTTATCTCTCCTTTTGACCCTCGTTTTTTGCTTTTCTACAGTAATGAATTTTAAATATTAATACATTCCCCGTTTTTAGCGGGAAGATTGGCATTTAATTTTGTTTTTTTGCCTAAATTGTTTGCACTGGTTGTCTGCCGTCTTCTTTACATAAGAAATATTTAAATTAATTTAAGGGGGGACACCGCGCACTTTTTTACTGTTTTTTTAAAATTTGATTTTAGGGTGGCTATAATGTTCATGAAGAATATTCTTAATAAGGATTGTTGAGAATTTCATGTAGAACAGTTTTGTGTTGATACTACGGTCCTCCGATGAGTGGATCGCTGTCGGTAACGACATCAGTGTTCTGAACACACAGGTACATTTTCCACCAAAACGGGTAATGCCAAAAAAAATGATTAAGATGTCAAATGAAAGGTGACTAAATTATCTAGATTTTGTCTGACTCGGAATATTTTTAAGTAGTTTAACTTTTCAGATAAAGATTTTTGAATGATGGTAAAAGACGAAAAATTTTGAAAACTGACTTAACATAGAATATGTGCAGATTTCAAATATTTTTTAAATATACAACAAAGTTGAAATTTAAAAATCCGAGCCAGACAAAATCTAGATAATTTTGTCATCTTTCATTGGACACCTTGATCATTTTTGTGGTATTACCCTTTTTGGCAAAAAATGTACCTGCGTGATTCAAGATCTTGCTAAAAAAAGCTGTTGACTAGAAAAGAAAACCAAAAAATTCGAAAAAATTTGCTATGTGCGCGTTGTCCCCCCTTAATTTGATTTTAAATATCTTTAGCTGCTGTTACTTCAAGTGAAAAGTGAATGTTTGCTGCAAATGCATTGAATTACTAGAAACCAATTTTGGAAACACTCATCGTCAAATTCTAAATTACCGCTAATTTATATAGATTTCAAACTGTGCTTTCACTTGCTTTGGAGTTTTGTTACAAATACATTTCAGTGTAGCTTTTCAATCCATCACCTAACAAACAACGACAATGAGCACGTGTTTGACGCTGGACGCTGACGCTGGCTCGGTTTACAACTTTTCAGCCTAAAACCACCAGATGGTTGGGGGATTTGATGCTCGAACAATTAAACTTTTTGCTTGTAGTACCAAATGTTTATCAAATTAACTTTTCTAATTGTAATGTTTTTTGGTAAAAAAAACAACATAAAGTAATATTACATTTTTCTGCTACCTTGATCAACTTTTATTAATTATTGCCTTGGTGCAAGCGCACTTTCAAAATAAATTCATTCATGAGTAAATCTTGTTGATGGACAAAGACAAAAATTCTCCAAAACTTCTACTTTTTTAGCTTTTCAACTATCAAATAAAACTGTCATAAAAAACACGGTTTGAAAGAAACTGGGCCGCGACTGTAATGTCGCCAAGGCAATCGGTGGCAAATTCAATTAAGCAAGTGCTCGCTCAACAAAGGGAAACACACATAAAATCGGCGCGTAATTGGCTTGTTTGCTCACTGCTCTCACTCACTATTTATCAAACTAATCGACATGGCTACTGTTTGGTCATCGATTAGCCAAGCAGGCCAGGCCATCGTCAAAAACGGTCAACTTTGTTTCTACTACCATCTCTACCGTCGTCGTTCCAGCAGGAGAAAGATGGAGCAGCTTTATTTGTTTAGTCCTTACTATGCTGACAAAATGCTTACGCACTCACTATTTAACGAGTCAACTGTCCACTGAAACTGTCCACCTTTCTTTTGGAGGACAGACAACAGAGAATGGTCAACAACACAGTGAGCACTGAGCAGAAGATACACTGTCTCAAGCCCCTTCTCCGGCGAGCATTCATTAAGATGCAATTGAATTAAAGTACTGAAAATTACTTACGCAAACACATGATAAATTAAGTTTCAATTAGGACACTTTATATTACTGCACTTGCCCAAATTGCAATTTTTGAAATCTTCACTTTTTCTGACATTTTCTGCAATTTTTTGTTCCGGTTGCTAACTTTTTTCTTTTTATCTAATTCTCCAAGCTGATTAAATTCTTAACTGTACCTAACTGTACTTTCATTTTGCATTTTGATTAACAAACATTAATTAAAATAAATTATTTGGTTTTATCTCCAATTTCCCTGTTTGAAAAGCCATATTTTGAACTGCTCAACAAGATTTGGTTGGTAGCTTCATTTGCGGCAAAACGGCAGTTTCTGCTAAAACAGTTTTTTCAGTTCAGCGCTAGTCAACGTTGTCTTTCAATTTATGTGACATTTATTAGATGCAGACTGGTGTCGTTTTCGGCTGATTAACCTCAGAATTTACTTCAGGCACTGAGCAGCAGCAGCAGCACAGTAATTGGCGGCAATTCACATTGGGCTGGCAAGGCAGCTGGCAGCAGTGCTTGCTTGCTAGCTCACTACTCTCCTTCTCGGAGCGTTTCGTTCCGTAAATCACACGCACTAATTGACACCGATGCAGACTATTTTTTCCTCCAGATTCTCTCTGACTGTGAAAGAGAGAGACGCCTTCATAAATATGGAACAGTGGAGTAGAGACATCGTCGATGTCTGTGTTTATTTATCATTAGAGCTCGCCAGGCCGAGTACTATTGATTCAAACCGATTCTCCGTTTGGGCAACTTTTGCTCAACTCAGCAGCGCATTTGCATTAGCTAGCTGACACATTCAATATGCCATAATCAAAGTTTGCAGGCACTTTTGTTTTCTACTACCTTTGAGAAGAGTAGTGCAAAACAGCAAATTTATGGGCACTAGATGTCTTTGATTTCGTTTATGATTCAAGCCGTGCATCTCGTTCCATAACGAGTTCTCATTATAATGAGTTGGTGGCAGTGTCACACGATCAGGGCAAAAAACACTTCCAAATTAAAGTTGATCAAAAACATCAGAATTCTTTTATTCTTTTTCTATTTATAAAAAGTTTGCAAAACATAAAAAATTGTCATTGTTTAGAAAATAATCGTACTTTCACTGTTTAATTGTTACACTGGTACAAAACCGGCTGTCATTTTTTGCTGTAATGACTGTTGCTCAACTCATCATCATCACCAATGAGTTTCAACGTGTATCTTTTCTGTTTACCAGTTTTCGCATGGTTGCTGTTGCTATCTTTTTTTGCAGGAGATCACTTGTGCAAAAACATTAGCAAAAACAGCACTTTTCCTAATGCTCATTACAACTGCTCAGCTCCTGGAGCAGGTCTAAACCTCCTTCAACGTTACTACGCTCAATTTGAGCCCACGCACATGTATTATAACAAGTGCAACTACAGTTTTGTAGAGATTTGCAAACGCAATCACACCAATGACATGATAGTCATGAATTCCATCTTCAAGAAAGGAGAAATCTACATCTCAGAAGATAAAAACAGTTCAGAAGCCACAACTGTGTTAGACATTATCAGTCAACTGCCACCTCGACCAAAGGGCGTTTTGTAAGTTTTATAAAAAACGTTGAACTTTATTTTAATCTACAAACTTCTTTAGAAACTTCCTGATTGTACTACGTTTCCAGTTTGGCTATCCCAAAGACAATACTTTTATTCCAGTAAACATCAGTGGCCTCACTCACTCGGTTCAAGTCAGTAAAAGCGACCAACTGCAGGAGTACATGTTACCGCCGGCGAAGCACTTTTACAATGAGTCGCTGCCCATGCTGACTGTACCTTCTCATCTTCTGAACTTCATCAATCAGTCATACATGATAACCTGCACAAAGTAAGTGGCTGCTGATCATATCTGTTTCATCTGTTCTTTTCTGCATTTTTTCAGCGTCCACCACTACTCTGCACAGTGTGACCTGCTGGTGACCAAGCAGAACACCGTCGACTGCTACTGCACCCTCGACCACAATGGCGTCTTTCTGGTGTGCATCGTCTTTGCTGGCCTCTGGACCATTGTCGTCATCATCCTCCTGAACACGGTCGTCTGTGAAGGTGGCGCTGCTGCAGCAGCACAACCGCCGCCGCAAGCACAGTCAGAAGTTCAGCTGAACATGATCCTCTGCAATCCGAATCGAGCAAAGTACCACTACCTGGTGGTCTTTCGCTTGGGTTTTGCCACTGATGGTTTTCCCTACGAAAGTGCTCATCTTGATTTGCAGCTGTTGTCAGAGAGTGCCGAGCCGATTGGCCAGACGAGCCGCTTCGCCTGTCGCCACCTGTCCCCAAATCGCATGGTTTCTGAGGTGCTGATGCGCATCTTCAGCGTCATTCCGCTTCCGCTGGTGACCGGCGTTCGTGCCCGCCACTCTGACCCCTTCAATTTGATGCATTTTCAGGGATTTTCAGTGTTCGACATTCAGGGACGAAGCATGTTGATCCGCATTCAAGAGGAGACCATTGACCAGTTCATCACTTGTGAGTCGACGGTGTTTGTGCCGCTTTCAAGACTGCAAAAGTTGGACATAGAAGTAACCAAAAAGTGCACCATGACGAGCTCAACGTCGGTAACTAAGAGCCAGAGCACTTTTTGGCTGCCTCTAACTGCCGAGACTACCAGCATGTACGCACCAGAGAAGTTGGCCATTCTGGTGCTGATTTTCGGCCTAGTCGGTTTTGCCACAATGCACTCTCACATTGAACTGGGCTACTACCAAAGCTGGAAGAACTTCAAAGTGTCCATGGGCTGGTTCGCCTTTTGCCTCTCTGGCATCACCTCCCTATCAATGCTGACCATTGTTCTGCTTGAGCTCTTCTACGGAGCGTTCATCAGCCAGGGCTACCTTGCGGAGACGTACTTTGAGGCGACTCACTGTCGAAGGGCAGAAGGAGAAGTGACATTGTGGTATTGCTATCGGCCACTTCGACTGCTGTACATTCTGGCGTTGTACGGCGCTGGCATTGCATTTGCCAGTTTTACCGCCTCACTGGCTGATCAGCACCGTCTGCAGTACAATGAAGTTTTTCTCTGGTCCGGCATGTCCCTTTCTACTCTTTCGCTCACTGTCGGTGTGTGGGCAGTAGTGCACAAGTGTATCATTGCGGCGATGATGAGGAAAAGACGCCGCTTGAACTATGTGCAGCTACTCAAGGCAAACAAGCTACAGTCACCTCAAAGCTCTCAACACACCATTACCACTAACCAAAGTTGCTCTCCGCCCAAGATTGTTCTTCCTCAGCTGCAGAAAGGCGTTGAAAGGAGCAAGTTGAATAGCAAGATCAACTCAAAAAGTTCAAGCATTGGGCCAAAGTTAAACAATCCACACCTTCAACAAGCAAGGAAGAGGGGAAAAGTCAAAAGCTGGTGGATTGAAAGCCAAAAGGTGAGCGGAATAACACGTCAGAGCCTGAAAAGAAACCGCAAAACAAGCAGAAGTAAAAAGTCTTTGAAAAAGACAGCGACTCCTTCCAAAAAGCTGCTTATTTCACCAAAACCAACTCTAGCAACTCATAGCCAAATGACAAAAACTCCAGTTAAAAAAGTGGTCACCACTAAGTCGAAAACCTCTAAAGGCCAGTCCAAACACTGAATGGATCGAATTTAATTTTGAAAAAACAGACAATAAATTGCTCACTCCATTACTGCTTTGCACCTAATTGATGAGAGACCTACACTAGCGCCCGCACACACACCGAAATGGTAAGATTGATGTTCCGTAGTGTTTTAGATGCCAACTGCGGCCACTATGTGCTCCTTCAAAAAGCAAGTTAATTTAAATTCAATTTGTCACGCACTGGCAAGAGTGGGAATTGATTCATAAATAAATCGAGTGTCGCTGTTGCAAGCACTGCGAACTGGGCCACTTTGTAACAGGTCTGTGCACAGCACTCGTAAATCGAATAAATAAACAATTGCCGCTCAAAAAAAGTAGACAAAGGAAGAGAAAAAGAACACACCTAGAGTTAGTACAAAATAGATTTAACAACGACTGATTCGAGTTACTTTTTAGCTTCTGGTGGAGAAAATGCAGTAATGCAGCAGGGGCTGCCAATTGTTTATTGGTGATTGAATCCAGTGGTCTTGTTTTGCAGAAAAATAGATTTTGCAAACAAAAGAATCATTACTTTTACTACCTCTACTAAAAATAACAATTTTAACCCAGAAAAAGTGTACTCACATTTTTACTTTCGCTTGTTGTAAAAAACTAACTGCGACCGAGCTTTGAAGCCATTCACCTGGCGACACTGGTTAATCTAAGTATTAATTATAAACAGTAAAGTTTGCCTTTAATTATTGCCTCTGAGCTGAACAAATGAGAACTGTCTCTGTTTGATGGTGGTAGTGGTGATGAGTAGAAGTGCTTTGCAGAGAAAAGAAAAGGTGTCCGGTGACAGTGTCGTGTTTTATTCGCCAACACATTATCTCCCTCCTCTTTTTGATACAAAGTTTCTCTCTGAAATCGTGTGTGTGAACACCAAACTTGTGTGCCATTTAATTTGTGGTTAATTTTGCCGAGACAATTAAGGGGTATCCAGAACGGTGCTCAGGCCGGTGAGCTCAATTGTCAAAAAGGCTCACTTTTCCTATCTATGCCGTGTACTCACGTAATCGTAGCTGAGCCCAAATCACTCTTTGAAAAAGAGCGCCGATTAGTGCCTGCATGCTGTGTGGGGCCACAGACTGACCAAAAACACTACAGACACCATTACCTGACCATTATTGGTTTCGGTCACGTAAAGTCTCTCTACCTTTTTCTGGGTGTCAGCGGTAATGCACTCTTCAACAGCTTCCACAAACGGCTCTTTGGCTTGAGCACTCTGATTTGCCTTCAGTCTTTTAGCTTCAACAGTCCTCGCTGATGATGCAGTCCGTTCTTTAGCTGTAATTGTAATTGTAATTGCTTTCACCTTTAATTAGAGACCTAATATATCCTCTATCCTCTGTCCGCTTTTTCTCTCTTCACTGTGGTTAGTTAGTGCCCAGCTTGTTGCAGAATATTGCGTGTCAATGTCCACTCGTGCACAACACCAAACATGACAGTGTTCAGTTTTGGGAGTTTTTGGTACTGAAAAAAAGCTGTCATCAAACTGTTACTTTTCCTTTTCATTTACTTGTTGGCAGTTTATAATTAACTTGCAACTTGGACAAAAACTGAACTTAATTAAGTTGCTTTCTTCACTGACACTTCACTCACTTTTTGATGTGTCCTTTTTTTGGTGCTCTACTTTTCAGAGGAAAAGTATAGTTGTACTTTGTACGGCACTCAAACTGTGTCAACTCATTGTTTTATGCTAATACAAGGGCTCAGTCGAGCTCGCTTCGCTCACTCCTACTTTAACTGTGCACCG
>JAALOO010002425.1_pt1 | contig 10287 bp, 10 predicted proteins | sample 7257641 | NCBI WGS metagenome assembly JAALOO01 (sample SAMN14085613, study PRJNA598686) | mite metagenome | biome: ENVO:01001000; feature: ENVO:01001002; material: ENVO:01001226; isolation source: single female mite from University of Michigan culture on fish food culture... ... | reverse complement strand
GAAAGATAAAATGGTAAAAGTAATAATAATAATAGTTAGATTTGGCTTGCCACAGCGTTACTATTACCATTGCCATTACCATTACCCTTAACAACAACAGCAGAAACAGCAGCAGCAACAGAGAGACAGCAATCGGCAAGATGACACTGCAACATTATCATCACCATTTGAGTCTGCCCAACACGGTTTGCCCAGGACGGAGAAGAAGTCGTCCAGCAGTCATTAGGAAAGAAGACGAAGAAGAAGAAGACGAAGAAGAGAAGAAGATAGAGCCGTGAATGGCAGATCATCTTACACTGCGGAGTGGCGCTCCTCGAGCTGCTTATCTCCTCTTTGAGCGTCGAGCTATCTCCTGCAGGCTTCAAGAGAAGGAGAGAGGGCCAAGAAAGTGAGCTTTGCTCGTGCCGACTTTCCGTCAGCCGTTGGCCAGGCCAAGTGGCCAACTTGCCCACACGTGTCTTACACTGTCATGATTCTCATGAGGCACATAGAGCACACAGTGTAACAGTGTTTGAAAGTGGCCATGACCGGGGAGTACACTTGGCCATGTGTGCCTGTGTGCCTGTGTGTGTGTGTGTTTTGACTAGCCAATTGAGCTCTGCTGGGTCAATACTTCACACACAGTTGACACTGAAGAAGAAGAGTGAGAGGCAGCCTCAGTGGGGAGTAATTAAGCAAAATGACACTCGGATGATATAATGACCAAATGATCCGGAGAGATAAAGAGAGAGAGAGAGAGAGAGAGAGAGAGGCCAAAGGGAAACCAGAGGACAACCAGGGGTCAACAGGGCAGCAGGGTTGCTCGGCAGTGGTCAATGGCCCTCGCACTCACTCAACTGCTCATTTTCAGTTTTGCTCCGTTCGAGGAAGTCCACTGAAGAGAAAGATTGCAGCTGCAGCGAATGAGTGGTCAGCAGTGAGTGTGTGTGTTTGACGGATTTATTGCTGCCAGACAGCTTTTTTTCCGTTGAAAAATCGGCGGCAGCAGCTTTTGAGCCTGGGCTGGCCCGACTGGCCCCTGGAAAGTGTTCTGTTCGGTTTTTTTTATTGGCAAGTAGTTCACTCTGTTTCACTGCTCTTTTTGTTTGCCAATATATTGGCCCAGCCAGCCAGCCAGTCAGCGAGGTACTGTTACAATTAACTGCCTGTCAACCAGAACTTTTTCTACTTTTAACTTTACTTCTTAGAAAATGACCGCGCGCGCTCGGTCGGTCCGTAGAGTTAAAGGTCGCAGCAACTGAAAAGTAAGTGAGTGATCAGGTCATCAGTCCACGATGGTGTGCCATGTACCACTGAATTGCCGGAACTAATTTATTTGCAGTCAGTTCTATTTTTGGCTACTGCCAATCGAGTTCTTATTACACTTTTTGCTTTTTCAGTATCGCAAAAAAGCTAAAATGCGCACTTACTAGCCAAATAAATTAATTCAGCGTTGAAGCAATGTTGAACAGAAAAAGTTTTAATTAATGCACACTGCTCTCCCTTAAGGCCATACTCAATTTACTGAAAAGTGGGCTTTCCTGCGCCGTTCACAAAACAGGTGTTTCAATGGGACTTGGTATGATCCTTTAGGTACATTACACTCAAATATTGAACCACAAAAAGTTAGATCAAGTCTTTAACTTTATTTTTGTTTTTTACATCACCCCAATCTGTTGCGTAGCTCTTCAGATAAATGCCCCTAAAGGATCATATCGAATCCCATTGAAACACATGCTTTGGGGGACGGCGCAGGAAAGCCCACGTTTCAGTAAATCGAGTATGGCCTTTAGCCGGTACAAAAACTGTTTTGGCTTTTAATTTAAATTTCTCCCCTTTCCTCAGTTAATCTCTCCAGCCAAGTGTTTAGCATTATTATAAACACCATCATCCACCCATTCACTCACCAGTAAGCTGCTTTGAGAAAAGTTTGCCTGAGCTGTGCCGTTGAGCTCTGAGCACTTATTATTATTATTACCTCCACTTAACCTGGTGCACAGTAAAGAGGCTTCGTGTGCTGCTGTTCAGCCTGGTTGCTGGCTGCTGCCTGGTTGTCCGGTTGTGTAGTCGGCAAAACCTTTAGTCTCATTTGGCGTCTTCTATCCTGTCCCTTCCTAGCACTTTGGCTGTTTCCGCACTGATTCACTTTCTCTCGCCACTTTCCGCACTGTTTAACTGACAAAACCTTTTGTTGCCTCGTTTTAGGTGTTTTTTCCTTTGAAAAAGCCGCCATTGTACAGCAACAGCAGCAGCATCGGCATCCTCGGAAGGCAGCCGCATCAGCAGATGCTAGCTTTTTGCCGTTGCCGCCGCAGGCTCACCTTTCTCTTCTTCGCTCTGCTTCGGTCGATTTCACCCGATTTTGGTTACTCCTAGGCGACATTTAGCGCCGTCCAGGTGACCAGATCACCTGCCTGCCTGCCTGCCTGTCTCTCTCTTTGTGTGCGTCGGCATTTTCACCTGAACTGAGCATCTCTTCGGCTTTCATTGCTCTCTTTTGTTCTCGTTCTGGTTCACTTTTTTCTTTTTTATCTGGTTGTCCCCCTGGTTTATTCTTTTATTTTATTTTAGTTTAATTAAAGACCTGTGCTAGTTACCTTTCACTGATGTGCACGGTTGGCTTTTCGTTTCATCTTACCGCCCGGCTGCTAATGACTAGGCGACACAGTACTACTCTGCTGAATGTTGTTGTCGCCTGACTGCCAAACTTCTCGCGCCGGCGCCCGTATCGGAAAGAAATGCTCCGAGGCTTCTTCTTCTTCTTCTTCTGAAGTTGCTGGGCGCTGGGCTCTGGAAATGGTGCAGTGACAGTAACCAGAGCTAAAGCAGTATAAAAGGAGATGAGAGTGTGGAGCAGAGCAAAGGTATTGTTTTTTATTCTTTTTAGTGACAAAATTTGCATACCGATACTTTGCTGGTTAGATCGGCTTACTTTTTCGAGTAGCAGGACTTTGCTGCTTTTTCCTGTCCGCTTTTAATAATTGGTGCCTGCTCTTCTTTTCTCCTATTAATTGTGATTCTCATGTTTGTTCTTCTCTCTCTCTCTATTTGTCTCTCTTGTGCACTAGCTTAAATTCTCTTTCTCTCTCTCTCTCTCTCTCTCTCTCTTTCCATTCCTAATCCACCCAGCTTTAATCTCGCCTGTCGTCCAAAATAGTCGACTTCTCTTTCCTCTCTTGTGCAACAATCGCCGACAGTCATTGACAGAAAGCGAACAGACAGAAACATTGCCACCACTGACTCACTGGCTCTCTTTCCCGTGTGTTTTTTCGCCATTGTCGAACTTCTTGCCGACTCTGCTGCTGCTGCCTGCAATTGACAGTGTCTGTGTCTGTCCAACTGAAAGTGAACTGATCAGTCTACAACAGTGAGCAGCAGCAGCATCACCACCACCACCACCATCACCACCATCGAATCTCAATGGCGAATGCAAACATCCAAGCGGCCATGGCAGCGGCCGCTGCTGCCATGGCAACTGCCGCCCAACAGGCCGCCTCTGTTTCGCCGCATGTGGCCCCTTCTTCTTCTTTTTCTTCTTCTTCCTCGACGATGCAACGGTCCAATCGAAATCAGCAGGTTTTGAATCCGAATCCGAATCCGAACTTGGTCGTCGGCGGACTCAACCTGACTGGCGGCGATAATGGCCTAATTGTGGTGGATAACCGAGTTGGAGCCGGCAACAACAGAGCTGCTGCTGCTGCCACCGCTCCTCAAGCAATTCCTTTTGCTGCTGCTGCCTCTTCTTCTCATTTTCGGCCTGCTATTAATCGTCGCAGTGGACATAATGGAGATAATGGCAATGGACAAGGTGGTCATCGAGGTGGTGGTGGTGGTGGTGGTGGTGGTGGTAGTGGTGGTCATCGAGGTGGTGGCGGTGGTGATCGTCGTAATCGCAACCATAATAATCGTCCTCATCGAAGTCCCCGCTTTGTTCCTGGCCCTGCTCCTGGTCATCATTTTCATCAGCATCGTCTTCGATTCTCGCCGTCACCGCCGCCGCTGCCGCCGCCGCCTTTCTTGTTGTCCTCGACTGAAGAAGAAGAAAAAGAAGGAGGAGGAGGATCCGGCCCCTCCTTCATCTCGGTGCCGCCGATTACCGGCGGTCGACGCAAAATTTGCTGGCTAAAGCGAGTTCATGCAGGCAAAAGAGGAGAAGGAGAAGAAGAAGCAGCCGCTAGTCAGCTGAGGACTTCTTCTTCAAATCATCATCATCATCATCACCACCACAGACCACCTCTGTCCACCTCGACGGCCACTCTGGACCAGCTGAAGGACGGATTTTCCGGCGCTCAAGCCTCTGCCGCCGCTGACTGCGGCCGCTTCTCTCGACGAGTCTTTCTGGTCAGTAGTCACTAGTCTTTTTGTTTATTTTTGATCATCTTTGTTTATCTTTTTGCCACCTCCTCTTTAGCAAAAGTACTACAACGACGAGCTGCAGTACGTCAGCGGGCGAGCCAGGGGAAAGCTAATTAGCTATTGCAATCAGGCCTTTACTGAAAGCAGCGGCGGCGGCGGCGACGGCGGCGATGATGATGATGATGATGATAATTATGAGGATGACAATGGGCCAGGAAAGAAGGCTGCTGGCAGTCGTCACAGCCACCACCACCGAAAGAAACCGATCCCACTTTCAGCTGCAGAAAGAGCTCGTCGAGCTGAGGAAAAGCAAAAGTCGAAGAAGCGGGCCAAACTGAGCGCTGCCTATCTGAACGAGCTGCAGCGACAGCTGACGCTCGTCGTCAGCCTGCTCCTCTCCTTGATCGGCCGTGTAAGTGTGTAAAGTCAGACAGTCAAGTGATATGACATCAACTACTACTACTCACTAAAACACACTCAAATTTTTTGTTGTTAATCTTTGTTTCACTACAGCTCAACGAGGCCACCGGCTACGAGGCGGACACTGAAGATGAGGTCAGCGACAGCGATGACGGTGATGATGATGGTGATGGTGATGGTGATGAGGTTGAGGGTGATAACTACGGTGATGATCAGCTTCGCCGTCACCCTCACCCTCATCACCCTCATAAGAAGAATCATCAGAACCACTTTCTTTGGCGTCGAGCCGAGGCGGCGCATCGTCGAAACCGGGCTGAGTACTTTCTCCGCCAGAAGGTGGCCAAGCTGAAGGCGGACGCCAGCTTGCTGAGCCGCAAAATTGACAGCTATGCTGATTCTGCTAATTCTGCTAATTCTGGTGCTGGTGCTGGTGGTAATAGTGGTCAGCACTGCAGTGGCTGCAGCTGCGGCACCAACTCCGCTGGCACCATCCTAGGCAACTTCAACATTGACCTAGGAGAATGGCATGAGGAGGGGGCGAAGATGGCTGCCAGCGACGATTCGGATGACTAGAAAAGACCAGGTGGGGGTCGAATACCTGACCAAGAAGAAGAAGTGGTAGTATTTTGGAGCATCAGTACGAGAGAGAGAGTGTCCTCTGATTCTATTCAACAGCGTTATCTTTTCCATTATTTTTATTATGTGTGTCTTTGGTTGTGCCCTACATTTACTTTTATTACTGTTCGCTTGAAAAAACATTTGTGTCTACTGATTTTATCTTTCCTATCTTTGCTAGAGAAAAATATTTCTTTTCTGCTGATTCTTTTGATTTGACTTGTTTGCTTCTCTAATGTGTGTTGTGAACTATCAATAAAAATCTTATAATAAAAATGTAGCTGGCAAGCAAGTGTCAATCCTCAACTTTGGCCATTTGCGTCAAACATGTGACCGATCAAATTATGCAAAAAGAGGGAAAGAAAATAGAAACCCCAATCGTTTGCTGGTACATTAGGTTCACCATTGTTGTTGTACTATTGCACCAAAGGATGGCAGTGTGAATGTTATGTACGTCAGAATAAAAAAGAGTACATTTGTGTGTGTGTGTGTGTGTGTGTGTGTACAGCAGAGTGCTCATCGTCACGTCATCATCATCATCAGTCGCACTCACCACTGCGCAATCGCCAGCAGTGTTTACTTCTTCTTCCTGTTCCTCGTCTCCTCTTCTTCTCATTTATCGCTCCAGCATTTCAAATTCAGTTCTCTGACGTTTGCGACAAACTTTTTCGCCGATCTAGCTAGGTGATTGAATCAACTGACGAGCTCAGGCACTACTCGGTAAGTAATCAACTCTTTTTCCTCTCTTCACTCTTGTCACTGATCACTTGAGCGTCGAATCATCGGCGCTCTTGGTGATGATGCTGATGATGAAGATCAGCACTACCACTTACTAACTGTTATCATTTTTTACACCTCGCACAAAGGATTGCCACCCATAATGGGCCAAAGCTTAGGCTGTGCCAATCTCGGCAATCGCCGTCGTCGTCGTCGTCGTCGTTCTGAAAAAGAAAAAGAAGGCGGAAAGGAAAGACCTAGAGGACGAAAGCCCGGTAAGTTGAGAAAGGCGGCCTCCTGAGTACCTTTGAAAACTTTCTTCTCACTAGCTGATTTTTTCTCCACTCCCAAATCAGCCTGTGCCTCTCCCCGACGGATCGACTTCCAGATGACCTACCTGCTGAAGATGGTCCACCACACGGCCTCGCTCTACCACGACGCCTACCACGAGGCCCTTGAAGAGCAGAACAAAACAACTGCCGCAATTGCCGCTGATAATGAGAAGGTGAGCCTAGCCGAGGCGGTGGCCCTGCTGAATGACGCCATCGAGACGACGCTGGGCGTCTGCGACTGGCTGTCCGGTGCACTGGCCGCCACCGGGTACATCAACAGCAACTGGAACATCGGCAGCACCTTCTCCTTCTCCTTCTCCTCCTCCTCCTCCTCCTCCTGCACCTGGGAGCTGGTGGCCGCCATTCAGGAGGTGGCAGTCTGCGTGGCGACCTTTCGAACTCGAAAGCCGCCGGTGCCGCTTCCCATCTCCACTTTCATCTTTGATCCAGTTCACGGCCTGGACAGCCTCTTCAAGAGTGAGCCTCAGGACGAGAGCAAAGGAAAGAAAAAGGACAAGAAGAAGGAGAAGGACAAGAAGAAGAAGGAGAAAAAAATGGAAAAGAAGAAGAGCAAACAGGAGCGCAAGAAGGAGGCGAAAGAGGCGCTGAAGGTGGCCGCCCACGTGCAGGAGCAGGCGGAGCAGGTGCTGACGCTGCCCTACATGTGCTCGGCCCTGGCCGGTCTCCGTCTGGCCACGGCCAGCCTGGCGCGGCTGATCGCTCCCCAGGAGTGACTGGTAGTAGTCAACATTAATTAATTGAATGCTAGCCTGAATGGACGGAGCACTTTTCTCACACTGCTTTCATTCTTTGTTTTTGTTCTCAGCTCTTGGAGTTCACCTCTCCATAACCGCCTCTCAGCCGCCTCTTCTAAGCTCAATCTACCAGTAATGATTCCCAATTAGGCGATCTGCTCTTTTCAGCCACCTCTGCCTGTTTGTTTCAAACTACTTCCCCCTACTAAATATCTTCTTCTTCCTTTTCTGTATATTCCATTTTCCTTGTATCCACACACACATACTCTCTCTCTCTCTCTCTCTCTCTCTCTCTCTCTAAATAAACATGTCCATGTTTTTCCTTCTTTGCGTTTCGTTCTCTTCCTGTGTGCCTTTGTTCTCCCGCTGAACCCAATTCACCGAGTCACAGAGTGTCCCCGAGTGTGTCCTTGCTGGCTGGTACCATTTCTTTCTTTTCCACTAACTGTTACCATTTTGTGCTTTACTCTCTCTCTCTCCCCGTTCACTTTCACTCAACAGCAGAACTGTGCTCAGAGCTCAGTGTTTTTGAGTTCGCTTGCCACCAGCACCACCACTGCCACCACTTGCTATCTTTGCACTGTGGGCATGCTACCCTGGTCGTCGACACTGTCGCTCCACTAGAATGTGCACCTTTTTGAGAGGAAAGTGACTGCCCAAGTGAAGGTGGCTGCGGTGCAACGACCACCACCACCACCACCACTACCAAGCATAAGCTAATTGTTCCCTTCCTGCCTGCCTGCCTGTGTGTGTTGATGTCGGTGTCTGTGCGTTATGTGTTGCTGCTGCTGCTGCTGCCTTCCACTAAGCCTGTGTTCACTCGCTCGCTGACTTCGTTCCCAGCCAGTTCTCCATCTCTTCCTCCTTCTTCTTCTTTTTGCACCTCTTTTTAATCTCTCTCTACTGCTCTCGAGGTAAGTACTGCGCTCACAATTCTCTCTCTCTCTCTCTCTCTCTCTCTCTTCTCTTGCTTGTTCCAGTGTGTTTGCCTGACTGCCACTTTGCCTGCCTGTTATTATCTTTATTTTCGCTAAATTGGCACACTTTTTACTCTATTTACGTTATCAACGTGCTGCTCAATTTGCCCAGCTTGCCCATCGCTTCGATTCAGTCCAACGAACATGAGTGCCATGATGATCTGCTCTGCTTCGGCTCCGCCTCCTCCTCCTCCTCCTCCTCCTCCTCCTCCTCCGCCTCCTCCTCCTCCTCCTCCTCCTCCTCCTCCTCCTCCTCCTCCGCCGGGGGACGGCAACAACGGCAAGAAGCGTCGTAAGTAGCTGCCTCCTTCAATCAATCATCAATTTTCCTCTAATCATCATCATTTTCTTCTTCTTTTTCCAGCGGCCGACGGCAGCGGTGGCGGCAGCGAAAACGAAGGCAAACGTGATCGTCGTCAAAGTTCAGGCAAGTCCTCTTCCGATGAAGAGAAGAAAGAAGAACCGCTCTTCAAGCTCGCCCCCGGAGGCGGAGGAGAGCCGGAGAACAACAACAACAACAACAACAACAACACCAGCAATGCCCTTCTCTTCAATCCCCTCAACGACCTCGCCTTCGAGCTGGCCAACGCCGCCCTCCTCTTCGACGACATCTTCACCGCGGCGGAGGGCGTCGCCCAGGCGGAGACCGGCCTCTTCCTCGCCAACATCGCCTCGCGAGGGTACATGGCCGCTTCCGCGGCTCCAACGGCCGTCGCCACCGCCCAAACGGCCCTCACCGCCAGTCACGTCCGCCTGCTGGTCGCCGAAGGCGTCTCCCAGTCGGCCGTCGAGGAGCTCCTCCAGGCGGCCGACTCTGCGCTGATCATCGACGAGAAGGACCTAAGGGGCGGCGGTGGTGGGCGTCGAGCCGTGCTCTCCTCGGTGATTCGCATCACCCTGGAGCTGCTCGGCGACGGGCTGGCGGCCCTGCGCCTCGACGTCAACCGCCAGCAGGTCCACTCCGCGGCGGTGCACTACCTAACTGATGGCGTCCGGCGGGGCACGCCGGAAGCGCTGACCCGCGGCGCGGCCCTCGCCGCCGCCGCCTACTTCGCCTACGTCCTCCCGGAACGAGCGGCGGCATTTGCCTCGACATGGACATCTTCGACATCTTCGAAATCAGCGACATCGACATCGACATCTTCGACATCATTTTCGGCATCCTCATCTTCATCAGTCGACACTGACTGCATCCGCCTGCCCCTCCACCAGCAGCTGCCGGTAGTGGTCTACCCGAGTTTGCGCCAGGCGATTGGCCGCGTGGAGGCCGCCCTGGTGATGCTTCGTCAGGCGGTGGAGAACCGGGCAACTGCTGCAGCCAACTCAAACCAAGGAGCTGCAGCTGAAGCTGAAGCTGGAGCTGAGGATGGTGGTGAAGTAACTGAGAGTCGTCGACGACCAGGAGAGCCGTTCGAGGGCCCGGATGATGATCTTGAAGGATCGCTGAAGAGGATGAAGATGTAGAGCGGCAGAAGCGGTGATCTGGATCAGTTCAGAGATCAATGAAGGAAGGACTCAGCCACTCATTCACTCACTCTGAAGCAGCAAACTCTCCTGCAACTTAACTTCAACTCACTTCCCAGCATTTTTCTACCCTCATTTTACACCTTTGCAAATCACGTTTAACTTTTGTCACTTTCAAAGCATTCAAAACATTCAAAACACTTCAATAAAAGACAGTTTAACCTAATTGAGACTGAGAACCTGAAACACACTTTTGTCTCTCTTTCGAGGGTTGCCAATCAGTACCAATTGGCTGGCTGGCTGGGTGGCTGTATCCTCAATTTACTTTTGAACTCTGGTTGTGTCCATCTACGCATAGCTCTGCCTAGTTGTTCACCACTGTTTCTGCAGCTGCCATTGCTGCATCATCAACCGTTTTCAGCTTACTGGTGGACACTTGCTGGTGGACAATCTTAAAAGTGGTCAATCAGTGCTCAAGTCAGCTTGTTATTATTAGCCTCATTAGTTGTCACCTAGTACAGGAAAGTGAATGAATGGTACTTTCTGTGTGCGAATCAGTGTGCGCATCAATATGGTCACTGGTGCCACTTTACCCGATGTGAGTGACACTTGTCTCTAGAGAGAGAGAGAGAGAGAGAGAAAGAGAGAGAGAGAGAGAGAGAGAGAGAGAGA
>JAALOO010001901.1_pt2 | contig 10294 bp, 13 predicted proteins | sample 7257641 | NCBI WGS metagenome assembly JAALOO01 (sample SAMN14085613, study PRJNA598686) | mite metagenome | biome: ENVO:01001000; feature: ENVO:01001002; material: ENVO:01001226; isolation source: single female mite from University of Michigan culture on fish food culture... ... | reverse complement strand
GATTAAAATTTATTCCAGTTTTTAACAAAAATGCAACATGAAGTATTTTTGATAAACTGTGATAATAGTTGAACAGAAAATAGTGATTTGACAAGAAATTCGACCTTGTATGAAAGATCTGCACAGTTGCACAAAAAACTCAAGTTGACAACGATACTGGCAGCTAATTGGAGAAGTGTGTTTGCATTCCTAGTCGACAACCGGTCAACTGACGGTATTGTTGCGCCCTGTTAACGCTACAAGCGACAGCATGTCAAAGTGTCAATTAGCCAACTGTCGGCAGGCATCACATACCGACTCAACTACTTTAAAGTGGCTCTCATTCTCTTTTCCTAGAAAACAGACTTTGGTGACTGTGACTGACTTCTTTGCCTTGTTAATCACTGTTAATTGTAGTGCTCAGAGAAGGGATGCCAGTGTGGAGATGCTGCCGTTGTGACAGCAGTTCTACAAAGAAAGCCGTGTAAGAAGGAGAAGTGCGGCCAATGATTTGCAGCAAAGTGTAAGCAAATATCAACTGGAAAGTCGTCGTTAAAGGCACAAGCAACTGCTTTGCGCTTCGCATTTGATTCGCCTTGATTGGGCACGATAATGAGAAAGAAGCAGTGGCAACACACACACACAGAGACACCCAGTCCGGGAGCGCCCAATATGGAGCCAATTTGAGTGATCACACTGACAGATATATTGGAAAGCGATCATAAGGCGCACACAAACACACAAACACACACACACACACAGTCGCTGAATCGAGTCATTTCTGCTTGGACAAAGGCAATTGCCGGCCAATTGAGGCAGTGAAAATGATATCTATCAGCAACGGGTGCCAGTAGTAATATTGAATTGATTCGCCCGCTAAATTCGACTGAAAGCTTAATTTGAGCAGGCAAGTGAATATTGCTAAAGTTGGTCATAGCTGGTTAGTGTGTGTAAAAACTGTGTGCTGAAATTGAGAAGATGGTAGCATTCACATAACCAAGCAAAGTCAATAGAAAAATTTAATTACAATCTAGTTTCAATAAATCAATGACCGTCAAAACGAAACAAAATAAAATGATTCTATTTTCTTATTATCCCCCTTTTCATTAGCGAAACCTACCACAAAGAAGCAAATCTGCTTTGAAATAAACAACATTTACTAAATAAAATTTCAATTTACCCTATCGGTTTGGTGAATGAACGTGTATGTGAGTCTCTGTTTTTCCTTCTGTTTCTGTTTTGGGAGTATTCGGACAACTGCCTGCAAACCATTAGAGAGCAGACCGAACTGCAACAGACAAACAGAGAAAAGGGAAAGAAGAGAGAGAGAAAGAGAGGACAAAACAAACAGAAGCGAATCGATGGCTATTAATAATGGCATCGCTTCCATTAGACCGATTCGATAGTCGACATTTCCATTTCCGCGTTGGCAGAGGCCATTCTATAATTAGAGCGGTGACAGTGCCGTCCAGTGAGAGGACAAGACAAGGCAAGCGAGCGAGCACTAGCGAGGCAAAAGGCAACGCTTGGACAATGGGACTAAGTGGTAAAAGCGATGCCTGAAGAAGAAGACGAAGAAGTAAGCAGACATGACCTGTCCAAGCAAGCACAGCAAGACACTTGCTCTGCTGTCGAATTCGGTGCGCCCTGTACTGCTGCTCCTCCTAACCTGTTAGACCTGATGTCATTGTGCCACTGTGATTGTAGACGATAAAATATGGAAAGGCCAGACAGACTGAGCCGTTAGAAAAAGGAGGAGGGAGGCAGGAGAATGAGGGGGGGTGGATAAGACAACACAGACGAGCTGAAATTCGGTCAAAGGTGAGTTGAGGTATTTGAGGAGTGAGCGACAGAGTGCATTTCAATGAGTCGATCGGTGATGCCATCAAACCCGAAGTGGTGCTCACACCACAGGGTCTCACTTGCAAGGGACAGTACAGTACGGTACGTCTGCTCTAATTAGATTAGCCGCACAAAATGATTTATTAGTAGCGATGGACTAAGCAGAAAAGTTGATTAGCAAGTGATGGAGACAAAGTGATGGCTCGTTTGCAGGGAAAGAAAAGGTCACCCTGGCCAACAAAGAGTGGCACTGCTGTGCTGTCTGCAGTCTCAATTGACCTGCCTGGGTGTACAGGTGACTAGACTGGACTGGACAACTACTTCTACCACTACTGATGAAAGCTATTGCAAAGCTTGGCTGACCACTGCTGCCAGATGAAGTCAATTTGACACAATCATCCACACAGAAAGAAAGAAAGAATGACAGCAAAAAGACTGGAGGTAGCTGGTCAGCGACGGCAACAGCAACAGCAGCAGCAGCAGCTCAAGTGGCCCAAAGACAAACAGTTCAGCCAAAGTTCACATTGTCGGCAAACATTAGCACGAGATGGTCAAATGGCCAGTCACATCCGCTGAAGGGAAGCTAGAGCGCAATTGAGCAACTTCTGTCCGGGCAATTCAGCGTGATGACAATTAATGGCGATATTAACCTTATTTGCCGAAGACACTGCTAACACTAGGAGAATATGATGAAAAAGAAGAGGACAGTGCAAGACAGAAGTTAGTCGTCTGCAGTGAGAAAGAAAGAAATAGTGTGACCTTATCGCACCAGTTGTCCACTGACCACTTGGCTGCGTCAGACAGATCACTAATCAGCAAGTCACTTATCGTCATCCTAATCACATAAAGACGACATTGCAATCTTGCCTGCTTTCAAACAGTCAAGTGTCACCAGACACGCCATTACCCATGAACCACTAGGAGATGAATGTTTCAGCAAGTGGCAAACCAGTAAAGTATCAGACCATACCAGTGAAATGAGGCACCTTATCAAAAAAGAGAAAGAGAAAGAGCAGGCTTTGGCAGCCAAAGGCAATAACTGTAGAAGACAGCTTGAAGATGGTGTTTTATTACCGATGACCATCGCTATTATTAGACTGCTCACTGGGCCACTCCGTTTGATCAGTCAAACGTACCCGGGCCTAGCCATCACTCGAGCAGACAGTGGTGGCCGGCGAAGGGGAAGCTTCAGTGGACTGCAACAGAAGCAGCAACATCAAAGCATTTCTGGCCTGAACCTGTTCACATTTACCTGTCGCGCGATTGACCGTGGAAGATAGGGATGAATGCAGCGGTCCGAGCAGTCTGAAACGACCGATGAAGTGCACTGCACGCACCAAGTGGGCAGCAGCAGCTAAGAAGAAGAAGAAGAAGAAGGAGAAGAAGTCTGCTCTCAGCAGAATTACTGTCAAATTAGATGGATGGACAGTGAAGGACGCTCTCTGCTCTACTCTCTCTGTCTACTTTCCCAGTGGCCCGTTGTTAGTTGCAGCCGCAGGCAACTAGGACTTGAGCTCAAGTGCCCGCACAGCCTGCACATCACTGTTGCTGTTGCTGTTCAGACTGACTGCAATAATCATTAAAATCATGAAAATGGCGGACTGAAAGGAGGCGAAAAGACAGGAGAAATAGAAGGAGGAGGAGGTGAGGACCTGCTGCTAAGAGAGATAGGATGAGCGAGCTGGTGAGAAAGAAAGGGAGGCGAAGGGACAGACAATTGAGAAAGAGAAAGAGGAAGACGAAGAGGGCAATGGTGTCGTGCCACTCGATTAGCCCCCACTGCCTCGACCTCGCGACCGGTTAGGCAACGATGGGCCTGTCAGGCCGTGGGCAATGATGATGATGTCTGAAGTGGAACCAAGCGAGCAAGCAAGTGTGTGCTTCACCGGGGAAGAAGGAGAGAGGTAGGAAGGTAGCAAGCAAGCGAGCGAACACAACATGATAGAAGAATGTGCCCCTGTGTGTGTGCTACCTTCCACATCATCAACTGGCACAGTGTGTTTCATGTAAGCTCATCAACTCGGCCCTTGTCTGATTGCATTCACGCCTTTCAAGCGAAGCGCAACAAAGTGCCCAGTAGTGGTGCACTGCAACAGCTACTACTACTAGGACAACAGTAAACAAGTCAAAGAGTGCCTGTGGCAAGTGAATCGAGTCGGCCCAGACTGACAATGACCTCAGCAAAGACTTCAAGAAAGGGAAAGAGAGGGGCCAGCAAGTCAAGTGTTTCTTGCAGTCTGTCGGTTCCGTTCCACTTAACAGGTTCAACATCACCTGTTCTTTGCTCCATCAAAGTCATTGTTTCTAGCTGCAGATAAACACAATAAAGACTGAGAGAGCTGCTCCACAAAGGATGATGGTCTAGTAGAACATGGTCTGCATCCACGAGCAGATGTGAAGTTAGTAGAAAAAGCCGTTTAAGGCAATGATGAAAGTTGCAAGCATAGAGTTGCCGAGTTGAGAATCGGTTGCTACTGAGTTTGTGAAATCTGTCTCGGAAACGGATGCTGCTAAAGAAATGAAATGAAGTCTCATCCTTATTATTTTGTTTGCTGCTAGTGATGATGGTTGTGTTGGTGGTGGTGGTGAAATAACTCATCGAGTGCCATAAAGCGGAAAGATAGGGAATAATGGGCCAAGGGGAGAATATCCAAGTGGCAAGCGGAGCCATAATCGTTATAATCGCTGTCCAAAATGGTCTAATCGTGCCATAATGTGGCTGCTGGGGCAAGTCAGCACCAAGATGCACCGCAGTGGTAAGACACCGAAGAGAAAGAATGGACACTGGCACCGTTGCAGACAAGGATGGAGTAATACGCCACGGCTACGTACGGCCATAATCAGAGTAATGCAAAAATGCAATCATCATTTACACTATTCTCGCGTCTTCAGCGAATCTGAGCAGCAAATAATTCGCATAAATCGACAAAGAAAATCTTTACTTCATTTGCTACAATAATAACGATGATAATAAACAAGGAACGAGCAGAAGGGCAGACAATCTAATTCGGGCCAGTTAGACACTTAAGAATCACGTAGTGGAACTTAATAAAATCGTTACACAGAAGCTGAGTGAAGAGTGCTTCAAAGTTGCTTCCACACTCACACGGTGCAGCAAAGTCATCATCAGCAGTGTGCAGAAAAAGCCGTCGGTAAGGGTGAAGTGAAGTAATAATAATAGAGCGAAAATTACAATACAATTACAATTATGATTGCCATTAGTGCGGTGCAGTGGCCAATGGCAATGGCCATGATCACCGTGATTGCCACTATTAGCAGTGCGCCAGTGTGGGCACTGCATTCAACTATCGGCTCTGGGCACCACCACCAGCACCACTTGGCCGAGTGGGACAGCAGCACTTCACTTTCATCACCCAAGACCAGACCACGTTTTGCTGAGCTCGGGCTGCAATCAAATCACAGGCAAGGGCACACACTTCTGTGTCCCCTGATAAGCTCACACAAGGTGTTGGTGGTGGTGGTGCTGGTAGTGATGCCGCTGGTGGCCCAAGACAACTGAGCAATGCTCTGCTTTTGAGAAGTACACATAATGCCAAAGCATCCTCATGACTAAACAGTAAAGAAGCAGTAAAATGAGCAGAATGTGAAAGGCAAGTGCCAGAGCACAACAACAGCAGCAGCAGCCCCAATGGATTGCATGTGGCGTAGAGTCTTAATCTAATCTCAAGCAGCCTTCTGCAAACAACAGAGACCGACTCGAGAAAGTAAACGTTCCCAGAGACTCGCTTGACAGCAATTATGCAACGGATGTTTGACTCATGTTTGCCATCACTGCTGCTTGTGACGCTCTCTTCTTCCTCCTCCTCTCAAGACGTTCGAACTGATGGCGGCAAAGTCGAAATGATGCTCACACAGTCCGAGGCAGTGAAAGCTGCAGCAGCAACAGCAGAAGAAAGCATGGGCAATTTGTTTGTCGTTTTCCATGATCAAGCCAATTAGATGAGAGTCAAGTGTAAAATAAAACCACAGCGGACGAAGGGCGCAAATTTCACTTGACAGTTGTCGGCCAGTGTGAAGGGTTCCCAGTGCGAGGGAGGCGAAGAGGGCAAAGGCGAGGAAGGGAGAGAGTGGCACATATCAGCACAAACAAGGACTGTTTGTGTGTGTGTGTGTGTGCTTGCGAGCGCAGAAGGAGTTTGCAAGCTCTTTCCCTCACCACCCTACTACTGCACACTGCTTCACTGTCCAGACATCAACTGTTGACTGTGTCTGTGTGTGTGTCGTTGTCGACCAGCGACCAAACTGAAGGCAGAAAGAGGTCAAATGTCGTGAGAAAGCGAAAAACATGGCCAGTGACTGAGTGGGTGGTGGTGGGTCACTGGTGGGTCACCGATGGCGCGCAACGAAAGAAAGCAAAAGTGTCTATGAGAATGTGCTCTACTCGGCTTCTGCTCTGCTCTGTGTATGTGTGTGTTTGTCACAGCAGACGCTTGGTAGACGGAGGCAGAGGATGCAGAGTGCACAGACGATGATGGTAGCCGGTGCAAAGGCGACCAGCGATTTACTAGGCCAGCAGACTGCTGCTGCTGCTACTGCAACGGGTGGTTGATCGTGGCCAGCCATGATCGGCCTGAGAGGGATAAACGCTCACTCCGTTACATCTATGCAAACCGAGCCCATTTATCAACGTCTTAGGGCTTAATAGAGCAGCAGCAGCAGTCCTAATTAGCCCCCATTCTAGTCGCGCTGGTGTTGGTCCAAATGGTTCCAGTTGGTCACAGTTGATCTCGAGGCAGTTGACGTCAGGCTCAAGCTGCTTATCGAGCGCATCAATCCGTAGGTCCATAAATTGTGTGAACTCCCAACTTTCTCAACTGAGTGCAAGTCTCTTTTTCTTTGATAGAGAGGATATGGCATTGCCGTTTTTATCTGCTGCACATCTACCAAAAGTGTACTCCAAGTAACATCTTTCTTTCATTTTCACTCACTCTCTCTCAATTATCGCTACGTCTGGTGATTGTTTAGCCAGTTGATGTCAACAACAGCAGCAGCAAGCAGGCAGTGTCTGGGTTGCGTACGTCCAGATTCCAGCTAACAGTGAATGTAATGGTGGCAGTAGTATTAGTAGTAGCAGTTATCAAGCCGCCTCGCCGAAGAAGACGCGGACTCTCACTCTCAAGAGTAGTACAGTGACACGGCAACATCCGCACAATCATTCAGCACTTGGACAGACAAAAAGAGAGGGACACACACATACACTCAGCACATCTCTATCTGGTGCTTTGCGCTTTTTAGTGAGACACTCGGATAAATAACCAATTCAGAGAGTTGCTTGAAAAGGAAATTGTCTCGACTGAGAAAGGAAAAAAACAAAACAACAAGGCCGGTGCAGTGTTTAGCGCACAAAGTTTGAGCAGATTGCTGCCAAACAAATCGATGCTATGGATGAAGAAGGAAAGAACACTACGCAGTCCAGTGTAATCCGCGCAAGTTTTGTTCCTTTCACTGTCTTTTTTGCAGATCCGTCTTTGACAATTCAGCTAAGCAACTTACAACAGCTAATAAGGCAAACACTGTCACTGTCAACAAAAACTTCTACTGCTGAAGATCTAATTAGAGTTAATTAAAGTTTATTCTGCCGACGCTGATTCGAGAGTTCATCTTTAGAAAAAAACAAGGTTTAGCAAAGTGTCTAAAAATAAAAGTTTGCGTCTTAAGCAGTGCTGGTGATGGTGGTGGTGGCAGGAAAATCCGTTAGTGACAATTGCAAGTTCGATGGCAAACAAGATAAATGATGCTCGACAGCGCGAGGAGGCTACTGCTACTACCACTACGGCTCCAAGAAGTTGCTATTTAAATGCTTGACGCCAGAGAAACTAGCTAAATCCATATTTCATAATGGCCATAATGAAGCGAGGTAAACGGTGAAAGCAGCAAAACAAACTTCGTAGAGTAGACATGCTTAGTGCGGCCATTGAGAAACGGCACCTTGTTCCTGCCGTCACACACACACACACACACAGACAGTGTCGGGTCAACTGGAGAAGTGCACTACTGTGCAAGTGATAATAATCATTGCAAGCCGCTTACGGTACAGTTATTAATGGACACACAGTCAGAGAGAAAGATAGACATTCACTTCTGCTGAGGATGCGACAAGAATTCATTCACAAACCAACGAGCCAACCGACTCTCTCTCTCTCTGCTGGAAGTGCGCACAGCAAGGAATGGGAGAGGAATGCTCAGTGAGCGCAGAGAGAATTACGCAAAGCAATGAGGACATTAACTGACCCATCTGGCCCCAGATCTCTGCTGCCGTCTGACTGCTTTTCCCTAACCGGACCAAAAGGCAACGGACGCTGCCAACTTGCGTCTGCCTCAAATCAGTGCGACACGTTTCAATTGCCCGGACGAGCAGAGGGAGCGAAAAGAGGAGGCTAGGCTGTCCTTTGCCAACTTTGCAGCCTCCTCGTGCCGCATCGAGCCAGCAGCCAGCAAGGTCAGACTTTGAGCGTTACGTAATCATATTAAACTTTTTTATACTAAATCGAGATTACGCTCATTTGCGGGCTACACGAGACACACAAAGGGCAACAAGAAACAATCGAATGGAAAATGCAAATGCAAATAAATCAAAGCATCGGGTGAACTTGGGGACACTGCCGTCTGTGTTGCTGCTGCTGTTTGTTGCCAGCCACGAGCATCACTTGTGCCAGACGCGCAGCACTGACTGTGTGACCAACGATGCGGTGTCGGCAGAAAGAGCGAGGTCACAAACGGAATCAACACCAGAGCATCGAAAGGTGTGTGCATGCAAGTTGTTGGCTGCTAGCCTACCATTGTGAAAAGCCAGGCCAATTTATCTTCACTGTGACCGGTGGGTTAGAGAAAAAACTGACTAAAGCAATTGACCAAACTGAGGCTGACTACAAAAAATGCCTAAGCTTTAATATTTCAAAAACGTCATAATCAAATCGGGCATGACCACTTGAACAAATACACAATCACTGACTACCAAGTTGGCCACATACGGAAGTGAGTACAGAACAGAGGTAGTGTGCTGTTGCCGGTGGCGAAATACAAATAGGCGAAAACGAGTACACCAGAAAACTGGTGCTGGTGTAGCTGCACTGAAACCACTACCAAAACTACGATCAGCAGGAGCACAACTATTATTTTCATGACAGTATGTACGTCGTTGCTGACCATCTACTGCTTAATTTATTTAGCCACAGAGGCAGCTTTATTATTAATTTAAAAATAACAAGCCCATCTGAAAGAGAGGGAGCCCTGTCTTGCACAAAGTGTGCCTCATAATGACAGCGAAGGTGCGCGCTCGGTCGATTTGTCTTAACTGGACACTGGTCCCAGTGGACACTGGGCAGAGCAGTGCTGCCAAGCGTGCAGCAGGCAGTAGCCACACTGCGGTGAGTGCTTTCCCTTTCCCTCTCTCTGGTTGCTGCTTTTTCCTGGCTAAATCATCATCAGCGGCAATCGATTGTTTCCATTTGATTCAGCTCTGTCTTCGTTTTCTCTTTTACCACTAATGGACACAGCACAAAATGCAAATATTCAAATGGACGCACCAAAAAAGAAGGAGAGAGAAAGCACACAAACACACCGTTTAGTCGGCCACTTGAAGTCTCATTTTACAAGGAGCTCTCCAATTCTTGAAAGCAAGCAAAGGCAATCTCGACGATTACAGCGCTTCATAAATCAAGACAGACTCCAGCACTCCAATTGATATATTAATTTGGCAGTAGCACCAGCACTGTCCAGTACGCCAGCGACACAGTAAGGCACACACACAATTTATCATCAAGTGCGATGAATAAAGGCCGATTGGCTGACTGCTAGCTGTTGCTGCTGTTGATGGTGCTCTTGGTACTGCTGCATATCACTGAATATGACTCATGGGAATCGACCAGCAGTAGAGAAAGAAGATGAAAGCTCTAAAAGGAAACAAAAAGTTAGCGCCAGTGCACGGCGTTGAAAGCATTTGCGTGAAGAGTGAAAGTAGACATGCTAATTAGAATATGATTTGCAAACTCCACGATGACCACTCCATCAATAATGTAAGGTGTTTGAGGCAGAAAAAGTACAAAAAGTGCCATCAACGACAAGGAACGATAGTGCTCTCTAACCAAAGTCACTGAGTTGTTTTCGTACAGTTTATGATGTCCTAAGCAAAACCTGAGACAGCACCTTAATTATTGTGATCTACTTTAAAAGCCCAAACAGTGAACAGTAGGTAAGAATCAATTAGGCAAATGGCGTCCATAGCTAATGCTGGATGCATTCAGAAGCCAACGTCGGTTTCTGCAACCTAAGCCCAATTGGTGGCCTATTAATAATAGAGACTAGCTCTGACTGAGCCAATTCAAATTGCATTTGCTATTGGGACACTGCTTGGAGGGAGAGGGAGAAAAAGGAAAGAAAGAGAGTGCATAAAAGTCTTAAAAGCACCAAATGATGAAAAATGATCGAGTGATGCCTACTGATGTTGCTGCTG
>JAALOO010002424.1_pt1 | contig 10296 bp, 4 predicted proteins | sample 7257641 | NCBI WGS metagenome assembly JAALOO01 (sample SAMN14085613, study PRJNA598686) | mite metagenome | biome: ENVO:01001000; feature: ENVO:01001002; material: ENVO:01001226; isolation source: single female mite from University of Michigan culture on fish food culture... ... | reverse complement strand
GATACATTGACCAAAGCAAACACCACCGAACAAGCACCATTGGCGCCAGTGCATGTGAAGTCATTATTAGCACTAATTGCTCGTAACGTGGCAAGGCCAGCGAGGAGACAGCGCTCGGGTGCCACTGCACACACACACTGATGTTTGCAGTCGATGGTGATCACTTTTCCACTTCTGCTGCTGTTGCACACTCAGTCACCCTCTTTCCCCCTTCGAACTGATCACCACCGCTGTCTGTCGGTGATGATGTTGAGACACTGCAAAAACAACAGTTCCTTCAGTCGCAGTCCACACTCGACACTCATTCAGTCATCTTCAGTCGTTTTTATGGGCACTCAGACAATAACCGTGTCACTCATCACACTTCGATTCAGTTCTTTCTAAAGTACTTCACCACTGCCCAGCCAAATCGTCGATCATGGCCAACAAGATCATGTCTCCCGCTGCTCGAATTGCAGCCTTTGGCCTAGGGTTCTTCTGCATTCACTTCATCCTTTGCATCGGCATCCACTTCCTGATGAGCACCGTCTACGTTCAAGAGCAGAGCCTCCTGGAGAAGACCATCAACAAGGAGCTCATCAAGTTGGAGATTGCTCGCTTTCGAGATGACTTCTTCTCAGGACGTGCCACAACACCAATGGCCATCAATGGCACCTGCCTGCAGGAAAAGGATAAACAGCTGAAAGCCTTTGACCATTGCAAGACCAATGAACAGTGGCGATTGAAGTACTCGGTCAACTCCACCTCTCTGGATACTGCATACGTGGAGCACTACGACGTTCAGGTAGGTAGCTCAGAAGAAGTTTTTGTTCATGTTTAGCAATCTAGGGAGTACTCACTATTTTCACTTACCGCAGGAGTTTTGCGTCTCGATGGAAAAGCACCGACAGTGCATGGAGGACCAAGCCAGGATAGTGTGCAGTGTCGACTTGCATAAATCAGCTTCGATCGTTCTTCCACTGCTCAGCCTCTGTAGCAGCCCTCCCCTGGCTCGTCTTCGACACTCCTACGTCTGGCTGATCATCGGCCTGGACGTCCCTGTGATGGCCCTCCTTCTCATCGCTTTCTGCGTCTGCCTCTTCCTGCACAAGGGAAAGAAAGCGGCCAAGAACAACACCGGTGGTAATGGACAGCTGAACAACCGTGTTGGACAGGCTGCGCCGGAAATCAGTGCCACCAACGACGATGGGGATGACGATGGCGGTAGCAACGACGAGACGAATCAGGCGTCGTCAGGTAGCGTTTAAGTCTGAATTCCAGTTTCTGTTTGCTGTTAGAAAGCTTGGCAAGCAGCAAACGTATCAACAACATCAACACGACGATCAGAGTTTCCCTTGAACTTTTCTTGCCCTTCATTGTTTACTTTACTCGCACAGCGAGACGCCATTTTTGATTTATTCGAAACTCAGTTGTTCAGTACTCGCTTCCTGCTCAAAGGCAATTTTCAATGCCACTACACTTGCTTCTCCTACCTCTCATTTTACACTGTTTTGTTCATTTTCAATTAAAACTTCATTGACTTTCAATTTATTCAACTTTTCAATTTATTCAAATGAGACATTTCACCGAAAAGGTGTTGTATTTAATTTGATTACACAATACCAAAGGTCAACTGGTTGCTCAAACTGATATTCTTTTCCACAACGATAACAACAATTTATAAAAGAAAACAAGCGCATTCTTTTCGCTAATAAATTTCTTATTTGTAAAAACTTTAGCGCCCACGCTTTTATTCCACTTGAATACGCTTTCATTCTGACACAGTTTGCGTGCTTTAGAAAGATGATGACAACAACAACAGCAACCATTTCCTCCAAACTTGTATTTTCACCAGTTTATTAATCAGTCTAAGTACCCGCCTAATTAGACCATTGACGCTAAGTTATTGTAGCAGTAATTAATTAATTACATCACATCAGACTGGTAGTCATTGTATCATTATTATCACAAAAATGAAAGCAACTTTTTCCGGTCGTCGTTTTCGTCGTCGGCCATGTTTGACGTCCCCTCTCTTTCTCTCTGGTCTCATCCCTTCATCTCATCTCTTTCAAGTGAGACAGCATGTCGTCACACAGAGTTCGATCAGACAGAAAAGGCACATTTGAAGGCGCTATCTTTTCTGAAAGAGGACAAGAAAGTGAAGAAAAGACGATCATCGACAGCCCTGCTGTCAACGATCGTCGTCGATTGTTCCTTTTCCTTCACTTCTCTCGATCTTTTTTTCGATTCTTCTTCTGTTGTTGTTGTTGTTATGCAAATTCACCGATGCACTTACAAGCTCTGTGTCTAATCTTTTTGCTGTTCTTCACACACGGTTCAGCACTGTGCATTGTGTCCTCAATTTGCACTGACCAGTCGGATATCTTCCCATGAAGATCACCTAAAAAGCAAAAAAAGAAAGGATATGATAGAATCCAAAGTCTTACTAATAAAAATAAATTTTCTGCATTAAGAGCAATAACGTCAACGGCGTTTTTTTGGAATAAAATTTAATGTTATGAGCACTCGAAAACAAGTGATCTTTTTGTCAATTCGTTTGGGTGCTTTTGGACAACGTGACTTTACAGCAAAAATTAATTGAGGTTCCTTCTTTACAAAATCAATAAAATCAACAGTATTGATTTTAACTTTTTGCCTAACAACTGTTACAAAAACTAATTTTTATTATTTGAAAAAACACCAACTTTGGTATGTCAAGTTTTGTTTGAGTTCATCAATCTAAAAATAAATTTTAACAGATTTTTTAATTTAATGCAAAAATTAGAAAAACTGATGAGTAACAAATTTCGTTTTAGTCAGATACTAACAAAAGCTTAGGTTTAAACGAAACCAATTTTACAAATCAATGCAAAGTTTTTTTTGCAAGCGAACTAACTTTTGTGATGTTACAGAAAATCTAAATTGGAAAAACTAGCAAATATTTGCTGTTTACCACTTTGAATCAGATTAAAATTGCGTTTCTTACTTTAATTGAAGTAGTTTCGGAAGAAAAAAATAAAACTAATCAATGAAAAACAGAAAAATTCCTTGTGCTCAAGAAATTATCAGCAAAGTCAATACTCACCATTACTGTTTGCTCATTAAATTATTTAATTAAATTGAATTGCATCCAAAAACAACGGCTGTTGTTTAAAAATTAAAGTTTATTTCAAAAATCAAATCTTAATAATTAAATTTTTAAAAACTTATTTAAAAGTAAGACTTTGTTAACGCAGAAACAAAAAGCTTTACAAAAAAGTTATTCAATTTTTTATAAAAAAAATTATTATGTAGATAAGGTCTATATTTAAAATGACATTTTCTAAATGCTGAATAATTTTTAAAACTTGATTAAATTAAATTATTAAAAATTATTATCAAACGACAGCATAAAATGTGGTTGAATGACTGACTAATAAAAAAACAAATTATTTTTTATTAAATAAGTTTGCAATTATTAAAATATTTAAAGTGAAAAAGTTTGAAAACATTTTGGTGAAAATTAAAAAAATGCGATGCAAACTAGAATGTGCACAAAATAGTGCAATTAAAAACCTATGTTTACTAACATAAAAAGTTTTATTGCTTTTAACAAAGTAAAGTTTTTCAATCATTGTTCAGATTGCCCATTAAACACTTATGTAACCTAACTTTACTAAAATAATGTAAAAACAAAAAACTTTATGCAAATATACAAACATGCAAATATGTAAAATAAGCTTTTTTAAAAAATAAGCCTTTTTAAGTTTTGATGATTTAAACTTAGGCTGCTTTAAATAGGCGTTTGAGTGTGCGGTTGTATGACAAAATGTAACAATTTTGAAATTTTTTATAAATTTAAAACAAACTAAACATAAGCATAACAGTGTTTTATGTTTTTTATCTAATTAAATTAAACTTTTTGGTTTTAGTTTTCCTTACGCGTGTTTTATTTACCCATTAGAAGGCATCTGTTGAATACTGTCACACATATTAGAATAGTGAAAGAATAGTAAAAAAAATAATGAAAAAAAGGCAGCAAAATTAATTGGCCGTTGCCGACTTTGGTAAGGCAACAAGATGTCACAAGAAAAAAACTGTGCTGACTTAATTAAATTGTAAAAAGTAAAAGTCGAAAATGTCTTGACAAACTGCCATTAAACACACCAGTAAAATTTTGGTAAACCCTTTTTCTGTTTTAAAGGCTGGATTTTAATTTTGTAATGTTTACAAAATAAATTAAAACAAAACAATTGAAATAAACTGAATTTTTAATTTTGTGTTTTGTTTAATTTTTTAAAGTAAATTAAAACTTGTTATTTAAAAACAAAATAAAAAGTAATTAACAGCACAAACAAATACATTTTAAGTCGGTTTACAACTAAAAACTTAATACTGACATTTTTGTCATGTTGTTTTAAATAATATAACTCATTTTTTTAAAAGATGACAATCATAGTTGCACAAGTGTGCAAAATGCACTAATCACAATAATAATAATATCAAACATTGAAAAAAATAAACAAAAAATTAGATATTTTTATTGTTCTTTAGAGAGCTAAATCTCTCTTTCCCTCATTTGTTTTTGCCCGAGTTTAAAAAGCTTTGTTGGTTTGCCAAGTCAAATGAAGCCAAAGTGATGCATGGAATGAATTGAGAGTGAGATGCGAGAAAAAAACAGAAACATGTTGCCGAATGAGATTTTAATGTTATGCCGTTGTCTTCTTTTTTTAGTCACACTGAAAAGTGAAGTCTGGCACTGCCACTGTGGCGATGTCACTTGTTCTTTTTGTGCCTGTTTTCCTTTCTTTTTGTTTTTTCTTTTCCTTCTTGCCACTCATTTTTACCCTTAAATTGTGTTAACAACCAAATAAAGAAAAAGCGACACGCCGCATCTTTATGGCTATTCATTTAAATCTAATTCACGCGTTCTCTTTTTATAATTTTTTTTACTAAAACTCAGTTTTTTAGTTTTTGTTTTGTGCAACTAAAGTTGACTTGATTCAGAGAACTGCTTGCTAAAAGGAAAACGCGACTCATTTAAGCTTTTTATACAGACATTCAACACAGTCAAACGACATTAGAAAGTTCCGAAATTTGTTTTTCACATGTTTTTTTGTGGGCAAAAATATTTTCAAAACTTAGCTAGTTTTTAAAATTTGTCAAATGGAATTTTACCGTTGCAAAAATGTTAAAACGAGAGATGAAAAAGTCAAAACTAAAAATCATGCAGCGGATGCAGCACTATCCAATGAGCGGTAGTTTGATATTCGCGCAATTTGGAGAGAATCCATTCAATCTTTGCATCCTTTATGTGTCTGCGTTGACAATTCACTAGATGAAATCTTATGGGAGTGTTTGCTCTTTTCTCCTTCAATTTCCGCAGCGCTATTTGCTTCTATTCTCTTCACTTTGAGACATCAACAAAATTTCTCTATCCACAGTCACATACATACACTTTTTATTAATATTTCAACTGCTTTTATTATCTCAGCTACTCTCTACCCTGTCTACTTTGTTGTCCAAGTTAAAGTAATCTTATTCTATTTTAGTTGCGCATTTCTTAGCCCATTTTTGCTTTTCACTCATTCTACAAGCAGCAGTTGCAGACACTTTATAAAATTGAAATGTTTAAACAAAATTACCATTCTGACGTCTTATTTCAGAAACACAGCAAAAAAATTTGAGTGAAAAAAGGAGGCAAGAAAATAAGCACAGTAAACTGTATTTTTTTTTCTAAAGTCAGCAGAATCGCTTAAACTAAACTCCTTCTAGAACAAAACTGCCCTTTTAATATTGGACATTCTTTCCTGTCACGCTCCTGTTTTTCCCCTTCTTTTCACTGTTATCCGCCAGCTCTCTCATTCACCACCACCACCATCACCACAATTGCTTACCATCATCATTTTAGCGGCCCAAACCACAGTTGCCCTGCCAACAATCCAGAAAACCGCATCTCACCATTCACAAAGCAAACTAAGAAAACGAAGAAGAAGAAATCAAAGCAGATGAAGGTGCTCCGTTTTTTTCTTTGCTCTATAAAATATTTATCGCCCATCAGCGGTGATAGTGCCTGGCTGGCTGACTTTTCCGCCTGTGCCTGTCAATAAATCCTCACCCTCTGGTTAATAGCGCGTGTCAAGTAGCGTTGCTGTTGAGTAGCTGGCTGTGTGTAAGATGGCGCAAAAAAGATAAATATATTTTAATTAAGCAGCCACCCAAACGCGGGACGCTAATTTCTCCGAGACTCCGGTGATATTTTTTCTGAAGCAAAAATACTTTTCTTTCGTCTATCTTCATTTTCTTCTCCTGTTTCTCTTTACACACTACCTAGCGACAGTTGTATTTGTCTTTGCCTGCCTGTTTGCCTGCCTCAATCCATCAGTCTCCATCAGCGGTAGTAGTAGTGGTGGTGGTTGACTAATTTAACTTGCTTCTCACTGTTCTTGTACAGCCATTTGTAACCTTAGCGGATCGATAAGAGGGTCAGATGTGCAATTGCAAATGGAAAAAAGCAGCAAAAGTGTGCTGGGCAATGATGGAGTTGGGATGGAGTGGAGATAATAGAGCAACGAGGGTACGAGAGGACAGCAGAGGAAGACAACAGCACGTTTGCCAGACCAGAAGAAAGAAAAACACTGCCGCAGTAATAGTCGTAGTTTTCTTTGACTACTAGCTAATGTACATTTTTTGTGTATGCTTCAATGATCATTAAAAGTCAATGAGATTCAAAGAAGGAAGAGAGAGAGAGGATATGAGTATTAAATCCGGCGGCAGAAAAGAAAAAAAGAGAAAACAGATAAAAATCGATAGGTATGTCTCCGGCCACCACCACTACCACTTTCACTGTCTACAAAAGAAAGGGGGATAAACAAAGAAAAAAGTGGTGAATTGTACTGAAACCAACCCAAAACTAGGCAGTCAACTTGTCTTTACCCCCTGCCAGCCTGCGTATAACATGTTTTGAATTTTTAGTGACTGCAAAAGGAGGCAGACACAGAAAAAGAAGAAGAAAAAGAAGAAAAGCGGACAAACTGAGCAAACTGCTCACTGAAACTGTTAAAGTCAGGGGTCGACTTTGTTAGAAGAGATAGATGATAGATATCACGAAAAAAAGAGATCTGTTACTTGCAGAAACGGCAGCAGCGGCTTCTCTGCATTACATTTTCCATCATCTGACACTTTTCCCGTCCAGTTAAAGAAAAAAGTAATATACAGCTGAGTTTACTCCTCTTTTATGCATCATTTTTGCACTTTTTTCATTTTTGTTTTTAACATTTTTCCGGTGAAATTGTAAATTTGTTTCTGTGTTTGTTGATTTTTTCAAACGTTCAGCTAATGTTTGTTCTAACTGGGTTGACCCGACCAGTTCAAAAATGTTTTTAAAATTTTTAGCCGAAAGTGAGTTCAGCGTACTTAAAAGTAGCAAGAATTCGGCGGAGAACGTTGCATCTCATGTTGCTGTTGTTGCTGTTGTTGATGCTTCACTTGCTTCCCTTTTGATGAGAAAATGCAAATTTTCAGAGGGTCACTTACACTACTACTACCTCTTCATCAAGTGCACCACCCGCATCATCATCATCTACCACCAGTACTACCAACACCACCACCATCAGCAGCCGGTGACCGGTGAGTGTAATCATTTTTCAGTGTGCGTACACAGCAGTGCTAAAGCACACACAGACATTAAAAAGAATGTGCAAAAGCAGTGGCTAAAGCAACACAGTGTTCAGCTGTTTTTCTTGTCCTCTGCTGCTGATGCTGCTTCTTTTGCAGCTGTTCAACCCGAGCACTCTGTTTCACTCTGCTACGAGGCTATATGCCTCTACTCTGGAACCCAAACACAGTGTCTCTAGAATTGTGTGAGTCTGTCAGTTAACGAGGAACAGCAGTGGCAGCAGCAGGCAGTGAACAGACAGCAGCACCACCACCACTACCACCACCATTTGGCGTTTCAGCGTAGATCTCAACAAATAGTGTGCTTCAATCTCTCCAGTCTGCAATTTTTGAAATGTTTCCCGCCACCGCAGACGTCTTTGTCGCCACACAGCCGCCTCTACTGCTTCTATTGACGCCAAAAAGTTAGCCATTGCTTGCTCGATTTTTGCTTACAAGTTTCATTTGCTCGCCAGTATCACCCGAATTCACTTGCACCCATGGCGACACATTTGGCCACATTCCCACACTCTACTACCACCACCACCACCAGCACTTCTGAATGTGTTTATTGTCCAGCCAGAGCAATTGATGATGATGATGGCGGCTTTGACTGAAACACTGAAACACTGAAACAGCACTAGATTGCAGTGACAATTTTACTCTGTGAGGTGTTAGTACTGTTGGCAGCCAGTGCAGTGCTTCCCATTTCTGCCACTTCTTTTTCCAAAGCAATTGCAAACTTTTATTTTCTCATTTCCACACTTGAAATTTTATTTGCATTTATTGCAACTCAGTCATGAGAGAGATGCATTCTCGCTACTGCTCACTTCACTCAACTGTTTACTCCACTGATGCTCTCGTGTCGGTTCAACGGATTGCGGTTAGAAACTTATCAAAAAAAAAGTTTTGTTTATGAAATGAAAAATCTGCCCTGGCTGAAATGGTGGCTTGACTTTGAATTTTAATGCAAATTATACGACCTTCTTCTTTTTCTTTTTTTCTACTTATGAAGTAAAGTTTTTCACTGACTTGGGTTCCTAAAGTGATCGATACTACTCATTGAATTATTGCTTGGCTGATAACGAGTTAAGAAGAAGAATTGTCCTTTTTTGCTCCCTGACTACAGTTTGAGTAAGTATAACACCATTACACTTTGAATACTATTTAATTTTTTTCATAAAAATATTAAATATTTTACTAGCCTAACTTGTAACAATTTTAAAACACATTTGAGTACGTTAACTGAAAGGGCAAAAAAGGCAACAGACAAGTTAAAAAATGCAAATTCTAAATCAGCGCAAGCACTGTAATTTTCCTCTTTTTTGTTCTTCCCCTTTGGTGTATCTAAATAAATCATCAAATACCATTTCATTACTTCAACAGTGTTATTTTCTCATTCAAGTTTAAACCGACCGTTTACGGTGTTGTTAAAAAGAGACATTTTCCTTTTTAAAATAAATTACTTTAATTTGAACTGCCTGCCTACCTACCAACTACCCGCACTTCAAAGAAACAGCGACAGAGAAAAACACCTAATTTAAATGTCAATTATTCATTGCGCTCCATTGCAACGGTTCATTTGCTTTTCAACAGCAAAATGAAGCAGAAAAAATAAAAATTTGAAATAGAGCAGATTGAGTAATATTAATGTTTTAAAAAACACCAGCAAAGAGACAAAAGTTAAAATTGAAAAAGCAGAAAAATAAGCAAAAGTGCTTGAAAAAGTGTAATTTATAAATAACAAAAAATTTTCCGCTGAAATTGTTGCCATCTAATCTAGAGTAAAAAAATTGCAATTTAAAATGTTGCAAACTGCTTTAGTAAGTGCACTGAGAACCAAACGGCGACTCTTATCTTTTTTATTGTTTGTTTTTTGACAAAAACCAAATATCATTTGTCATAATGAAAAGGGAATTTTGAAGTTGAAAAATGGTACTTTTTTGTCCACTCGTTTCTGTTGTGTTAATTCTTAGGCAAAAAGTAGTAAAATTGTTGCTTGTGTGATACATTTCGGTTTTTGTCTGCCCCATTTTTGGTATCAAGCCTTTTTTATTATGAATGTTTTTTTCTTTGTTTGTTTTTATGTTTTGTATTTTTAAAGTGGCACTCTAAAGCAACATCATTAAACACGCTACTGCCCTAGTAGTACTAGTGTTTGTTTTACAGAAAAAATAGCAAAAGAGCAACGGGAAAATCTAGTTATGCAGCGTGGGACCACAAGAATGCCCATGTCTAGGACGAAAATTTTATTATTCAGCAGCAAAACAAAACCAAAACGCTAAATAGACTGTCATGTTGATTTTTAAATTGTAAAAATACTCTTTGCACTATTATAATTTTTTGCCTGCCCACCCAATCATTTGCTGCGGCTATTTACAAGAGATCCTTTTATCGACTTTAGTGCATTATTAGATCGGAAAGTAAAAGTAAAAGTGGTGCCCACAAACCAAATTAAGTGATTTATTAGCCGATTATTATGCGTCGCCTAATCGAAGTATCAACGGCCATTGCCGGATAAAAGAGAGAAAGAGAGTAGTTTTCAGAAAAAAACAACAGAAAGTAGTATAAACCAAATATTGAAAGCAAAGCATTTATAGTTCATTGAATTTTTTTGTACAACAGTAACAGCAGAATGAGTATCAAGGATGCTCTCTCTCTCTCTCTCTCTCTCTCTCTCTC
>JAALOO010002423.1_pt1 | contig 10300 bp, 6 predicted proteins | sample 7257641 | NCBI WGS metagenome assembly JAALOO01 (sample SAMN14085613, study PRJNA598686) | mite metagenome | biome: ENVO:01001000; feature: ENVO:01001002; material: ENVO:01001226; isolation source: single female mite from University of Michigan culture on fish food culture... ... | reverse complement strand
AGAGAGAGAGAGAGAGAGAGAGAGAGAGAGAGAGAGAGAGAGAGAGCAAGGGCGGGGAGTAAAAGTGTAGCAGTGAGACCGTTTGGTCAACGGCACTGTCAGTGACCAGTGGTCAATGAGGACCATTTGCAGCTTATAGCAGGCGGCACCAAGTGACCTAGATATGCCACCCGCGCTCAAATGAAATGCAAATTCACGCGAACACCGGGCCCAGTAAACAAACAAACAAAGCAGAGGTAGAGTTGACAGTGCAGTGGACAGGGCAAGCCCCTTCGGCTCCACGATTTGCAAACTGACTGGTGCTCCAGTGCTCACCGAGCCGACTGCATGCTCCATCAGTTACATTTGCCATTTTAGAACGCAACTGCTTCCCTTTCGATTGCTCAGCCGACCAACTCTCTGTCGCCAACAGCAAGAAAAAACAGGCGGCAGATATATCACAACGTCGTTGTCGTCGCATTGACTTGGTGCATCGCTTCATTTATTGGCTCATTTTCTTGTGTTCATTTGAATTTAATTAAATTTGTTTTCTCATCGCATTCGTTCGGATCATCGTTCGCACACACACTCTTCGTTCTTTCCTGTAATCGACCACATTAGTTGAGCACTGCAATTCTCACCACTCAGGCAGGTATTACCATCCTCACCTCCGGTCATTGGCATCACCGCACCAGTGGTCATTGTTGAAACTACCATCGAAGTGGCCCGCTGGGCCCAACAGCCGTAGCAAAGGTGCCCTCCTCTGATTTGCATCTTCAGCCTTTATTCATTGAATTTTTGGGCACAAACTTTTGAGACAAACAAACATCTCCACCTTGCTTTGTGCTTGCCATCTCAAGCTTTCAGTTCATTGTGCGCCCTGACATACACACATTCAAATGTTTAGTAGTTTTCAGGTGTTTCGGTGCGAATCGGACAAAATTGTCAAAGATGGAAGATGACAGGCACTGGTTCGCTGGGCATCATCTCCGTTGCCGCCTTTGCCCACTGCCACAGCAGTCGACACAGTCAGTCAGTGACCAATGACTTGATCGAACTCGTCCAGGCGGAGATTTGTAATTTAGCCTGTGTACATTAGTAATGTGTGCGGCAAAAAAATTAGCCTCAAATCAATTGTCTTCCAGTGGCAAGGGCACAATTAATGGCCGTCACACGGGTGGAAGCTACTCTCGACTGGAGCACTGCATCACTGCGGAGAGTATCCACTGCCTCTCACCTCTCTTACTTTGTCTCACAGGTTCGCCAGACGCACCGAGCCGAGCACATCCGCACGCCACTTTGACAGTTGCGCAGGTTCACATCGATCCTAGTCGGCTTCCAAAGGTACTATGCTGCTATTCTAATTGACAACTGCCGTCGCCACTTCCTCCACCAATCGAATCATGTCTTGCGTCGTCTGCATCCAAGCTGACTGTTCAGGTTGAGACGGTCAAGTTCGCCCATTAATGCCATCATTATTCTGTTGCAGATATGCACCTCACATCCGCTTCTGACTGAACCTGCCTGCCAGCGACTCGAGTTTTCCTAGAAGCGATCATGAAGCCCAAAGAACGCTATCTGAACTACGCACTGCTCTCCACGGCCAGCCACTGCGAGCCCAGCCAGATTCCCTTCAAGGAGGACATTCCCATTGACCTGAGCACAAAGCGCTCCTCACCGCCCAGTGACCACAACTTTGGCCTCTTCAAGGCCTTCGACCATTCGTCCTTTCACAGTCCGCCGCACGGCAACGAATGGACCTCTGCAAAGTACTGCTTCCCAAACCTGCTGGCCAAACAGTATGGCTACTCGCCGGCCATCTTCCCCTACTTATTTATAAACTCCAGCTGTCTGCCCAGTCACGAGATGGACCGAAAGGGCCACGATGAGTCATTGTACGAACCGTACGGACTGCCCTACAGACTGCCACAAGATGGGCTGATCTTTCCCTTCAAGTTGGACCCGTACGCACACCATCACCACCACCACCACCACCACCCTCACCATTTGTTCCACCGTCAGCCTGTCGACCGTCTGTCAGACGGCGATCGAGCGGCACTGTCCAGCGAGTCCTCCTCCTCTTCGGTGCCCTCGTCGCCCTACGATCATGAGTATCAGCATATGCAGCAGGTTCAGCATGAGCAGCAGAATGAGACAGTGCGTCGCACTCATCGGTCAGGTGCTGTGCGACTCACACAGGAGTCAACGATCACACCCACTTTAAATGGATCTCAAATGCTTTCCAGCGACAAAGGCAACACTAATCGAGGCAAATTGAGAAAGTTTTCCAGCCAGCCTAATCTATCACTTTTTCCCTCTGCTGGTCGAAGCAATCGACCCTCCAATAGCACTAGAAACTTGCGTCGCACTAAATCTGAGCAAAATCTGCATCTCATCAAGTCCCTAAGCATTAGTCCTACTAAAAATTGTGCGCCTAAGAAAATGTTTGCCTCTAACTACTATCAGAATATGAAGGAAAACTATAAAGAATGCAAGGAAAACAGTAACAAAGATGCTCTAAACCAAAGTCATAATGGAACGCCTACTCGATTTTATCGAAATTACCGCAAGGAAGTGATTGGTAAGTACTGAGTACGAGTGTTTGTTGAATAATGCCACTAACCAATTGCCAACACACTGACAGAATGCTGGGACAATGAGAACAAGGACGTGGGACGGGGGACGGCGGAGAATGCTCTCGATTTGCGAATGACAAACAACGCACCACTGCACAAGTTGCCCAATGGACTGGACAAGAGCGGCGGCAAGCTGAATGGACAGGAGAAGACAGGCACCAGCTTCATGAGCGAGTGCACTGATGCCGCCAAATTAGAGCTAAAGCATCCGGTGGCACTGCCGCTGGACATCTACCGGCAGTATTACTACTATCTCATTCAGGAGCCCTCATTGGCCTCCAGAGCTGCAGTGGCCGCCGTCGCTGAGACCTATGCCAAGCTGATGCACTCCAGCGCTGGCGAAGAGGGCAGCAAGCACAGTGCACTGCAACACCACCAACAGACACAGCTACAGCAAATACAGCAACAGCAACAGCAGCACCAACAGCAGCAGCAGCAAACCGTCTTTCCGCAGTCCTCTTCAGCGTCGGTTGATAAACTTGATAGTGGTGGCTGTACGCCGTACGAAAGCAAGCGTGCCTCACCCGATTTCATCGTCAGTGGATCTCGCGCCGAACTGCGCTCTGCCGACACTACCAACTGCGGCCTGCCCTTTGACCGAAAGCGCATCAGCCGACCGCTGACGGGCAAACACGTTCGCCACGGCACCGGCGCCAGTCCCTCCACTTTAGTCAGTCTGCGCAACATGATCCAACAGCGACAAAAGCTAAAGGAAATTGGCAAGTTTGATGCTAATGGTCGCTTCAGCAAGGGCAAGGTGAACAAGCGAATCAAACGCAAGTGAACAAAAAAGGGTTCTCTACATTGGGCCCACTGAGACAATGGCTGGAACAGGCTCTCACTGGAGTCCATTGGCTGCGACCACACTCTACACACCTCTCGCTGGTACTTTCCATTTTCGATATTCTCTCTCAAATCTGTTTCTCAGTTCTGCCCGTCTCTTTCTCTTTCTCTCTCTCCTTTTCACTGTCCACTTATATTTGACTGTGCATATATTTATTGAATATACATTTCCCAACATTTGATCGCGCACCTCTACCGCATGCACACCTTTCATTGCCATCGCCATTTGTTATTTATATCGAGTGGACTGAGTGAGCCTTTCCGATATATTTATTTGATCATCACTGATTACGCAACTAGTTCTTAACTAATAAATGGTTTATTATTATTTAATTAAAGTTTTTGTAACGAAAGTTATCCTCATTTGATTTGCCGCTTCCTGAACAAGCAGCAATCTAATCGGTGTCGGTCTGCGCTGCTATGCAACAAGTAGCAGCTTGAGCGCTGGTGGTTACTCGATTCGCCATTGGATGGTGCTAGCGCTTGCTCTAAAAAACTTTTTTAGAGTAATTTTTAGGTGTGTCGGTGTTGTTGACAACTCGAGAGATTTGCTATTTGTTGTTTTCACTTACCATCTGACTTTTTGCATCTTGCATCGTGTGCCGAATCCTTTTGAGGTTGAAGACATCATGGCGAAAAACACCTCGAGCAGTCAGTTCCGAAAAATTGACGTTGACCAGTTTGGCGAAGATGTTTTTAAAGAGGAAGACCAAGGGGATGCTTCTAGCCCGGCAAGTCTGACGTTGGATGAAAAGGAAGTATCCAACTTGCTCAACGCTGGAAAGCACAAAGAGGCCTTGAAACTGGCTCTCAACTCTGCTCCAATCGGCTCTAAAAGCCAGTATTCTCGGGATGCTAACTTTGCACTGGTTCTCAAGATTCTCCTATCTATCCGTATCTCTGAGATTGAAGCAGTAGTAAATGATCTCAACTTTGATGAAGTGGACATTCTAATGAAGTACATTTACCGTGGATTTGAGGTGCCAACGGATGGTAGCAGCGCCCACTTGCTAGTGTGGCACGATAAGGCTTTCAACAAAGGCGGCGTTGGTTCAATTATTCGCGTACTAACCGACAAGAAACGGGTCTAAGGTTTACAACTTTATTATACAAATGTTTCACTAAAAACAATGTAAATATCCTAATAAGACTTTCTGTGTACATTTGATTATTATTAAATGATGCAGTGTTACAAGTAAAGATCAAAGTTGTGCATGCATGTAAAAATTAAAAATGGGAAATGTAAAATGTGGCTATGAAGTGTACACGTGAAAGTAATTACAAGGGAAATCGAAAATGGCGATAGTAGGTAAAAATAAATAAAATGCTTCGATATGTACATTTAATTGCATGATAATGAGATCGAAAAAGCTTTTCATGCAAATTGTTGTCTGATCAACAGCAACTTCCGATCAGATGCTAATCGGTTTTAGCTTTGCGACCTCAAAAAAGACTCTAAAATTTAAAGTTAGGGTTATAAATGAATCAAGTAAACTCAAGCAGTAGTGTATCAAATGCTTACTTGTCGGAATACTTGTTCCGAATGTTCTCGTATTTGCTCGGAGTTGAAATGAGCCGGTTCAAGATGACTACCAAGCTTTCCAGATCACATTCAGAATAGCCCGAGTAGAAGACCAAAGAGTCATTCTATGGAATGAAATTAAAGTTAGATGTGCAGACAAAAACAAAGTATTCTAAAATTTCATACCCATTTCAGGTTCTTCATTTTCAGGGCCAGCAGCAAAGAGGCGGCAGCCTTCTTTGAGTCAAGCTCATCAACTACGGAGTAGTCTAGCAGCGAAGACTCGAGAATGTACCGCGCCAAAGTGAGCGTTTCAATTGACTGAGAAGCGCATCGGGCAAATCTTCGCAAAAAGCTGTATGACAGCGGAAAGTTGAGGTTGAAATCCAACACTTTCAGAAGCTCGATTTCCATCGCGATAAAGTCCTCTCGAGTGTAGGCATCATCGCTGATGTAGATGAAATCGTCAATGGTGGGAAAGATTCTCTCCTGAAAGATATGAAAAAGAATACAGTGAGTTTTTAAATAGAAACGTTTGCTGAAGGAAACTTACGTCCAGCTTGCAAGCAACAAAGACGGCAGTCAGTCCTAGGAGCTGAAAGCGAGCCCGAGTGATGGACTCTTTCATCAAGTAGTGGTCGACAAACTTGACAGCCAGGTAGAGCGTCTCGTGGTTGAGCTCAAAGTTCTGCTGCACCTCGACCATCCAGTCGACGAGAACGGCTCGCATCTTGTCAGTCAAATTATTCTGCTTAGACATGTACTTTTCCGTTTTAGTCGCCAGCTCTTTTTGCTTGTAGTATTCGAAGATTTCATAAGCATAGAGCGGCTCTGACTCGATGTTGTTCAGTTGGGTCCTGTCGTAGTCAGGCACATTTGCCGGAAGATGGGCCGGTGCAATGTAGCACTCCTTCCAAGTGACTGAAGGCGCCTTCTCGATGGTTAAGGAACTTTCAGTAGCCAAAGTCTTTGCCGCTCGAGCCAAAACAGGACGGCGAGTTTTGGTGGCGAGAAAAACGATGGAGTCCTCCATCTCATCCTTGATTTCATCCTTGATTGCGATTTTCTTAATCTTGCTCTCAATGGTCCGAGTTGGATCAACAGCTTTGCCCTTCACATTTTTTCCAACGCAAATATTCTCTTGATTCTTCTTTGCATTCTTCTTCTTAAGATTGGCAATGTTATTGGGCGACTCAAGCGTTCGCTTTTGAGGCGGCTTGTTGTTGTTGCCCACCAAATTGCTCAGGTTGGAGAGGGCTTTCTTCTGTGCCAGAGACATCCTTCCTAGAAGAAACTAGATAAAAGCAGGGATGAGAAGAGATGCACGAAATAAAAGCTGGCTGGAGAGCGTCGACCGTCCGCGCAGTTAAAAGGCCGGTGGAAGAGTAGTCAGCGAGCTGGCTTTGCCGATTAAAAGGCCAAAGTTGAATGCTGCTGCGACCGTTTAAAAAACAGTCAACGGCCACGATTTGAAGTTTGCCGACCAATCAGAAGGCAGCACAACCTGCTCAGCTGATTTCTTCGCCCACAGAGGTCGCAGCCTACCTTGACACTATCAGATCGCTGATTTCGATGCAAATTCGGGTATCAGCTGAAAAAACTAACTTATACCAAATCTTTTCTAATCTCTGCCTATAGAAAATTTTTCATTTTTGTAAACAGTTATAGCCGTTCCAGTGAAGCATTCTTGTGTTTCGAAAATCGAATTTTATCAAAAATCGATTTTAAAACCATATACTTTTAAGAATGCTAGAAAATAATTAAAGTTCAAATTATTTAAAAATAATTTAATTTGTAACAACTAGATAACAAGAAAAAAGGAGTTTTGTAATTTCTGCCAATTGACAGAAGTTATCGTCTTATGATTTGTTTTATTAACTAAAGTGGGCTTGTTTATCTTTCCTGTAGGTGTCGCGACTGGCAAGTGCTGGCAAAAGAGAAGAACCACTACAACAGATGAGAGGTGTAAAAGTTGTTTACGCAGTTTCCAATTTTTGCACTGTTTTTATCCTTCTTCAATCCCACTTCTTCTATCTCCTTTTTTCTAGTTTTTTCAGATCGTTAGTAAAATGTCCATGCTTTTGCGTGTGGCCGAGTATTTTACTCCAGTTCTTAAGGTATGAGCATTTTCTAGTTTGCAATTTTCAGTTTTTACGACTAACGTGCGTTTTAATTTTCACCTTATCCTAGGAATCAAAGTTTAGGGAAACTGGTGTTCTCACTCCTGAAGAGGTTAGCTTTCAACAGTATCTTCTTTTATCTCACCTAATGTGATTATTTTTTAAACTTTTGACAGTTTGTAGCTGCTGGTGAACACCTGGTTCATCATTGTCCTACGTGGAAATGGCAATCTGGTGATAAGTCCAAAGCAAAGGATTTTCTGCCAAATGAAAAACAATTTTTGGTTACTAAAAATGGTGAAAATGTTTTAAGAATTAAATATTTGCGTTCAACTAACATCGAGTATGTGTTTGATTTTTAGTGCCATGCTTTAAGCGCTACAAAGATGTAGAGTCGATGAAATTTCACGAGTATCTGATTGATGAAAATGACGGAGAAGGTGGCTGGGTTGATACTCATTATTTCAATGACGCCAAAGAAGCCGATGACGAAGTGACTCTGGGTGAAGAAGCAAAGGAAGTTGAAGCTTTTGCTCAAAGTAAACCCACTCCCACCGTTGAAGATGATGGCGATGATAGTGAAGCTGAAGACATTGAAAGCTTTGTGAACGAACGACTCGATGACGAGAACGACGAGGTGAGTGTTTCACTATTTTGCTTCCATTTTAATATGTTTATTCTTTCTCAGGCTGCAATTGATATCACAAAGATTTCAGAGAATTTGAACAAGCTCAACGTCGAGGGGAAACCGTCTTCTGAAGAGAGTGGCGTCGTGAAGACGCGCACTTACGATTTGTACATCACCTATGACAAGTATTACCAGACTCCCAGGCTTTGGCTAGTAGGCTACGATGAGCACAACAAGCCTCTTACAATTGAAGAGATGTATGAGGACATCAGGTAATAAAGACTGTTTGACCTTACCCTTCAGCTTCAAGTTTATAAAGCAAATGTTTATCCTTACTAGCCAAGATCACGCAAAGAAAACGGTAACCATGGAATGGCATCCCCACATTCCCGGAATGATGGCTTCAGTGCATCCTTGCAGGTATTTAGTCCACACTGTTTAATATCAGCAAACTTGTAGCTCACTCCTTTTTGCACTAGACATGCTGAGATGATGAAGAAAATCATGAGGACAATGGGAGACAATGGCAAAGAGCTAGAGGTCTACAACTACCTTATCATTTTTCTCAAGTTCGTCCAATCTGTTATTCCAACCATCACCTATGATTACACCCAGAACTTTTCGATGTAACGCATTTACTGCTCACAAAAGCTAGCCGTTATTTCAATGATTTTTTAAATGATTACATCATCTCTTTTTATAAACGCGCCAACTTTTTTTAAATATCACTACAGAGATTTTAATAAATGATATTTTCTCTTTCAGCAGGTGCGTGTCAGCTTGAATGCGCCTCAATGATGTGCCTTTGTGCGCCTCCCTGGTTGAGCTTTAAATGAAAGTCCATTCGGCGGCAGTCGAATGAGAAAGGACAGTGTAGGCATGGTCAGATGTGTTTGTGTGTGTTGATGTCGCTGCTGGCAGCAGGGTCTTCACCACCACCATCACCACCACCACCACCATCACAGAGGCTGAGAGAGGGGGCCTTTCTGTGAATGGCAGTTTGTGTCTGCTGTTCAGTGTCAGCAGCGGTGCACTTGGCTGTGAAGTTCACCAGCGAAGAACGCTCCATCGAGATCATCGACTGAGGGAACAGGATTTTCGCACACTTCGACAAGCACCGATCTGGGTCAGAGGCTCAGGTCAGCAGAAGAAGACTGCGGCGTGTCTGTGTCTGTGTGTTTTTGGCTCCTTGGCGTCTTCATTTATCAAAACAAAATTGAATCGAGAGCTAAAAATGAAATGACGGTAGCCACTGGAGAGATCTCACGTTTTATTGACTAGCAAAGTCTCTTGCGCGCACCCGACCTGACGGCTGCATATTCTCTCGACGCTCTCTCTCTCTCTCTTTCTTTTCCTCTCCTCTTCAGCTCTTCTTTTTCCCGTTGGCCTCTCTTCATTCACCGTTCGTCTGTTGGCCTCTTCCCTCTCTCTCTCTTTCTCGCCTGACTCTTTTCTCTGTCACTGTGAAAGCAAATTTTTACTCTTGATCGAAAGGCCTTGATCTGCAAGAGGACATTTCACTGGCAGACTCACCGACACCGTCCGACTCACCATGATCCCGTTGATGGGGCGTCAGTGCGGCCAATGCGTTCCTTTCTAACCAGCCGGCTAGCTGACTGCACACCGAGCTTCACATTGCTCTCTGACGAGTGAACACTGCCACACTGTACCACCGTACTGCCATCTTCATCATCATCATCATCTTCTTCAATGACACATGTGCCGGCCCCAGCAGTGACAGCCTCAACTGCATGCGCCTAGTATGCCTTGCGAGGACTGCCTTAACTCACTCCCTCAGTTGAACGCTCAGTGTAACCGCAGTGCAGGGGATAGTCTGTGCACTTCTTCCCACCGTTGACCGGCATCGCCCATACTGAAGCTGTCTATCCATTGCCACCATTGTGATTCCATTTGTTTGTGCCACTGCTTAAACTACCCATTTAATACCATTTTGAGCCATTGCTTTTTCTGCCACCGGGAACGCCATTTTTCCAAAAGGTAAGTCACTTTCATTAGCACCTTTTAAGTAAAAACGTTCGTTTTCTAAGTAAACTTGCAGTTGGATAGTTCAAAATAGCTTCGTATTTTTCACACAGTTCTAGTTAGACAACTTGTGAATTTGGCAAAACTTTGAGTCTCCGGTTTCCTCTAGCGTAGTGGGAAGAATGGCGAAAAATAAACTCACTAATGATGTTTTTATGGAGCGACAAAGCTAATAGTCAGCTGAATAAGAAAGACGAAATATTACAAAAGAAGTGCGAGTTTCACTATCTTCACTTTTATATTTCAGACTTGCAGTTTTTTACTGAGAAAGTTTGATTTGACTATTGACAACTACTAAATTCAATACAACGAAAATTAAGTAACATCATTCTAGCAATCTCTTCATAGATATATCTTTTATCTACAAATCTATTTAATGTTTTGAATTTCATTACTGCCTCTGACTAAAGCCGTAACAAAAGCAGATCTATCTCTGAGCTATCTATTTCAAAGACCAGTATCAGATAATACTTTTTAGTGCTTTTGTTTCACTGGCACAGTCACTTATTGCAGTATAAAATTACAACTT
>JAALOO010001102.1_pt3 | contig 10300 bp, 5 predicted proteins | sample 7257641 | NCBI WGS metagenome assembly JAALOO01 (sample SAMN14085613, study PRJNA598686) | mite metagenome | biome: ENVO:01001000; feature: ENVO:01001002; material: ENVO:01001226; isolation source: single female mite from University of Michigan culture on fish food culture... ... | reverse complement strand
GAAGCTAATGGCGGTAATTTTTTCATTTGGAGAAACGGGAGCAGCAGAGTTCTCGTAGCGGTGAGCGGAAGCCAAATTACCAGCTAAATTACCACTGGCAGAAGTCTTCTCAAAGCCAGAAAACGAAGCCCCACCTTCTTCCATAGAAAAGCCTCCATGAGAAGAGCCCTTCTGAGCGCCGCTCTCCACCGCCTTGAAGGCAGCCAGATCCTCTCGACTGAGGTGCTCCACAATGGCGGCTCCGTAGGCGTCACCGAGTACATTGATCACCGTTCGGAAGCGATGCAGGGCAAAGTCAATGGCGATAAGGAGTGCCAGGTCCTCGAGAGGGACGTTCAGTGAGCCAAGGACCATGGCCATGGTGATGATGCCCGCCTGAAAAAGAATCAGTTTAGAATAAGCATTCTGTAAACAATCGAAAGGAATCACCAAAAAGTGCCTTACATTAGGAATACCAGCCGCTCCTGCAACGGCCACTGTGGTGGTGATGCTCACCGCCAGCACCCTCGCCAAGTCCATGCCCTCCATGTTGCGCAGCTGAGCAAGAAAGATGGCCGCCACTGCCTCGTACAGCGCCGTACCGTCCATGTTGACGCTGGCACCAACGGGCACTGTACAGCGCACCAGATTGCCGTCCAGTCGGGCCCGCTCCTCGAGGTTTCGCATCGTTGCCGGCAAAGTGACCGCGCTGGAGCACGTGCCAAAGGCGGTCAGAAGCGCCTCAGAAACTCGACCAGCAAATCGGTAGGGGTTCTTCTTTGTCACTAAATAATAGATGGCCGGCAGGAGGAGGAAGCCGTGAATGGCAAAGCCGAGCAGCACTGTCACCACAAAAAGGCCCGTGGTAGCTAAGAGACCGGGAAAGATCTCAAAGGAGAGCAGACGAGGCATGATCAGAAAGGGCACCGCCAGGGGCGTCACCAGCAGGACGTACTGGACGACGGTGCGCAGAAAATCGTTGACGTCGTTGGCGAGCAGCGACAGCAAAGGTCGGGGATTTGAAGGGTGACGGGCAAAGGTGCCCGCCAAAAGGCCCACAATCGAGGAGATGACAATCAGGCCGAGAAAGTTGGGAGTGGACACCGGCTTGATGGAGATGGACCAGCTCATAATGTCAGTGCTTGAAATGTTGCTGGTAGAAGTGTTTGCCGGTGGTGTCAAATGGGTAGCGTCCATGTTGAAGAAGGCAGTGACCAGGTTTGAGGGAATCGAGTTTCTAGATTGGAGATGTGGAAAAAGATGGTTACAATTTAGAAAACGCAAACAATTTTCAGCACTTGCTTACCTTAGCAGATCCATAATCGCATCCTCACTGGTCACCTTGCGCATCTCCATCCGTTTCAGCTGCAGATCGGCACTTCTCGTGCCGACGCCTGGTCGCAGCACCAGCACCAGCATGACGCCCACTCCGATGGCCAACATTGAGGTGCCCAGGTAGTAGGCAATCGTTCGCCGACCGATTCGAAAGCTCAGCTTCGGTTGCTGGTTGGCAAAAGCAGAGACCAGACTGGCGATGAGCACCGGCACTGAGAGACACTGCAGTGCTCGCATGTACAGGTGGCCAGGAAACTCGAGGTACATCACCGCTCGCTGCGGCCAGGGCTCGTTGTTGTTAAGGAAACGCAGCAGGACGGCGAGGGCAATCGAGGCGACAGTGCTGACGGTGATCAGCAAAGGAACCAGGGTCGACTGGTGCCGACCTGCAGAGCCGGTCAGCTTGCTCATCATCGATCGAAGGTGGTTCGGTCGGCTGTAGATGGCATTAGATGATTGGCCATCTTGTTCCTCCATTGATGCTGGATGGTGCTTCATTTTGATGGGAAAGCAAGTGTGCTATTTTAGAGGGGTTTAGAAGTTGATTTGTTGAGTTGTTGTCGTTTGGTTGTGATTCTTCAAAATAGAAAATCGGTTGGTTTATATACTGCTGAAAAAAGAGAGCTGATGCTGAATGTGGATGAAACTTAAAAACTCAACTTGATAATGTTTTTTTGAGTGACTCAAACCAATCACAAGAGAGGGTGAAGAACACTGTTTTGAAATCAGTCATTTGAGAAGATGAGTCAGCTTGGAAATTCTCTTCGGCACATCTTCAAGCGATTGAAGACTGAGTGTGTCTTCCTGAGTGTCTGCTTGTGAACAACAACACAACCAAACAGCAATCACAACAGCAAGCGTGCACAAATTCGTTCAGCCTTCAAACTGATTTGTTAAATGATTGACAGCAATTAGGATGATATCATCGAGTATGAGTTCGATCATCATGATGGTGTTTCGCCAGATAACATAAGATTCAAAGTGCAGCACAACGGCAATCTTCTGCTATTGTTGATATCAGCACTTAATTAATTGAGGATGGTAGAAGTGTTGGTGCTGATAACGAAATACTGACTACTTTGTAGAAGAGTACTATAGCTAAATAATCTAAACCAAGCGTTGAACGTCAACAGAAATCTGATTTTGCCGTCACGAGGACAGTATTTCTTACACTAAAGCTATACTGCTAAATGAGTGATTCATATTTGACTTTAGTTTAGCTGAAGAAATGAGGTAAACACGTGTGCGCGCAGATTAATTTGTAACATTTGCACATTTGTTGTTGCTACCACTGAGCTATTACTTAATGAAATTTATTAGTCATCACCAATCATCGATCATACAACTTAAAGTGTCCAGTATAATAATAGTGAACAGCTAAACAATCTCTACAATCAAAGGTGCACTAATTAGCACTAAACGTTTAGTGCCAACTAACTAAACCTAATTCCTAAAGACTAACACTAACTTTTGTGCTCTTGTATCAAGTGTCAGCCAAAAACAAAAAAAGGAGAAAACAAAATTAAAAATAACAGCAAAAGCAACAGGTGGATTCCACCAGAATCAGTGGCGGTGGTAATTGAAAGTTGTCGGGGGTATCACAAAGTCAAAAAGAAAGAGAAAGAGAGTGTGTGTATAGGTCAGAAGTAATCTACAAACGTGTGCTTTCACGTTGGCAGATCACCGATCAAAAATAGAATCCGGATCCGAGTGCGTGCGCTGCAGTCGACGTGGACTGGAGGCCCGAATGTGCCAGTCAGGCGGCAGTTTGTGCAGTTGCAGCTGGGCGGCGGCCGCCGCTGAAAAGAGCAATGGAGATGAGCAGTAGCTGGTGTTGTTGTTGTTGTTGTTGTACGGAGAAAATAGACAGTATCTATCAAGGTGGTCTAGGTGCTGGTAGTACTCGCGCCAGGGTCGCTTGTTTAGCTCGAACCAAAGACTTACGTTGTTCTCCGCTTCTTTGGCCTCAGAGCCTGGCAGTGCTGTTTTGCTTTGTCTAACGGGTGAATGGTGGTGATGGAAATAGCTGATCTGATCAATGTTTTGTTGTTCGGATCCTCGTCCTCCTCCTCGTCGTTGGCGTTCTCTTCGTTTTACCTCTGCCCACCGCCGTTCAATGTCCTCGCGTGGAACTACAATAGGAGTGCGTGGTGGGATGGCCATGGGCTCGCGTTTAAGCTTCGGCCTGCGAAAAAACGAAGACAGTGGTGGACCGGATAAAAGTGATGAGTGTGAGGGGAGTGGAGAAGAAGGTGAAGGTTGTTTTGGAGATGGTGATGGCAGTGAAAGGGTCTGAGGAGGAGGAGCAGGAGGTGCCAGTGAATGGAGATCACCATTGGGTCTTTTGCTTCGCTTTCCTCTTTCTCCTCCCCTTTGACTCTTACGGCCATCACCATCACCAGCAGCAACCTGCAACCTCGAACCTCGCCCCTTTGCTCGATAACTCTTAGGTACCTGGTCTCTTTGTCCTGCATCAGCAGCAGCACCTTCGCTTTTTGTCTCTTCTTCTCCACCGTTTTCACCACTACCGCCAGTTCTTTTCTCCTCCGTCTCTTCAGTCTTTTCCCCTCCTCCGTCACCACCCTTTCGCTCGACCACCTTTCGACTGATGGCCACTTCGTCCACCTTGGCGCCGTGCATGCCCGTTCGTTTGTAGAGATTCTCGCATATGACGTCAACCAGCTCTTTGCCCGCCCGGTCCATGTGCTGTGACTTGTGGTACTCGTACTTGTAGTCAAAGGAGAGGCCGTACGGCGGTCGTTTTGAGTCATAGTCCAACAGAGGGTCCTGCTGGTCGGTGCTAGTGCCTAGACCACCAGGGCCACCACCACCCGAGGTTCTGGTCTTTCGACTAGATTTTCGTCGACTACCGCCGATGCCAGCTCTCGGCTCACGAGTTGGCGACGAGGATTCGTAGCCAGAAGCGTAAAAGTCACCTCGCTCAAAGTCTGACTTTTCAAAGCTAGAGTTCAGGTCCTCGTAGCTGACCGACTGTAAAACAAGTGCACAATTGTTAACAAAACAAAAGTCACAATATCACCTGACTTACCTTATCAAGAAAGGCAATCTTCCGTTCATTGGATCGAGAGAGTTTTCGAAGTTGATCTAGAGTGCAGTTAAGATTAAAGGATTGAAGGGAGCCAAAATAGAAAGCAGACATCACACAAGATTGTTTACATTACCGTTTTACATAGAAAGCACAACAAGACCACTCAAAAACTCTCATCAACCCATCACAAACACCCACTTACCGTACAGGTACATCTCATAAGCTCGATAAGAGAATGGTCCCTTGAAGTCGGCCATTCCCGGAGCTCGAATGTCACGGCGAAACTTCTCCACCAGCCGCTTCACCGCCTGCGGCTCATTGGACTTGCCAGTGCGAATCTGGTAGCGCTTCAGATCGTACAACTCCTCAAAAAGCTTCCTCTCGAGGTAGTACCTAAAAAGAAAAAGAAAAAGAAAAAACAACTTAAAGTCAAAACCTCAAAAAGAATGACAACAACTCACTTCCTCAGGTACTTCTCAACCGTCTGGTTAATAATCTTCGGGTTGATCTTTGCGTACTGCTCCTCGGCGTACTGATCACCGTGATTACTAGCTCCGGAGATCATCTCCCTTGAACCAGTTCCTCCTCCTCTACTCTTCTGCAACTTTCTGCTACTGCTACTGCCGTTGTGGGCCATCTCGTAGTTCCAGTAAGAGTCCACCTTGGGGCCAATGTGCTCGTACTTTTTGTTGGTTTTGTACTTGTACTGTTGTGCCTTGCTGCTACTGCCTGCTTTGTAGACGTCTGAAGCGCTGTACTCGCTCGCATGTCTAGTGCTGCCGTCATGAACAAAGGTGGCAGCGTCGCTGATTGCGTCATCGTCATCGAGAAGTCCTCCTTGAGAACTACCCGAAAATCTACTTTCTTGCTCTGCTCCAGGCACGTCCAGTCGGTCGTGGTGGTAATGGCCATGGTAATGTTGAGGTTGTGTTGATGCCTCACCTCCTGAGCCACTGCTGCCAGCTACATCTTCAACTACCGCGGTCTCTTTTGAAGAACGAGAAAGCTTACGAGTAGAAGAATTTGCAGCAGCGTTGTTTCCCGTTTCCAGTGATTCTTCAGTTGGCCTTTCATGTTCCTCTTCTTCTTCTTCAGCCACCGTTATAGACTTCTCTTTGCCTTCATCGACGTTCTCTGGCTTACTGTAAAGATTAATCAAGAGTTAAAATCTAGCTACTTAAAGTTACTAAACTTCAACCAAAAATACCTGATAAGGGATCGCAAATCTGCAGCAGTGTCATAGGAGACTGACCGCTTTCGACGTTGCTCCACTACCAGCTCCGGTTTTAGTGAGCCTCTTCTACCAATAGCAGCTATGGGCACCACAATCTCCTCACCCTCTGAAGCACTTCTACCCACATCACCACCCTCATCATCACTCTTCTTCAGATCTTCAAATCCCTCCTCCTTCGCATCAGTGACCACTTGTTCGGCAAAACCGTCAATCACCTGTGAGCTTTTTCGCGAGCTTTGAGCTTCTGCTGGCTTGGCCAGTTCTTTTTCATTTTCTTCCTCATCATCTCCTCCCTTTTCATCTTCAGCATCCCTGTCACCCTCATCAGCCACTTTTCCAAATTTATCGTCATCCGATTCGACTTCAACCTTCTTAGGGACAATCACCTCTTCTGCCACCGACTCCAAGTCAACTGATCGCTGAGCGTGCACCTCAGCTTCGATCATCTCTTGTTTAGAGTTTTTTCGCAAAGATGTGGACGAGCCTTCAAAGCTCATCTCAACAATGGGATCAAGTGGTTTGCTCGCCCGACGCCGTTGATCGTCCTCCTCCTCTTCTTCAGCTCCGTCTGTCACATCTTCATCCTTAATTTTCTCCTCCTTTTCCTTTTCACCGATAGATCTCTTTTTTCTTGGTTCATCACCGGCTTCCTGTTCCTCATCCTCCACCATGTTGCCTAGAACTGATCGTTCAGGCTCTTTTCGGTCCTCCTCACCTACTTCCTCTTCCTCTTCTTCCTCTTCGTTATCAGAAGCTTCAGGTGACTTTGTCGTTTGGCTGTCAGGCTTGTCAGCAGGCTCTTCCTCCTCTGACTTTTCCTGCAGTGTTGATTTAGTACTTTTTGCCGATCCTTCCCTTGAAGCAGCTCTGGAGCCTTTGTGTGAGCCAGCAGGAGAGGTAGTGGTGCTTTTTGCACTTCCAGTTGGAGACTTTGCTGTTGACTTTACCGATTTGGCCGATCCCACTGATGCCGTTCTCGATTTCATTGAGCCAATTGAAGTGCGAGAGTCTGCTTTTGAAAGTCGTTTTCTTTGTTGCGTCTTTCCATTGACCCCTGTTTTATCACCTTCAGTTTGCAAGTCAGCACTTTCACTTGAAATGGACCGCTTTTTACGCGCTTCCTGATCTGCTTCCTCTTCTTCTGCCACTTCAGTCTCGATTCCTTCCTCCTCCTCTTCTTCGTCTTCAACGTTGTCCACAAAATCGCGTTGTGTTGTCTCCACTGACTCCTTGTCAGTTTCATCATCGTCTTTAGATTTTGACACTTTTCTTTCTTTTTCTTCCCCGCCTTTCGAACTGGTATTGCTATCGTCTCGTTTCAGTCCCATAGCACCCATCACCTTAGTGGACGTCTCCTCAATCAGCTCTTTTGTCTCATCGACAATGTTGTGCGTTGTCTCCTTCAGTCGATCGGTCGTTTTTGAAAAAAATCCTCTTTGATCATCAGCTTCTTCCTTTTCAGCTTCAGCATTTTTCTCCTTGTTAAGCTTTTCATCGTCCTCATCACTTTGCAGCTCCTTTTTCCTCTCCTCTTCCCAGCGACCACCACCGACGCCGCCTTCTTTAGCCGTCGACTCAACAGTCGAAGCTTTACGAGAAGAGGAATCAGTCGTCTCTGCTTTGGCCGCCTTTTCTTTGGTTGCTGCTTTTGAAGCTGCGGCTTCAGTCTCAAATCCTGAATCGTCGTGCTGAGTTCGAAGTGGCTCCACTACTTCCACCGCCTCCTCTGTGTTTTCACAATCTTCAGTTTTTTCCCGCTCATCTCCGTCCTTTTTGTTATCATCACCACCACCATCACCATCTGCAATGCTGCCCACTGACCGTTTGCCACGTCGTCCACCTCCGCCTGTTGATCCATCCGAGTCGCCAGTTTTTGAAACTGTCGATTGCTTACGTTCGGTTTTTGAAGTCGTTTCATCCGGATCATCATAATTATCATTTGCTGTGGAACCCTTTTCATCACTTCCTTCATCCCCGTTTCCAGTGGTCAACTCTTGCGTAATGAGCAACTTTTCGTCTCTCATTTCCATCTCCGACTCATACGTGTCATGTGTTTCAAGAATGACTGAGGCCTTTGCAGTCGGAGCCATTTTCGGGTGGTAGTGCAAACCATTACCACCCGTTTCGTCTGTGACAAACTCATCATCCTCAGTGGTCATGACTGCCGAGCCATTTGCCATCGTCGTCCCTTGTTGATCCTTTGAGCGAGAGCGTGATCTCGAATCACCACCACCGCCTGCACCACCACCAGATCTTCTTTTAGTACCACCACCAGCTCCTCCACCTCCACTGGAACCCTTCATCTGATGATGACCCTTCTTCAACGGGGGCACTCGTTTCACGTAATAAACAGGCGCCACAACTCCAGGACCACCAGGACCATTAGTGCCATTTGTTCCGATCACGCCCACAGGCATACCTGCCGTCAGGTAAACATTGGTAATGATGGCCTGCTTCAAATGTGTTGGCTTCTCCAGTGAGGACTGCAAATTGGCTTCAAATTCACGGCAGTTGTGCAGTGTGCTGTTTGGATTGCCGGGGTGGTGGTGATGGTGGTGATGGTGATATCCATTGGCGGCAGCATCAATCGTTGAGCTGGAGGCAGAAGTGGAGAGAGCGGTTCGAGAGTGCTCGGCCCTTGGCGGCGGAACTTCGCCTCCTCCTCCTCCTCCAATCAGGTTGGGAAGTTTGGTCGTTCCATAACCTCCATCTCCCGAAGCTCCTTGAGCACCCGTTTCCATCCGCTCTTCAGCCTGTCTACGCTGCCTTCTGGCGCCCAGTTCCTTGATGGGCGACGTCGTTTGCAAGTACTCTGCCAGACGTTCGTCAATCTGCGCAATGGGCTGGGCCCCAACCGAGGCCAGGTATCGGGCCACCTCTTCGCTGGCGTTCTGGTGAGCCGCGTCCAGTGGGGTGAGGTACTGCGAGCGCACCTTCATCACCGCGTTCAGGTCGGCGCCCCGCTCCACTAGCAGACGACACAGGTCGACATTGTTGTTGAAGGCGGCAATGTGCAGCACTGACCGCCCGTAGAGGTTCACCTCGTTGATGGCCTTCGGGTTCAGGTCGAGGAGCCACTTGACGAGGTCTTCAGGAGAAAGAGGGGTGTAAAGAAACAAGTAAAGTTTAATGCTTAAAACCGATTCCTCCTACTCACCTCTCCGTCCCGACTTGATGGCTTCATGAAGGGGCAAATCACCCCTGACGTTCTTCAACCACAAATTCGCTCCCTGCTGGTGCAGTATCTTCACTGTCTCTAGCTGGCCCTTGGAAGCGCCGCAGTGCGCCGCCGTCCGGCCCTTGTGGTCCTGATGGTCCACATCCGCCCCCGATTCGAGCAGCAGCCGGACGCAGTCAGGGTGGCCGAGGGCGGCGGCGTAGAAGAGGGGCGTACAGCCGCTGGAATCAATCTGGTGGACGTCGGCGCCGCAGATCATGATCAGTATCTCGGCGCACTTGTAGTGGCCGCGACTGGAGGCGCAGTGCAGAGCTGTGGGTGGTGATGATTATGTTTAAAATTAAAAACAGCAAATCTACCTAATTGCAAGAGCACTTACCAGACAGGCCGTCCTTGTCCTGCTGTGAGATCTCCGCGCCAGCCTTCACCAGCGCCAGCAGTGCATCACTGTTTCCTGTGTGTGTGAATTGGTTTGGGTGTGAAAAAGTGGTGAATTAAAACACAAAATTAAAGTGTTAGAGAAGATTGGTAAAGAAAATTAGTCGGAAAGTTGTGCAGCAAACCAGCAAAACTAAATTATAGCTAAAAACAAGATTTTCACATAACATAGAGAAGAAAAATTAGAGGTGCACTGGACACAGAGTTTCAAATTGGCAGTGAAATGGTAGTGCTTGCTCTCTGTCGATTGCAAGTGGCAATCTCGTGGTGCAGTAGTCAGCAGCAGAAGACCACCACCACCACAAGCACAGCCGCCAGAGATGATTTACCGATAGTGTCAAGTGAGAGAATTCTGAATTCTGTCTCTTTTCACTCCTTTTGGATCCACTCACCAATCATCGGAATGTCTCCCGTCGCACAGTACAACTGCAGACCAGCCGCAGCAGCAATGGCCATTTCGGTCAAGGCAAAAGCAGTGCCTCAAACACTCAGTTTCCAATTTCAGTAGAGCAGCAGCAGCTGAAACTCAACTCAAATGACACAGCAGTACAATTCTTCTAATTAACCCGTTTCACAGATACAGACAGACAGGGAAACAGCAGAAAGGCTGACCGTAAGACACCACAAGGGAAAATGGCGGCACGTCGGGATTGTGGTGCAGCAGCATTGTACAGGGCTCCTCATTCAGGGAGTGAGCGAGCGTTTCAATGCCGACGTAAATGGACACTGCTCTAGGATTCGCTGCTGCTGTTGCTGTCCATCACCGCTGTTCCAGCGCAGGAGCACCTTGGCAACGGCTGAACCCCGAAAAAGGGGGCGCGAAATAGCAGGCAACAACTGGCGCTTGTTTGTTCTCATTATCTTTTTTTTCGTTTTTCCTGTTCGCCCACTCTCTCATTACACACAAGTCCGCTCATTCACTATACTGGCCACCAGTGAGATAATTAATTTGAAGGTTACACCACCACTGCTGCAGTGCTGGCTAAACTGCAAAAGATTGGGTGTGCAATAGAAGAAGAAGAATAGATCACCCAATATCAGTTCTCTAATTTCCTCTGAGTCTATCCGATGATTGACTCGCACCAAT
>JAALOO010002421.1_pt1 | contig 10313 bp, 9 predicted proteins | sample 7257641 | NCBI WGS metagenome assembly JAALOO01 (sample SAMN14085613, study PRJNA598686) | mite metagenome | biome: ENVO:01001000; feature: ENVO:01001002; material: ENVO:01001226; isolation source: single female mite from University of Michigan culture on fish food culture... ... | reverse complement strand
AGAGAGAGAGAGAGAGAGAGAGAGAGAGAGAGAGAGAGAGAGAGAGAGAGGCAGTGAATAGCTGTGTCCGCCGGAGCACGACTGTTCGGCGGCCTGTTGGCGTGTCCTTATCAGAGCTGGGCGCAATCTACATCGCCACACTGCCACATTCGCACTCATTTGGGCCGGTCCCCTTAAAACAATGCCAATTGGCGATCGCGGCAGTGCATGAGAAGAGTCACTCAGTCAAAGAGATAAGGCGGCACTGGGCCGACCAGAGTCGAGCGCAAACACACAGGGCAGAGAGAAAAGACAGCCAGGAAAGCAGGCAGGCAGACACTGCTGCTGCTGCTGCAGCTACTACAACTTATCACCAGAACCTCATCTGCCTAATCGAGCTCGTAAATTATAATCGCAACTCGGCGGCAGTTAATCTAGTCTCCTAAGGCGCGACTATCCACGCGTCACGAAATGTAGAATCCATATTTAATGTTCCCAAGTAAATCGAGTTTGTACCCATTGCAATCGATTTCATTCTTGTCCGGGCAGCACAGTCTAAATTGATTCACTTATTAAACAGAGGACTTTCTATTCACAAATTCAATTAACTTCACACATACAGCTTAGCAGGGAATTTAAATTTCAATTTGGCCCGGACGGGTGTCAGTGCACCAGCCTAACTATCAATCTCTACAACTTTTTCTTCTTTCTGCAACGCAGCTTTATTCTGCGCAAAAACACCGAGACGACAGAACTTTTCTGCTGACAAATTAGCTCCATCGTCGGCAATGAATCAGTGCAGCAGTTCCACTGAACTGTCAATGTGGATGGCGCCAATTGACTGACTTCAAGATTGGCCAGATTGACAGAAGAAAAAAAGAGCAAAAACAACTTACGAGAATGAGAGCCAGCCGAGCCATATGCGACGGCGGAGGTAAAAACGAGTGGAGAGAGGACAAGACTGAGAAGAAGCAGTAACAGGATTGGCGAACTAATGAGCCGCAATTGAGGTGACAACTGGCGATGCTGGCCACAAAGGCCACAGACAGAGTTGACTGAGCAACACTTAATCCGATTGACGACACTGGCGCTGGCACTGCTCGGTGGCCGACCATCACTGTCGCCTAATAGTCGGACCATACTGGGCAAATTAGCGGTGACAGTCGGCGATGGCTGCTTCACTTGAGCAGAAGGTTGCATCTTGTTTTGCGCGCTTCCTTGCCAGTTTGGCTGGCTGGCGGACTTGCTGGCTGACTTGCCACCACCAGATACTGATCACATCACAAGGTGCTTCGTGACTGCGATCTGCCCGATTGTAGACGAAGAGTAGCCAATTTTAATGGCTCAACAGCGGTCTGGTGCTGTGCATTAGCTGATTAGAACACAACAGTAGACTCTAATAAAAGCGGTGCGTGAAAGTTTCAAAGGACTCTCATGATGCACTGAAAAAATTGACAGAAGAATGGTGAACACGAGAAAATAACACAAAGGTAAAAATAGGAGCTAATTTGAACAGTTGAAGGAAAACAAAAGCATCGATTATTGAAAGAGACAGCAACAACAGCTGATGATGATGATGATGCACAGACAAAAATGACACTAAAGGCACTGTCTGATTTTCAAAGCTAAACACTCACTGACACTCTACACACCAAAACATGTTGCTAGTGTTGACGAAAGGGCGACGAAGAAGCGACGCTAGTTGTAGTGGGCAAAACACGATCACCCGAGAAAGGACAGACAATGTTCTCTCAGGTAGCAGACGGCTCACCGCCGGTGAGAGACTGTGACAGTGAATTGAGAGTGCGAGAGAACAAGAGAGAATGGGAACAGACGGGCACCACGTGCAAGAGCCGGGAAGCAACTGAAGATCGGAGAGAGAAGAGCAGTCGACGGCGACTGCGGCGGCGGCGGGCACTGCACTCCGGCCAGTTGTCTCGTTGCCAGTTGCCTGGCCTCCTGTGGTGGTGGCCCTTCTCCACCGACGGCCATGCCACTGCCTCCGTCTCTATCGGCTGTATCGCCTGCCAGCGCACATTGCCCCCGACCAGTCTCTCAGTCAGTCAGTCAGTTGGTGCTACAGTCCATTTGGAGCACTACGAAGTCGCCGTGTATCACCGCAGGCCATTAGACAAAGTGCGAGACACACTGCAGGCTCAGGCATCACCTCTCCGGTCCACACTCTGTGGCCCCTCTCTGCGGCCGTGCTGATGATGAGCTACTGCTGCTGCTGCTCTTCCAGGAGAACTGGCTCAGCAGTGCTCTAAATCTTCCTCACTGACAGTTTTGTTTCGCCAGTTGGGCACATGTCGGTGGCCTGCAGTGGAAAGTGTCATTGAAAAGTGGAGGTGCGCGCAAAGAGGCACAATGGATAATGGACAGCGTCAATGGAGCTCATTTCTGCGATTAGCACTTGATGGATGGCAGTCGGGTCGAGCTCGCTCGGCCCAGTCGCACACATTCGGGCCCATTCACTGATTCACATGCAACGGCAAGGACGGCAGCAGGCTTTCTAAAACAGTACAGCACTTTGACTGTCACATGCAGTCAGTCTCGAGGTAAATGGCTGGTCAAATAAGTGATAGACAAACAGTGGCACTGCGCCACATGGCCTGTTTACCCAACACTGAATGCACCCTCTGTTTGACTTGCATTCCGCAGCACTGGCCACCACCACTACCCGGCAGCAATTCTAGGCCTCTCACTCGGTGCCGCCAGTGTAGAGAAGAGAAAAGGGCAAACAAATGGCAAGTCATTTGGCACATCCGCCAGATTCGCCGTCTTTGTCGGTGTCCTCGCAGCTCATTGAGGAGTTGCTCTCTCACTGGACCCGGTAAATACAACTCTGTTAGCGATCGTTGCCAGGTGAAACGACTGCTGCTGCTGCTGACAGCAGTATCGCAAAGAAACATCGATAAGAGAACAATTACTGGTGGTAGTGTTGATGGTAAAAAGCGGTAAAACGACGAAAAGTCACCTCCATTCAAAGTCTGCACTGGCAAGCAAATAATCACCGATTAGCACAATAATATACCCATACATAGTACACATATTTGCATTGTGCTCTTTGCGAGAGTGAACCTCTGGTTGATTTGCTGTTTACTCTCTAATTGAGCCTTAACAACTGGTTTCACTTACAGAAAACATCTTTTGCCAAGGTGATCAGCGGTCCAAGAGAGAAAACCCGTTTATTGGTTAAACTTTGTACTAAAACTAATGAAAAAGTTGCAATATTGCCGGCAAACCGACATGCAGCCATTTACTTTTACGCTCAAGCGCACAACCTAACTTTGAGAAAACTCTGATTTGTCCCATTTCGACATAATTGCCATTTTAAAAAGCTAATAAAATACATAATAAATGAATTTCCTCTCAATATTTGCTTAACAAAATGGGACAGTGCATGTAGTTCAGGCAGTGGGGCACTCCTCGCACTCACAGACAGAGGGGACACTGCAACACTGGCGGCAACTATTCTGCCAGCAGTCAGTTCCCCAGTTGAGATGTTCAGCAATTTGTCAATAGCTTCATTTGCAGTGTGCATTTGATCAATTAGAAGGTTGCAGAAACGTGTCGGCACAGGCTGCTCCGTCTCTGTGTGAGCGACCATCTGACAGCTGAATGGAGCGTCGAAGAGAGGACAGTGGAGGGGTGGCGAACTGGTGCCCAAGTGGCAAATGATGGAGCTGTGCTCCTCGGGTCGAGCTCACCCTCTGGTCGGTCGGTAGGTAAGGCTCACCCACTGTCTGCTGCCCACCCCAGTGCAGTCGAACAGCAGCGGTCGCTGGCAAGAAAACACACACCGTCGGCACCGACGCCGCTCCGCCACTCCATTACTACGGCCGAGTATCTCTGCACAGCTCTCAAGTGGGACAGCATTGCCTCTCACTTCAGTGTCTACCCTACCTGTCACGCCCAGTTTCGGTGTCTTATCACTCCCTTGGCACTCTTTCTAATGACACTGCTGCACCGCTGCTTCGCTGGCTAAGACGACAGTCGCATATCGATTGCTTTTGACTGCTGACATCTAGGCTAGTAAGTAGGAGAAGTAGAAACAGTACAGGGACTTGGCCAATTGCTGCTAAATGACGGCCTCTAAAATGGTGAAACACACAGTGAAACTTTTAGTTCAGTATAATAAACAGCTAATATTAAATCTCAAAACTTGTCGAAAAAATGTGCTCTAGAAACTATAAAGTGGCATAATAATTTTAATTATAGCTTACATTACACAATGCCGTCAAGTGCATGCGAGAGCCATCATTATAATCATTGATTGCTAATTGATCAACTTATTGTTCAGTAGTTGCTGTCGTAGTAGTGCCAGTCAATTCAAGCGCGAGAATGCTCGTCTGCCATGTAGAGAATCTCAACTAAAATGTCCCCTCTTTGTAAAAGTCAGAAACACGTGCCACACCTCTGCAACTGTCGCCTTGATGGAGCTTGGCCATGTCGGCAGCACATTCCCTAGGAACATCTAGGAAGCACGTCGAGCAGAAGGAGAACATGAGGGGGAAAGAAAAGTGGAAAGAAGCTACAGTAAGAAGCGAGGCGACTGCATCACTTGACGCGGTGTGTTTCAATCTAATTAGCAAACTCTGGCAGCTCAACTTTCAACGACATTGTGGTGCGCGCACGATTAGTCGCCACTGCGAATGCTTTCAAACGACTGCAGACATCTTCTCTGTTCTCCCGATATTAATTAATAACAATTATGATGAAGGCAGCAGGAAATTGGCTCACAAGGAGAAAAGTCGACTTAATTTCCGCAAATGTGCCGTCGATCGATTGAGCTCAGTCGCTTAGAACATTTTCCATTAGCCAGTCTTTTCTACAAACTTGACAATTGGGCTTTTCTTGGCGCGCCATCCACTTTGATCCGGGGGTAGCTGGCTGTCCGTGGCAATAAATTATCAATATGTGTGCTATGCAAGAATCAACATGGTCTTCTTCTATTAAATTGATATTTATGACAGCTTTTGGGCTGAAGTGCATGTTTACCCAACACAACGCGTGCAATGCATTATGAGTCCGCTTATTAAAATATATCGATCATAGGTCTCATTCATCATTGATTTAAAAGGCCTTTCCTTGTCTACGGGCTAGTGCAGATTAGCGTAAGACAACGTAACAATTGATTTTAAACATGACAATATTTTTAAATATGACAACATTTCACTTACCAAGTAACACAATTCCTTTATAAACAGTTGTCCTTTTGAACATGAACATTGCATTAGAATTACTCAAAACTAAGCAAATCTATTCATTTGTCTTTAAACTCAGCAGCTCAAAGCCTTCGCCACAAATCAGCACCAACTGGTTACTGAAAGAAAAAAACTTTTAAGTTAAATATCACAAAGAAAATCAATAGTGAATGCCGTACCTTTTACTTGAGATTATTTCAAGTGATGAAATATCGGCAATTGAAGAAACGTGTGAACCAACGACTTGGTGCTCCAAATTGTCTATCTCATTGTCAAGGTTTACTTTCCATCGAAAAACTTTTTGGTCTATCCCAGCACTGACAAATTCAAAGTTGGAGAGAAATCGAAGTCCTGAAAAACGCGCATTAATAATGGAAAACGGTAAAAAGCGATCATGAGTTACCTGAGATTTGGCAAGAATGCATTGGGGACAAGTTGACTGTTTTACAATGGCAAACATTGCCTTCATTGATCGATATTGCGGTAAGCTTCAATGCGTTGTCATCACCACCAGTCAGCACGAACAAGGTTTCTACAAGTTTAAAAAATATTCACTTAGGCTAATTACTTTACAATAAGACAAAAAACTTGCCATTGACAAAGCGAAAATCGATTCCATTAATGCCAGCCTGGTGCAGTTGCCAAGACTGAATCGATGGCTCAGTGGCATCACCAAGTGGCCATAAAGATAGGCACCCATCAGTGGAGGCAAACGCACAAATACTGGCTGCGAGAGACTGGTGCTGAATCAAATTAGCCTTCAGAACACAGCTTCTCCTTTCAAATAATCTCTTCTCAGACTTCATGACACGCCGTTCTTTGTCATTGTACCAGAAGAGTCGAAAAGAAAAGTCACAACAGGCGATGAGAATGAAATATTCGTCTGGAGACTTTGTTTGGCAAAAGTCAACGTTCATGTAGCGGATATCCGATTCAAAGTGATTTTTGCCAACTTCACTTGTTTTGGTTGCCTTGCGAGTAAAATTTGATGCGGCAACGTGGTTACTGAAGGTTCCCAAAAAATTGGAAGCTCGTTCTTGACAAATGAGCTCTTTATTTTCGTCAAAGGTAAACTTCCAAACTACGAACTGGGAACGACCGCCAGCAGAAACGGCAAAAATAGCTGGTTGTTCAGTGTGTACAGAAAGACACTTCAAAGAGAAAATAGCAGAGATGTGGCTATGTAGTGTTGAGCAGAGTTGTACAACACCATTTTGAAAGCGAATCACTTGAATCACATTGTCCTCGCCAGCAATAAGAAAATAGTGAGATTCGGGTAAATGAGCACAGCAGTTGACATGTCGAGGAAGAAAACTGGTCGTTCCCATTGATTGTTCAAATGAAAGAGGTTTCGACGTTTTGATTATGTTCAAGCTGTTATCTTTTATGTAGACCAAGTTTATATTTGATTTCTCCTCAACACTATCAATAGTCACATCAAATGATCGATGGCCGCCACCGCACTCATCCTCAAAAATAATTCTATTTTCAAAAACATTCCAAAACAAAAACTTATCGCCTGCAAATCCATAAGCATACTTCAGATTAAAAGGCGCCTGACTATCGAATTGAAAATCTGCAATCCAAGCCATCTGTAAAATTGTAAAAGTTCGCAGTAAGTTCAGGCATTTTCGGGGCGAATCTGTAATCAAGTATTCAAATATCCTGAAGTTTCGACCACTGGAATAAACAAATTTGGAAAGTGGTTTTTGTTTCAAAGAGTTGACTCCATTGCGACCGTGTACGTGAAGAAACTGACTGACGGGCTTTTCATTGCCGGTTTGATATGCAGAAACACTGCCGTAGTAGTCACCAATAATCAAGAGATCACTTGTAAGCAGTCCACAGGTGAAACGAGAGTGAGCAAGACCTGGCAAACTGAATGGACAGACATTTTCAACTATAAAATCAGTTTCCACTGAGAAAAGCTTCATGTGCAGCGTTGATGTGAAACAAATAAACTGATGATCATTTATGAAGCCCATGTCCATAATTTTCGAGTCAAAAGGCTTTAGGGTGTGAAGGCACTGAATTTGTTGGTCGGCAACGGTCAATAGGCCAAGGTGTCCATAATGAGAAGCAATGATGGCTTTTGTTTGAGAAGGATTATTTTTCAAACAGGCATAATCACGCAAAACATTATCCGAGCAATCAAATGGTTGGTCAAGCGTAAATTGGCACGTTCCGTCTTTAGATATCAAGTACAGTTTTCCTATTTTTGAGGCGGCCAGTATATTCTGGTGAGAATCAATGTAGCACACAGCTTTCATTTGATCAATGCTTAAGCAAACACGAAATGAACTAAATTCTCCGCTGTTCAACAAATCGTCGATAGCGATGATTTTGACAGCTGAATCGCTTCCGCCAAAAGCAATGAACTCGGGCAGTACTTCAAAGCTCCAGATTCGAGTCCCCCTAGCAAGTGATTTTTTCTGCAGGCAAGTATATGGCGGAATCAGTGACCAGCAGAATATACTTGAATCTTCACCTGTTGAAATGGCAATGGGTGGATCCAGCGAAAGTGAAGCCACCTTCCAAATACGAGCCGAGTGTCCATAATGAACATGTACTTGCTGAAAACGGTTATCTTCCCAGAACTTCAAATCTAATACACCTGAGGCAGTTGTGAGATCTTTTTCTGACCGCCAGACACGAACAGTTCGGTCGTCAGAAGAGGAAACAATTATGTTATGACTTTGGTTGTAGTCAACTCCAAAAATAACCCCATCATGGCCATTCAGAGATTGGATGTTTCTCAAAAGACAACTCCTGTTATCCTTTATTTCTAATGACCATAGCAATATGGTTTTGAAAACAGTGCCAGAAGCAATGACTAATCCATTATGGGAGCACTGTAAGAATTTTCCCGAGTAAAGGATGCACTTTTGAGTTCCGAAAATTTGAGTTAAAACTTTCTGTTGATTGAGATCGTAAATAAGCACTTCGTTTCGAGAATTTAAAATATATGCGATGTTTGAGCCAAAAACACAATCAACTATCCAATAGATCAAGTTTTTCTTAAAGATCTGATCCAAACTGAAATTCATCAATTTTTCCGCTACATAGCTGAGTTTGAGTTGACAATGCACCAAAAACCGTGTCGTGTAGACAAGAACATCATAATGATCAAGTAAAGATGTGCTTGAAAGTTTGTCGTCTTCAAATTTAATTCCAATAATTGGCTGGCTCAACTGTAACTGAAACGATTGAATGCACTTCCAATCGGCTGATTTGTGCCAGAAATAAATAGATGACCCGCAACCTAAATTTAAACAACAATTAGCAAATGTGCCATAGACAATCAACAAAAGTTACTCGATAAAAGTATTCGATCTTTATAAGCCAATGCTCTTGTGTTTGTCTTGAAAACCGTACTCGTAAACGTAGAAGACATTCTTGAATTCTCTAAAACACTACAAATTCAAAGCATCACAACAAATGCAGGCATGGTTTCCAGAAAACTTCTCATTTCTTTGTTGACAATCCAAAATTATTATGAAACATTTCCAGTTGGCATTTTGTTTGAGAAAAAGCACAGTCTTTGCCAACTTCGACAAGAGAAAGTGATAAGGTTTTATTGATACGAAAAAGTTATAATTAAAATATATACAGTTCGGTTGCGCCCTACTAAAAGCGACCGACGCAAACTGGACTCAACTGGAGCCATTCAGCGCTCTGAAGCTCATGGCTGCCGAGTTGATGCAAAATCTCTTTTTTGTTGGCATGGGTCCATCTTCGAAAAAATGCCCTAAATGGGCATTACAACGAGCACAGGTCACTTCAGTCCTAATTCTTGGTGCTAAGTGGATGATTTTCAATGTTGAAAAAAAATATTTTAATATTTTAATCTTATGTTTACCCTTTTTGTAGTCTGGTTTGAAGTTGAACTTTGACTTGTCGATTCCATCAAAGAATGATGGCCACCCACAGAAAGCGTCGTACTTAGCCTCCGATGTAAATAGGTCTTCGAAGCATACAATACAGGAGTAGATGCCTGAATCGAAGCAGTTTGCCAAATCTCCGGTGAAAGGTCTGCAAAAAAACAGAAAATTAGCTTAGCTGCTGGGAAACTGTTTACTGTGCCATACTTTTCGGTAAAGCCTTCCTGCGTAATATTGAACGCCAATGGACTCAAACGCCTCTTAAGGGCCTCGCGATCAACTTCAAAAGTGGACATTACTGTAATTGAAAAGTTGTGAGTATCTTTGTGCTAAAGCAGTGAGTCTTTTGATGGAGATACCGAACTAGCCACACCGCTTTATATGCAGCCATTATCTGGCAATATGACCGGAGAGTTCGTGCCTGCAAAGGACACTGTATGAACTGAGCTAAGTTAGGCGCCATGATAAGCATCGCTCACAGCAGCCCCTGAACAGTTGCACTACTTATCGTGGGGGCGAGGTAGCTGTGAACCCAAAAATGCTTAGCATGTGAACAGAGTACGAGTGCGGTATGCTTAACTCAATGACACGATCATTTCAGACAATTGCAAAGCTGATGCAATGCGTTGGGAGCATTGCCGTGTCGTTGGGGAGTTCACAGTGTGGACAGCTTCGTGAGGTCAGCTAACTCTCCACCAGAAAAGACCTACAAATGGACGAGCAGGCAGATTTGTGCAAACAACAGTTTATTTGCAATTATTTAGTTAGTACAAAAGATGTCGTCTTCAGTGATGCATTAGTCGAAGAGGCCAAAGCCCATGTCGTCGTCCTCTTCGGATTCAGGCTCGGGCTCCTTCTCCTTCTTCTTGTCACCACCGGCGGCGGCGCCGGCAGCAGCAGCACCGCCGGCTGCGGGGGCAGCGGCCGCAGCAGCAGGGGCACCACCAACGCCTGATCCGACATTGGAGATGAGGGACTTGACGTCGACGCTTTCGAGGGCCTTGGCGAAAAGACCGGGCCAGTAGGGCTCCACATCGACATTGGCGGCCTTCAGGATGGTGGAGATCTTCTCGGAGGTGATGGCGACATCATCGTCCTGGAGGATCAGGGCGGCGTAAACGCAGGCGAGCTCGTTGACAGACATTTTCAGTAGGTTCGGGAGGGGTGTTCCTGGATCGTGGCAGGTGTAAAGTTGCTAAAAGAAGCCTTAGCTCAAGAGACTTGAGAACCAAAACACACGGCCAAC
>JAALOO010000974.1_pt1 | contig 10313 bp, 9 predicted proteins | sample 7257641 | NCBI WGS metagenome assembly JAALOO01 (sample SAMN14085613, study PRJNA598686) | mite metagenome | biome: ENVO:01001000; feature: ENVO:01001002; material: ENVO:01001226; isolation source: single female mite from University of Michigan culture on fish food culture... ... | reverse complement strand
GGCAGTGCAGTGCCCGCCATTGTAGTGCCGTCTAATGTTTCAAGTTTAATTTTTCCTCCACTGGTAGCTATGAACACTGCTGCGCTGAACAGTGGCCACTACTTTAATCGAAACTTGTCCCCTCTTTCGTTTTCTCTGTGGCGCAATTTGGTCCAATCACTGATGGTGATGAGCCAGACAGCCAGTTAGCTGCCTGCCTGCCAGTTTGTCTGTTTGTTTCGGTGCACAGAATGGCAGTGAATGGAAAAAGTTGGCAGAGCCAGGCACACTGTGCTTGTCGATTTGCCTGCCAATGAAGAAGAAGAAGACAACTGCTGGACATATTAATGGCATATTACTGGCACTTAGGCACTTACTATTTGGCAGACACAATTGAGGAGAGGGGCTCAATAATTTGCGGTAATGATGTGTGAACGAGTGTCTTTCCTCCCATTCCTCCTCGTTCTCACTCGATTTTGTACTGTTCTCTCTCTCTCTCTCTCTGCCTGTCGGTTTGCTCCGAGCTGCGCTTTAAAGCATGAAACAAAGCTGGTTAACTGGCCACACATCGTAATTACTGACGTCAACTGTGTGCTTCTTCTGATGCATATACACTCAAGTAACAGCAATGACAATGGCCCTTTTCGGCAGAGGGGGAAGGGAGAGGGAGAAGATCACCAGACTGGTCACAGTGCCGATTGACTGCTTCAAATAAGATTAGAACACACACGTATTCAGGTGTATCTGTGCTCTGTACCACACACCAGGGCAGGCTGATGGACCCAGTGCAGTGTTTGATCATTTGCCAGGCAGTCAGGCTCCCCCACTCAGTCAGTCGATGTATTCAATACTTTTTTGCATGACGACGGCTGCACTGCCTGCCTACCTGTCTGCCTCACTCTCCAGCAAAGGTTCCACTTAGTCGACAAATCTACGCTGTCATTAGAAGTTCTGTCAGAATAGCTATTATTAGTGCCGTTGACTTGCCTGCTACTACTACCACTACTACTTCTGGCAGTAGAGAATGCACTGGCACTACAACGGCAGAACGCTACAGTTTCTTCTTGAATGGAAATGAAGCCATTGCAGTTCAGGCAATCAATTAGGTGTAGAGCAAAAGATAGAGATAAAGTCATTCAATAAGCTGCAGGCTTTAATTATTGCCGTAACAAGCTGTCTGTTCGATCTCCATCTGATGATAGCGCAGAGATGCATTCACCGAGCGGAGCACAAACACACTCACACACAAACTGCACTACGGTCTCCCAGTCTTTGAGTTGAACCGGGGCAGCGAACAGGCAGCAGCAACAGAGACAATTGCTTCCGATTGGCACCAGCCACCGTGCACACCACTTAGCCGCCCGTAAGTGGTGTGGTCGCACCAGAAGCAGAGCCACCAGCTGCCTGGCCACCGTCGATTCTGTCAACGCATCATTAGAAGGCTAGAATTATTGGCCTGCTCAAAGGGCAGTGGTGGCCAGTTGTGGTTGCTGTTGCTGCTGCTGCTGCCGCTGATACCTGAGAGAGGGGGCGCCGAGGTGACACTGGCTCAATTACCAACTGCGTTGGTGGCTTCTTTCCTTCGCCTCGGACGACAGCCTGCAATGAAGTCGTCTGCTCTCGCGTAAAGAAAAAAAGAGAGTCCACTTGAGACGATCAAAGGTTAAGTAAGTGGACACTTGTGCACGCCAGAATGAGCCGCGCCACTTGTCTGATTGCTACTGCTGCTGGGTGGCAATTTTGACTTGTTGGCAAAATTTGATAATTGATACGTTTACGTTTAAAAATGACCGGAGACCGGTCAGCAGACAACAAAGAGAGAACAGCTACATCAGTGGACAGATGTGTGAGAGTGTGTCTTTGAATGAAGATGTAAAGACTATAAACAACTTCCAATCAGTTTGGAGACTCTAATGATGTCCACTTAGGTCTAACAAGACGGGAGTGCCATCTTCGCGTTAGTCTTCCCATTAGGTAGCAATTAGACTAATGACAACTGTCAAACCGCTGCCGCTGTACGGTTTTTCTGTGCTTGCTGAGGCCACTGTCGGTTATCTATTCAAAAGTCCACTCAATTTAATTTGAAGTAGTGATTCTGCTTTCAAACTTTTGCAATTTTTATTGGTTGCTGCCAGAAGAGAGAAAGGAGGTGAAAATGAAATACTGTGCTTTATATTATTGTTTGGTGTCAAATAAAACTATGTAGTCAAAAAACTAATCATCGAACAAGTCAACAAAATTACAGCATTCTCGACCTGTTTGGTGAACTCTCCTTTAGTTGATAGCTTAAAACCGCCGAGTTTAATGGTAAGATCAGCAAGCTAATATTCACGACTTGTCGATACATATATTTTTGCCTTTAGTATTCAGCAATTTACCAACTATTTATCCGATGTCAGTGGTGGCAACACTTAGAGGTAATAATTGAGTTCGGTAAGAGCAATAACAATGGCAAGAAGGGATGATTTAAGCATTAATAAAATGCTAATAACCCAACGGCAAGTGAGTGTGTGTGTGTGTGTTGTGTCATCGGACACTTTTCCAATATGAGAAGCATTCAGCAAGTCGTGCTAACAAGCAATAATTGTCAAATAAATTACCGCGGCGAAATGTGCACAAAGTTGGAAATTTAATTTAAATTGCGTTGAGCAACTAGAAGAGGCTAAGAGTGGTGGACAGGCGGCACTTCTCCATTTGCACCACTGGAGCACCACACCGAATACCGCAGTGCCTCTAGCTGAGTCATTCCAATCTGTCCTTTTTTTGGTTCCAGTGCGCAGGTTTTCGTAGTGATGAGCTGTTATTGCAGCTATCCGCTCAGCCGACGGCGACTGCATCTGCAATTTGTCTATATTCATAAATTATCAATGCCTTGACCGAGGGTCAAAGCAGCAGTGTCATTACGGTGCGGTAAGTTATGCGCTGCCCAGAGTAGGAAACGAGCAAAGGGCTCTTTCCACTGCGATGATTTGATTTGCATTTATGCTAACCTGGTCGCTGTAAGTGAAAATTAATTTAGTTCCTATTTGCCTGGGTTTGATCAGCCAAACGATCCTCCGATGTGACTGTAAACAGATTAGCGTTGAGTGGTTAGTGCGCCCGGTGATGATACCAACGAGTTGCTGTGCACTCAAATGTGCAGTCCCTCTTTTTTTCTTTAACCATGGCGCGAACTTTTAACTGAGTGAGAAAGGGCAATGTGCAATTTGTAATTAGCAAGATGCGGACAGGCATGGACGGTGAGCTGAGGTAAAGCTCAGGTTTGCAGTTTTGTTTTTGCAGTGCCCAACTGTGGCTTCTATTTAAGGCAGTAATTAAAGAGATCATCGAAAAGGATCGATTCGTTCGAATCAAGGTGTGGTGGTGACGATAGTGGTGGTGGTGGTAGCGGCGACGGTGGTGGTGATGCCAGTAACGACGGTGCCGCGCTCGAGTGATCGGCAATGCCGGTGGTAGGGAGGCTGCCCAGCGACGGAACTGACCAAAACAGCAAACTGGCAGCGTGAAAGCGGCAAAAGCAAGAGACCCACAAACGAGCGTCCGGACGGTAATAAAAGCTGCGAATGGGCGTTTAGAAACATGCCCAAACGTGCCATCTTTTAATGGAGGCGAGTAGCGGCGGCAGCAGCAAGTTTGCCAACTTTGCATGGCCACCTTATCCACAGTGCCACTCATTAATCATTAGAAGATTGATCAAGCAGATTGGAGTAACTTTGAACGGCACGGCACACTGCTCTTCACAAAGCTTCACTAGGTTTGTTGTGATGCTCCACAAAGGGTCCTTTGTCTTAGCACGTAATTGCATTATTGTGTATTAATCATATTTGCATTGCAGCAGTGAGTTGGGGGGCAGTAAATTGGCCAGCAATAGGCAGGCAGCGGATGGAGGAGAGCAGGCAGTCTAATGGCTGTTTAGTGGAAGGCGATGGAAGGCGGCCATGCATATATCGATGTGCGGCGATACTTTGTTGCATAATGCGCACCGACAGCGGCACCGATCGCGCTGATGTGCCAACGCAGTTCAGTGCCGCTTGCCTCTCTTGATCAGGCTCATTCACTGCGCCAAAGGAGGAAAATGATCACCTTAGCCTCTATAGATCAGCTTTAGGTGCTCACATTACGGAGCTAGGTAATAAATTAGCTATTTAACACATTCGGCAAAGTACAGAGAAGGATAGAGCAAGAAAAAGAAGAGAGAGAGAGAGAAAGAAACAAGCACCGACACGCATAGTGAAGCAACAACAGCAGCAGCAGCACCTAGAGCAGTTTAAAGTGGAAATTAATTTTGACTAAATCGTTAAATTAATTAATTAGACTTTCCGTGGAACATGACGGCAAGAGTAAACAGAGTACGGCAGAGAAAGAAGGGCAGGCAAAGTATGCTGCGAGTTGTGCCAGTGTGCACTGCTGCTGCTGCTGACGACGACGACCTGATCAACTGCCACGACTCGTGCTGCTGCTGCTGTTGGCAAGAAGAAGAAGGAAGGCAGCAGTCATACGAGACAACAATAGGTAGGCCCTGCTCTGTGAGTAGTAGTCGAGTACTTTTCGATTAGTTTCTAATCGGCGGGCAGGCATTTGAATCATGACTGCCATAAAGCGGCAGTAATCGCCATCAAAGTCAATTACACAGTCTGTCCATGCCGGTAATAGCCATTGTTTTATATATTTACAGTCATCCTTACTCGATTATAGTTTATTGTGCGCAATCTCTTTCTCAGCAAACAGCTCTTTCCTTTGCCTCCGTGCGTCGCAGTAAGAGGTGTCAGTGAGTTACACAGCAAAAAGGGCAGCAGCATCAGCAACGGCAGACAACTAAATTTTGCCCCTAACTCGGAGTGCACCTTGAGTGAGTAATTGAGTGAATTCACCTAATGAATATGTAATTAGCGATAGGAAATCTAATTGAATCACTAGCGGCCATTGTGTCTGCGTCTGCCTGTATGTCTGCCTGGCTGCGTGTCAGGAGGAACTGCCCGAGTACCTGAGCCCGATTGGGTTGCGTGAATCTCTTTGTTACAGCGCCGCGCACGGGCACAGGTCGCCCGCGAGTCAGTAAAGTCTGAGTAAGTCAGCGGTCGAGTTGTTGATTCTAATCGCCCACTGTTCAGCGCACAGCCCTCTTTGACCGAAGCGCCCCACTATCAGTGGTGGGCAATCTAGTCTGAGCGACTGTGTACCCTCTACTGCCTCTGCTGCCTTCCCTCTCTCTCCCTTCCTTCTCTGACAGATTAATACATTTTCATCATCTCCCATTCATAGCGCCCTAGCAGGTACCAAAGCCGCTTACAAACTGCCGCACTTTCCCAACATCAATCTTGGCCGCTGTTGCGTGCTCTAATCAAGATCAATTTTTAAGTACGACGCAAGAACACAGGCGCCGATTTCACGCATTCGCTCTGAGACTCGACTCGCCAAAAGGCGGCAGCAAGAGGTGAAGCAGCAGGAGCACCACCACCAGGAGAAGATACTCATCGACAACAATGGCCACTTCGTGAATGTGGTGCTGAGTGGTGGGGCTGCTTGGAGCTGAAGAACTCGTGCTCCCACCAGCGTCAGCGTACACCGGTCAGTAGAGCTGGGCACAATTAAAAAAAGTTCACTTTGCTGCCAATTAGATTGAATACGGACACAGAGTGCCAATCAAGCTGCAGGTATACACTGGTCTCCGCATCGTCGCTCCATTATACTCAGCGGATGTGCTAAATATATCAACTCAACACAAATTGGCTGCCACCGTCCACAGACTAGGCTGTGAGCAGTGTTTGCATTGCTCGCTTTTATATTGCCTATTCTTGTTCTAATCGAGCAGGAGAGATGCTCCTTCTCAGTGGCGGCTCACGATGATGAATTACGGTTTTCTATTTGCTATTTATTAAGGCAAGCGAACACACTACCGCGTCAATTGGCCTCGCTGGTCAGCCACCGTAGAGGAGACAGAGGGCAAGTCAAAGTTGGCAAGTTTCAAAGAACTACACAAACAACAAAAAAGAGCCTCTAACTCATTTCGCCTACTCTTCATCAACTCTTCTGACACACCGAGCAAACACTGCAGGTGCCCCCAAAACGATCAATTCTCGCTAATTTAAATTCGATTTACACTGTTTGACTAAATGACTAAATTAAAATTAACCAAGCAAGATCTGTGCAAGGTAAATAGACCAATGAGAGTGTGCAAACAAATGGAGGATCCTTTTCTAGTGACTTGTTCCGCCATATAATCGATCTTTAAACCTTTTTTTCCGCTGGAAACTGTCTTTTTAGTTAAGGTTGTCATTTTAATTTAACTTCTGAGTGAGCTATTATTAGCTCAACTGACATGGCGGCAAGGCTGAAACTGCATTTGCTGTGTTAAAATTAGGCAAGTTCTACTTGCTAAATTCATCAGGCAATATTTACATTCTGCTAGTACCACTAGAGTTCTACTTTAATGCTTTTTCTGTCCTGAATTACCGGTGTCTGTCCGATTGGCTACACTATTGTCATTTTTAATTATAATCTCGCCCATCATCAGCTCACAGTGGCAGTGTTCTTTACCCGAAAACGCCAAAATGGCATGCCATTAGTGATAGTGTGCTTTACTACAACAACAGCAAAAAACAACATCTAAACGACCGTCTCTACTCTACTCTTTACCCAAATGAAGGAAGTCATTTGCTACTGATTGGTAAAATTGCATTTGCTATTCAAATTCAATTGTGCAGTTACTCAGTTTAAGTAATTTTGTGTCAGAGTCAGAGGCAATTTATGCTCTACATCGATTGGATCACTGCAGTAATGACACCGGGCGAGGCTGCTGCTATTGTTGCTGCTGTTGTGGTTGTTGTTTCTGTTATTGCTCTGTTAGGTAGCTAAAATGGAATGCATTTGGGCCACTTGGTAACAAAATACCGTGTACTTTTCTGTGCACTATAGCGCTCCTTTGAATGCGTTCAATATGGCAGTGATTGGCTCTAGATCTGTACGCCCATTTGTCGTGTATGACAGACAGGAGAAAACGTTGGGAGACTGGAAATGAGAGGGTGCTTTGGGAGTAGGATTCAGAGCGCCAGGCACATTAACGTCACCGTGCCAAACTGTGGATGACGCTTTAATTAATAAATACAGCAACTTCCTAAAGAGAAGCTGAAGTGGTGCAAGTGCTGAAAGTTAGCCATTCGTAAAGCAGAGAGCAAGAGAAACAGGGAAACTGTTTGCCGCGGTGAAATATGCTTCTACAGCTTTGTCAGTCAGGAGAGGAGAGAAGCTGCAAAGTGCCGTCTGAAGTGCTCATTATCACCGGGGCCATCTTGCGCCAGTCGTCACCCGGGCCGTGATTTGCATTCTACTGCTCTCTTCGGCACTCTTCTTGCAGTGGCTTCAACTCTTCAACTCTTCTATTTGTCTGCGAGTCCGGATGATTACAGTTATGATCACACTGCTAATTACACTGACAGTGCAGTCTCAGTGGCGTTGTCTTCATGTCTTCTTGTTGATTTGCTCATTGCAATTACTCGCTCGGTGGCACCAAATCAAGTCCGCCTCGCCTGGCATCTCCCTCTCTCTCTTTCTGGTTGGCGAGTTGGCCGCTGTCGACAAGAAGGAGAGCAGAAAGAGCAGCGGCAGCGGCAGGTCTGGCCAATTGCTCTGACCAATCTGCATAATGCAATTACACCTTACACTGCCACTCACTAGAAGCCATTATTGCATAAAAATTTAATCAAATCGCCATAGTTGCCATTTACAGCCTCTACGGGGACTAATTTAATATTCCGGGTGCGTAGTGCTCCCATATTTTGATTTACTTCGGGCCAAACTGATTTCGCTGCTGCTCTTTCTCTGGCCACTGCTCAGCCGTCAGCAGTCTTGCTCTGCCACTCTGCTGGACGCTGAACAGTGCACTGACAAAGTGAGAGGCGCTGTTTAAAAATTCATAAGCACATGATTTAGATTCAATCGATTTACAGCACTGAAACAAAATGTAGCACTTATTGCGGCATTGTTTCATTTTGATTAGTCTGCTTCATATAACAAATGACCACAATATGCCGGTGCAGTTTGCACTAGCTTAGTTTTAAATACATTTTAGGTAACCTAGTAGTCAGAAGTGTTGGAACTGTTCTTGAAGCCCAGCCATACTTTTAAAGCAGCAAACCAAACCTATTGAACTGCTGTCAGGTAGAGGAAAGATGTTGATAGCAAAACTGAGTAGCCGATGAAGCAGAAAGTGACAATGTGCTGCTGTGGCGCGATCAAGTGCCTTCCGCTCCAGCAGCTGCAGCAACATCAACATCAACATCAGCCAAATCATCATCAGCAGGAGCACTGTTTGGCTAAGGCAATGGATTCTCTCCTGGCTCACCTGAATCGGCTGTCGGCGCCCGAGTGCAGTGTGGAAGGCACCGGTGCAGGTGTGTTCATCCAGTCCACTGTGCACCATTGCGCTGGGTGGCGCTCAGGTGGCGGCGATAGCAGTGCGCAGTGCACGGCGACGCTGGTGGAAGGCCGCCTAGAGGAGGGACGATGGGAAGTGGCAGGCAGACAGACAGACAGGCAACGGCTGCAGCAAGTCTACTCGCTGTCTCTCTAATCTAATTTTGCGCTCCTTTGCGTTAGATCGTGTTTGCCAGTCGCCCGTGTCTGTCGTCTGTCGTCTGATCTGCACCGCCAGCCATCACACCAACTTTGATCAACTCAAATTCAATTATAACTGTTTATACCACACTCACCTCGCTTACTGTCGTCCTATCGCCGATCTCACCATAGCCAGCCTCAGCTCATCTCTATCACCATCAAAGTTCCAAGAATACACTGACAAGTTTTATTTGTTGATCCTTTGGTTTCGGCAACTGTTTGAATGAGAATGTTCATGTGTGTGCAATCATTAGGCAACTTGTTGGCATTTTCAAGTGAATGATATTCAACCAGCTGGTCACCTAGTTCTTCCAATTCTGTTATTTGGTAAGCACTTTGCACTTCTTTTATTACTTCCTTTTATCTGCATGTGTGAAGAAATTCTCTCTTTTTAATGTGACCTCAGATTCTCTCATTTGAGGTTTATGTTTGTGTGAGTCTGAATGCTACCTGCATGTTTTCTTCACTGAAAACACAATCTGCAATGTACTGCATTGTTAGTCGCGTTTACCGGAAAAAAGGCAGTGTGGTCACCAGGTTCTCAGTGCGTCTCAGTGCGTAACGCCGGCTAACTGTGGGAAAGTTAATTGGACAAATTCAATTTAGCCCACCGCGTGCGCGCATTTTACGCGCCGTCTCCTCTCCTCTTTTCCCTGACAAAACTCTGTGACTTACTCTTACTATTAATTCTAATTAATTTTTAATTTTTTTTGTTTCTTGCCAATTACACACTGTTTGCCACTTTAAGAAAAAAACACAAAAAGTCTTTTCATTAAAACAGAAAAATTAGATTTTTTATTATAAAGATTTGTTAAAAGTGTGACAAGTTTGACGACCCTAAAAACAAAACGATTGCATTTGCTATAGATTATGAATACAAACGCCGACAGGTTTCATTTTTAGAGTTACAACCTTGAAGTTTATGACGTTCACAAACCACTTTCTAAACTTAACTCATTTGCTAATAGCATCTAAGCCGATTATAAGTGGCCAAGTGCTTTACTCGCCGGCTAATCGGCGAGTTGCAATCAGTTTGCAATTTTTCTTGTGCTTTTTCAGTTTTGTGGTGCTCCAGTTCAAAAGTACTCTGCTGGTTTAGTGGGTAAAAATTACTCTATTTTGCGGCGAATCAGTTCTCTTCATTCATCTTCTGACATTGGTGGCAATTTAATTAAGCGGCGCCAATCTATTCTCTGCCGACCATTGTGGCAGTCATTGCGTCAAGTGGCAACGACTTAATTAGAATTCATATTTTATGTGCCTTTCCTATCTATTTGCATCTAAGCGTCAGGCCAAGCGAGGAGAGCAAGATAAGGTTGGTCAATTGCTGCTGCTGCTACCATGAGAGAATGCCCTGGCTAAATTGGCATGCGATTGTTTCACTTTATTAATGCGCCAAATTAATATGCGCTTTCATTAGATACGCCAGCTTCTGACGGGCACGGAGGCCAACTGCCCATGCTGGTAGTGCAGAGGCGCTCCTTGGCGCGTTACCGCTACCAGCACTACCGGTGACAAATTGCCCTTCCTCTCAGTGGTAATGGACAGCTTTTAATTAGATTAATCAAAGCTGACCAGTGACCACTGATGCAGAACTACCGACCACTGTTGCTGGCGATGGTGTCAGTGTCGGCAATGTTGGCCATTGCTCTCTCTCTCTCTCCTCCTCACTTACTGCATACTACGGCTGCTGCTTTCAGTTCACTGTTTCTACTACCACT
>JAALOO010002419.1_pt1 | contig 10318 bp, 4 predicted proteins | sample 7257641 | NCBI WGS metagenome assembly JAALOO01 (sample SAMN14085613, study PRJNA598686) | mite metagenome | biome: ENVO:01001000; feature: ENVO:01001002; material: ENVO:01001226; isolation source: single female mite from University of Michigan culture on fish food culture... ... | reverse complement strand
TTTCTTTTGGTAACTGCATCATTTAGTGCCACACTAAATAACTTTTCTATCGATATCCCCTTGGTTGAAAAAGAAAGTTTATCTTTCTAACGATAAACTTTCGTCATGCTACTGGGTGCGGTTTGCAGTAAACGAGATGTCTATTAGAGGTAGAGGTTAATTGTTGATATTTTCATTTTACCATTTAGTGTTTATGGTTACATTTTCAATTAGCGATGCTGCACATTATTGCAGCTGTTCACTATGCTGTGTGACTCTGTATTGGCAAAAGCAACTTTCTGACTGCTTCACCATGTCTGTTAAAGTAATAATTATTTTATTGACGACCTTTGCTCTGATCCACATTTCCACTGGTAATTTTGTTTTTCCTTTACTGATTGTTTGATTACAAATTTTAAAAATCACAGGCGATGACTTTACAGAAGATTTCATCAGTCTGAGTCAACTAATTCGCATTGGAGTGTCAGCTGAACAGCGAGGTGAATTGATGTCCCGCTGGAATGAGCTAAACACACAAACTGGTAATTCCCAGGAACGACAACGATTCATGATCATGCTTAAGGGAGAAATTGAGGAGTACTTAGAGCGTACTAAGCCTGTGGTCAAACCACAGCCAAAACCAGAACCAGCCTGTGGTTTCCTAAAATGGCTAACATTTCAATGTTTCTAGTTACTTCACTTCCTGTGGTTAATTACTTTATGATCGGGAGATGATCGTGTTGATAGTTCTACGTTTTAATTTTTGTCAATTTCCTTTCAGTTTTGTGCTTTCACAGTTCAATCAATAAAGTATAGTTGGTCATTTAGCTATCTGCTTTTGATTAGTTCACTTCGTTTCGTTAATCAAAATGAATTCAACACTTCTTTTTGTGTTCACTCTTTCTGCGGTCTTCCTTCTCAGTTCAAGTATTGTCACCTTTCATATTTCGAGTCAATATCATTCTAAATCATTTCTTTTCCAGGTCAGAGTGTACCTGATCTTTATTCTGAGATTGCTGACGGTATCAGTCATGCAAACTCAATTGAAGATTACCAGGAACTGACGACTAAGTACAATCGTCTTGCTTCAATGTCTTACCCGGTCGTTTACCAACGTTTTGTGAACCTACTCAAACGTCGGCTTGATGAGGGTCTTGCAGAACAAAGGAAGAAGGATACTGCTATTCTTCACGCCAACCAGGCTAGCCAGTCATCGGTCATTTTACCCTCTGAGGTGGACAATTCAGTCAACATTCCACCAGCAGTCATTTCTCCAGCATCAAACACTCCGTTTCAAATGGAGGAACCTCCTCGGCAAGTGTATCAGTACCAGTCTCCTTCAACAGCTTCACCTACTGAGTCTCCTACTAGGCTTTGGTATCGATCCACAGAACCACCGGAGAATAATGCCCCCAAGATTCTGTATTGGACTCCGGCACCTAAGCTTCCTTCGAAGGCTACCAAAGTGATGGTGGTGGAACAACCGGCTACTACCAGTACAATCACACCGAGTGTCTTAGTTGCTTTTAAACCGATGATTGCTGGGAAATCTGATTCTTCTTCAGTGGTGAATAACTCAACGTCTGTCTCTCAGTTCTTTCAATCACTGCAGGATGACTTTGCTGCCGTATGGCTTTTATTGAGTGTAATTATCCTTCTTCTACTTGTTTTGATTGTGCAGTTCTCCCTTGTTCTTTTCAAACTCAAACCTCGGGTGGAGCAATTGAATGACTACATCAAGATGAACAATCTGAATCAGGAAGCCTCAGCTCCAAATGAAGAGGGACACAGTTTGATTGGGGAATAGCCCAACTTTATTGAAAATACAAGAGGAATTTTTCTTTGTTATTTCCTAGTAAAACTATTCCTTGTTGGATTTTGTTACAATTTATATTGCTTCTAATATTAAAAGTGTCAACAGTGAATGGATCAAGTGTGGCCTATTTATGTGTGGATTGTTCTAGCTAAAGGTGTCTAATGTGATATGATTATTTGATTATAATTTCTGATTAAGTCCTTGTCGGTCTACTTTACTTAGTTCGAGTTCTTCTTGTGGCAGGGGGCTGCATTTGGCGAGTGTAAGCCATATGGTCAATCAAAGCTGTACTCAGAGGCACCTGTGTGGTCACCTCTGATGCCGAAGGATTGTTTGTGCGAGCGCCTGGGGTCTGGTCGATTATGTCCTCATCAATCGGCTCTTCTTTAATTAGGCCCGGAGCAGTTTCCGGATGATCGGTATTGTTGCCTAAACTTTGACTGCGAGTGTTACTCGCAGGACCTGGTGCTGGGGTCGTCTCCGGAGCAGGAATAGTACCCTCATGTACTCGAATAAAGTTCAAGAGGGTTTGGTCCAATCGAAAAATACTTGGTGCGAAAGGATTCCTCGGAGCTCTTACCGTTGCTTTGAAAGATTCAACCACCTGTTCCTTAGGGAAAAGGGCTCGTCGTTTCATCTGAGTCTCTAGGTTCCGACGTTGGGTTCCGTAGCCAGAAACCTCTCGCCAACCGAGGACTGAGTATTTCGGGATAAGTGCCGGTTGCGGGAAATCGATGCAGCATTCCTTGTTCTTGCAATTGCTTTGACAGGCGCAGGACTTGCGCCCAGTCAGTCGAACAAGCGGTTTGCCATTCTCTGTCAAGGAGCCACAAACTAAGATCTCCCGACTTGCGGCATGCGCGCCTTCAGTGCAAGGGTGTGCAGCATTCAACAGCCAGATTGTGAATCCACATGTTGCATAGCACAATGGGCATAGGGGCCCAAAGTAATCTCGGAATGAAATGGTACAGTTCTCCACACACATGATTGGGTTGTTGAGTTAAGTGAATAAGTAGGACCAGGGTACTTTAAAATAAGAATAAAATAAAATGAATTAGTATAATTGATTAAAATCTCTCTTGTTGTGTTCACCACCTATTTCTCTTTTAGTTACGTTTTTGTTTTTCTTTCTTTCATCTCTAATGTCTTTTCTATGACATTTCTATACATGCTATTCTTTCGTTTAATTGCTTTTTGTTTCCAAAAACAACAACCAATAATTGCTAATAGCAGTAATGTAAATCCTCCGCTAAAAGAACCATACACTTCTGGTTTCTTTAAATCTTTCCATTCAATGAGACTATTAATAAATTTCTCTTGTTTAATGATTTTTGACAAGTCAATATAATCTTTTGCAAACTCAGACTTAGGAACAAAAGAACGTTCATTAATTAGATCATTTACTCGGCTACTGATCATGTCTACTCGATCTAGATACCGAGTAGAAGTCATTTCATACTCTTTCATGTCGATGTAAAATGTCTTCTTGTTTCCAAACTTGTAAACAACATTTTCACACTCAATGGGGTCTTCTCCTTCCAACTTTAACTCATGAGTGTAACAATAGACGTACATGAACTGTTCGTCTTTTTTCATCTGAACAAATTGATGTTGTTTGACTCTTTCTTCACAATAATCAGTTTTCCAGTTCTTGGTTCGGTTAGTAAGTTGTACACACTTATAAGGTTCTTCGTGCACTAACAGAACAGAATTTTCATGCAACGGCTTCCCTAAGTAGTCTCTCATGCAATTAGTCTTTGTGTTCCAGAGCATGAATTCTAATCCACCGTAAGACATCATGCACTCTTCACCCTTCTTGCCTTCTTTGTCTAAAATGTAAAATGCATCAGCCTGCAAAACTTTAATCTCATTTGACAATCGTGGAACTTCAAATTTCATTATTAATGTGTCTGGTGATTGAAACTCACATTTGTGTGAATTCCAGTAAGGAATAGGTGAAAGTCTTAACAGAGGGCTTTCAGGGAATAGGTAATTATAAGAGGAAGACACTTTTCCCATAGTTTGTTTCTCAAAAAACACTTCTAGATGCTGCTGCATTTCTTTGATGGTATTTAACACTAACATAAGAATTCGAGCTGATTTAGACAAGGCTGCGGTGAGTGCGTGTAGATCATGCAATCTAACCCAAGTTTTGTTTAGGGATTCTAGAATAGTATTCTGAAATTTTGTGGTCAAGTTGTTGTTAGTTTTGATTAAAGTAATCTCATCTCTGATTTTGTCATTCATATCATCATAAACTGTAGTAGTCTCTTTATCTCTGAAATAGTGTTGAATTGTCATAATGCCGTAACTAACTAAGCCTCCTATTAGCGCTCCAGCTAATATTGCAAATCTCTTGATTCTTTTACGGTCAGTAAATCTTTTGTGCCTTCTGTGAATGTGTGTGTCTCTCATTCCTAAAACATTTATTTCACTCACAGGATCACAATGATTTTTGATCAACTTTATTATCTTTTCATACTCAGTGTTACAGGTTAAATAGTTTCCTACTAATTGGGTATCATTTGACTCATCTGCCATCTTCAATAGGGGTTGACAAGGATTCATAAGAATGGCTACGTGAGTAGTGTAATTGTAACCTGTCGAAGTGATGTGAGTAGTTTTACGCCAAAGAATGGGGCCTGTTTTCTGAATTGAAGTTTGATTAGCGCTGCTTAAAGTTACACCGGTGGCAAGTAAACACAAAATAGTAAATACTGTGTTTAATAAAGCAAAGCGATCAATGTACTTTGGCCATCTTCGCATTTTCATTTGTGAAACGTGGTATCTTTCTGTTTTATCTCCTTTATCTACTACATAAGTGGTATTGCCTATTTTATCAATCACGGGATAAGGGCCTTGAAAACTAGGTTCTAGCATGCCTCGATTAAGTTGATGTTTAGTCTCAACATAAACAGATTCTCCAATTTGAATGTCAGGATCTTTTCTAGATTTGTTAAACACTTTAGCATCTCGTTCATGACGGCTCATTGAATTTTCAAATGCTTGAATCCGAGCATCAGTCAAATCAATGTTTGAAAATAATTTCTCATCGTCAGCTCCAGTTAGCAAATAAGCTGGAGTGAACTTAGTAGAAGAATGAATGCTATTATTGTACTCAGTGATGCATTCGTTAACATGTGTAGTCCAGGCAATCTTGGGATTCTCTATTCTTTTACACTTCAATTTTTGAACTATGGTCTGGTTTACTCTCTCAACTAAACCATTACTGGAAGGATGATTTACTGCAACAAATACCATAGCAATTTCGTTCTTTTTCAGAAAGTCCTGAAACTGTTTGCCTTTGATAGCAGGATAATTGTCAGACACAATTAGCTTAGGTTTTTGAACTGTCATTATTTTATTGATTAAGTTGATAAAATCAATTCCCATTTTAGTCTTTGAAGAAACTGCCCAAACAAAGCGAGTAAAAGCATCTATTGCTAAGTGAAGATTGTCTTTAGTTGACCCATAACCTTTGAAACCAGATTTAGTATCAATGTGAATAATTTCAAAAGGTTCTTGAGCTGGACCAATCTGACCTAAGGTACCATACTTCTGAATAGTGTGTTTGACTTGTTGGCATATCTCACATTCTTTGATCACACTTTTAATTATGTTATTCAGATGTGGATTATAATAGCGTCGAATAAATTGCAGTTCTAATTGCTTATAACCTAGATGACCTTTCTCTAAATGGAGGTCAAGTAAAATTTCTTTAACAAAACCATCTGGCAGATAATCTTTTTCTTGATCAGCAGTGCGAAAAATCAATCTCTTTCCTTCAGGTCGTTCCTCAGTAAACACTTTTTTAGGAATAGCACTAGCTTCTACTTCCTGTTGAACTTTGATGACTGTCTCCTGATCTACCCAACACACGATACCAGTAGTGATCTCTCTTAGCTGTTCAATTGGATGTCTGGACAAATAATCAGCTTCCTGATTTTTGTCTCCTGATCGATATTCTACTTTGAAATCATACTGCCTAAGTCTAATAGCCCAATTGAATAAACGTGTGTTTGGTTTGCCTATCTTGTTTACTGACTTAAGAGGAAGGTGGTCAGTAATAACAGTGAAAGATTTGCCTATAAGATAATAATGCCAGTACTCAATAGAATTTATAATTGCCAAAAGCTCAAGTTCAGTCACAGAATAATTCTGTTGATAACTTGATAATGATTGGGAAAAATAACCAATGACAAATTGAGCTCCAGTCTCATCATTTGGATCAGACTGTTTCAAAACTGCTCCTAAACCTTTCCTGGAAGCATCGGTGTACAGAAAGGTCTTAAAATTAGGATTGTAAAGACGAAGTACTGGGTAAGATGTCAGAATTTGTTTGACTTTTTCAAAAGCGGATTGAGCTTCTTCATTCCAATCCCAAGCTACATTCTTTTTCAACAGCTGATACAATGGATGCAAAAGTACTGCACGATTAGGAATAAACTTTTGATAATAATTTACTTTACCAAGAAAACCTCTAAGTGATTTAAGGTCTGTTGGTGGAGAAACTTTTTCAATGGCCTCAGTATTGCTTCTAAGTGGTTCCACTTTATTTTCACTGATCGAATAACCTAAATAAACCACTGACTTTTTAGCAAACTGACACTTTTTCAATTTCAACGAAATATTCTCTTCAGCTACCATCTTAAAAATCTGTTGAAGGTGCTCTAAATGTTCCTCAAAGCTTTTAGAGAATACAATAATGTCATCAATATAATTTATAGCAAACTTATTAAATTTATGTTTTTGTAGCAAGTTAGAAATAATTCTCTGGAAAATAATAGGTGCATTTTTCAACCCAAAAGGCATTCTATTCCATTCAAAATGGCCATTCATTGTTGAAAAAGCCGTTTTAAACTTGTCTTCTTCAGCTACCTCAATGTGATGAAATCCAGACGCAATGTCAATTGTTGTAAACCAACAAGCATTTAGAAAAAGATCTTTCATGTCCTCAATCTTAGGCATAGGAAAGTGCTCTGATTGAGTTACCTCATTTAGCTTAATGTAATTAATACAAAGACGAGTTTTCTTACCATCATCCTTTTTATCAACTAGTACTACGGGGAAAGCATAAGGTGATGTAGACTCGTTAATTAACTTTTTCTCAAGTAAATCTTTAATTTGATTGTCAATGTTTTCCTGATCTTCCTCACTACATCGGTAAGGTCTTAAAGTGATGGGAATCTCACTAGTTAGGCGCAAGTAACACTTTTCACTATTTATTTTGCCAATCTTGTTACTATGCTCAAAGAAAACTGATTTATTTTTCTCAATAAGTTTAGCGACTTCTATGGGGAGATCATAGTCCATTTCCACCCCCATTACGATGCCTTGATAAATGCAATTTAACTTGTTCACTCTATTAAAACGATCATCGTATTGTGTAACGGTTCTATCATAATTAATAGCCAGTTTGAAGTTCTCTAAAATTTTAATGCCAAGAATAATGGTGTGTTTGTCATCATAAAGTAAAAATTCTACTTCTCTTTCGTAGCAGCCAATTTTGACTTTGACTGTTGTAGCATATTTTGTGCTGAATTGTCCTTGTGGAGTGCCGAGACAGCTGAGTTGATTGTAACACTTTAACATCAAATCTTTAGCTAATGAAGTGGGCATTAAATTAACACTAGCACCAGTGTCTAACATTCCGGTGAGTCGATTTGCACCAATATCAAAATCAATGGGAATATTCATCTTTTGGAAAGCAGCAAAAGCAACAGAAAAAACGTGTTCTGTTTTGTTATTGTAAAGTTCGCTCAAGTCTACTGCGTAGTCTTCTGGCTCTGAATCTACTTGTACGCAAGCAACATTTCCAGCTTGCAAAGGTGGACGCTTAGTAAACCGGTTAGCTGGGCGAACGCATACAAAAGAGCTGTGCTTGCCATTGCACTTTGCACAACGATAAGTTGAACGACAGTCATGAGAGTAATGACCTCGTTTGAAACAGACGTGGCAAAGCTTGATTTCATTCAATACCTTCAGTTTATCTTCTGGCTTAACAGTGTTGCAATAGAGGTATGAATGACCTGGGTGCTTGCACTTAATGCATGGGAAAGAAAGTCTGGCATCTCTTTTCTCAAAATTTTGCCCTGATTTATTGAAACGATTTTGTGGAACAGGAGGTGTCCACTTTTGTTGAACTTGATTAATTGTTTTATTGTTTTTCTGGTTTTTGTATTTCTCATAATCTTTCTTTGCTTCTACGAGAGAACCTACAAATTTCCTGTAAGTGTTTGTGTTTTTGTACCGCTTAACTGGATCAAATCTCTTTTTAAAGGGAGGACGAACGTACTGGTGAGTGTATGACCCTTTGGTCTCATACATTTGTTTCATTCTGAGCTGCTCTAATGATTTTTCTAGGTATTTTAAATAATTACTCAAAGTAGGCACTGTGTTACCTAGATGTCGGAAAAATAAGTCACTCATAAACTTTGGCATTTTTGAATAGAACTCTTTAAATATCTCAATTTCAAATCCCTTGTCCAGTTTGTAAACTTCAAATAAGCACTTAATTGATCTCAATCTCTCAACTATAGCGGTCATTGTTTCTATGTCATTTGGGTGTCTCGGAGTCGGTAAATGCTTGGCCTGTTGATTAATGTGGGTGATCACTCCAGTCAAACTTGTGTACTTGTCCAATAGTACTTGTAGTGCCTTGTGGTATTCTCGTCCAGTGTAATTCTTGATCAGTGCCAGTGAGTCTTTGTCTAATCTCATTTTTAAATAATTCAGTTTGAATTGGTTGCTCAAGTTTGTGTCATCGACTGCTTGCTTAAATAAATCAAAAAATTCAGTAAAGTCTAAATAATCTCCAGAAAAAGAAGGAAGGTCTTTGAATAGGTGTCTATTAAAATTGGTTGGATTTGCTCTGTTTGGTGGTTGTGGTGGTGGATTCTTTGGTCTAGCTTTCTTAGGACTACCTTTACCTATGTTGCGACGGCCTTTGTTGTTGCCATTACCAGAGTCATCGTCATCGGAGTCATCATCGGAATCATCGGGGTCGTCAGAAGGGTCATTGTCATTTACTCTATTGCCGTTGTTCTTGTTACCGTTATTGCTGTTGTCGTTATCTCTATTCGGAGCGATTGGAGTCTCATTCGGATCACTAGGACTTCTTGGATTCTCTCGCTCGTCTTCCTCGTCTTCCTCTTCTCCACTCAACGGATTTTCCTCATCAACAGTCGCAGAATTGCGATTATCTCCCCCCTCAAGATTTCCTTCTTCCGTAACTACTGAGCCTTTTCGTCTAAAGACTGAGCCAACACGTTTAGGGTCAGTTTGTCCGGAAGTTGCACTATTCACTGTCAAATTAACTCCTCCAAACATTCTTTTGCCTGTTCTAACAAAATTGTCTTCCACTGATTTTTGAACAAAATCAGCGCAAAAATCAATACTTTTTTCGTAGTCATCAAAATGTTCCATTTGTGGAAAAGGGAGTCTGTCTCCTACACGGACATTCCACTGATCCTCTAAAGTGAGTGTGTGATTCCAAAGTTGCAAAGCCTGGTCATATTTTTTTAAAACGGAGTATTCTTGAGAATCGGTTACATTCTTGCCTCTATCTTTATTAAATTTTAACTTATGGACCTCAAAATAGACCTCTGCAATTCTACCTTCTAGTTCATTGTAATGCTCTTCTACACGTGCGGCCTGAGATTCAGGTTTCGCATTCTTTTTCTTCAACTCTCTAAGTTTAGGAGCCATTGCCCTAGTACTTAGTGTTCTGCAGCAAACGATTAAAAAGGACACTATCGTTAAATGTACAACACTCTTACAATAATACTAACTTAAAATGTGTTGTCCCTAGCTAGGTATGTGTGTTCGAACTATTAATAGTAATGGTACCTACTATTATGTGTTTTTGTGCTGAAGGATTTGCTGATTTGTTGTGTGATGATGTGTGCTGATTTGATGTGTGATGATGTGTGCTGATTTGAAGTCTTCTGATTAACACCTGGACGTCTCCAAGTTGGTACAGAAGAAGCTTTGAAAACGGTGATTAGTTGATAATTGGGTGTAGTTGACAGTTAAGATAAAGATGAATTAAGGTGATAACGGTGATTGCGTTGATTATTGAGTGTAGGTGATTAAGATGATTAAGGTGATTATTAGGTGAAAATGATAGTGGTGATAAAAGAGGATAGATAAAGATAATAGGGGAAAGAGAAGGGAAAGAAAACGGGAAAGAAAAGGGAAATACTTTGGAGAAAGTTTGTGTTGATGCGATCAAGTCGTATCAGCAAAAGAGGTTTACTCAAAGTTTTACATATAATTTAAAGGCTTACTGCTAACTATTTTATTTTTCTGTTTTTTTTTTCTTTTTTCTTTTTTGTTTGTTTTTTTTTCGAAAGCAGTAAGTGGAAAGAAGGGAAAACAGCAGATAGAATAAAAGGAAAGAAGAACAAGTGAAAGAAGAGAAAGAAAGAAGTATTGTCAAGCTTGCTAGAAAAAGGGAAATGAATAGCTTGACAATGGTTGTTAAAAGAAAAAAAACAAGAGCAGTGTTGCAACGCTCTAACA
>JAALOO010002417.1_pt1 | contig 10319 bp, 8 predicted proteins | sample 7257641 | NCBI WGS metagenome assembly JAALOO01 (sample SAMN14085613, study PRJNA598686) | mite metagenome | biome: ENVO:01001000; feature: ENVO:01001002; material: ENVO:01001226; isolation source: single female mite from University of Michigan culture on fish food culture... ... | reverse complement strand
AAGCAAAAAAGTGCGTTAAGAAGGAGAAACATCATTTTTTTAGGGAAGTTAGATTTTTAATAAAATAAGTTGTTAAAATCAATATTGTTCCTGACAAAAACATAAAATATTGATGAACTATTTTAAAATAAAATGAACAAACAATAAAAATTTATAACAATGCTTACTTTATCAAATTTAAACAAACTAATTTAAACAATCGTTATTACAGTTTGACTTTGTCTTTGCCGCTCTAAACTTATTACAAACAAAGTTATAATTTAATCATTTAAGTTTTTATAACATTTTGCGTTTTCAGTCATTTTAATTTTGTTTATGTAAATGCTTGAATGGTTACTATTTTAAGCCCAAAACCCATGAAAAGTATATAAAACAATATTGTGTTTTTACCTTTCATTTACATCTGCGACTTGTTAAAATTTTAAATTGCCGCCATCTGACAAGCAAGTTTGTTCTTTCTTTCAGCATTTTACGCTCAAATGTGTTAATTTTAAAAATGCATTTTTCATTTTATTATTAAATTAGCATCAAAACAGATACCACCCAGCTTTTAGAGCAATTTTTAAAAAACTAGCAGTTGTTTTTTTTGACAAAAGAGGTCGCCAGCGAGTGGGAGCAAACACGCAAACGCCGTTTGTTATTGTTTAATGCAACGACAGTGCTGCTGTGTTGATGATGCAGCAACAGCAACAACAGCAACAGCAGCAACAGCAATCAGCCTCTGCGTCACACTATGACTGTTTGCAGCTCTGCTGATGATACACTGCAGATACTGCTGATAGTGCTACGATGACACACTGGTACTGCTGCACACGCCACCTACTGCTGCTGCTGCTGCTGCGCCACCCTTTCACTGACACCACTCACCGACGACCTTTCTGGTGATAGTGAACAGGCTAGCGGTGATAAGATAAGCAGCAGCAGCAGCAGCAAGGACAGCTCCCGAGAGTGACAAAGCAGTGATGGCAAACAGCGACAACTGTCAGTGCTGTGCATTGTGTTCTGAGGCACCAGTGGCCAACACCAGCAGCTGCACTTCCACGGCCCTCAAATGTGGCAACCCCATGGAATGGATGGAATTTGTTTGCCGTCGTTGCCTTCTGTCACCACCAGTTGCTAGCCTTTTAGCACCTTTCAGCACGTTCCAAAACGTTCCCATCATTTCCTTGATTTGATTTTGTTTACCACAGCATTCCACCTAACCAGTCATAATGTTGTTAGTAGTGCTGCCACTGTTCGCCACCATTTTTCCTGATTTTGTGGTGCTATCAAATCATCTGCGCTATCAAGTACATCGTTAGTTTGCACTGCTCCTCAAAATCTCCATTAATTGTTTACATCTGTTCAGTCAATGCTTTGATTTGCAGTGACAGTGCATTCAACATTCAATTATTGTTTTATCACTTTGATCTGATTTTTAATCATGTTGGGCTTTTTCTTCACACTTTTTATCTGTTTTTGGACGTTTGTCCTTGGAATGATCGTGGCATGGTTTGTCGTGATTCAAAAGTTAAAACAGAAAGAACACGAAGAACATGTAAGTAAAGTTATTTATAATTTTTGCACTGTTTGAACAATTTTTTTTGTTTTGTACAGATACTCAAAGAACGACCAGTTGATCTGCTTTTAACCGGAGACGCTGAAAACTCTGACATTGAAAGTGACGACGGACTGCCTTCTATTTTTGCGTACCTGAAAAAGTCTCCCCAATCATCGTCAAATACCAACAGTGACCCACTGTCGAGTAGCAAACGACGGGTAGTAGTCTCAAAAGAGGTCGACCTGGCCATTGAAAAGCTGATTGAAGAGCTCATTGAGTACTACCTCTTTTCCTGGTACAAACCTCTGCTGCAACACAGCAATCCACAAGATGAAACGGAGGCGCAGTTATTACCGACTGAATCAGTGAATCAACTTAAAAGTGTGCTCAAGTAAGTTTACTTTTGTTTTGGTTTGAAAACAATTTTGAACATTTTTTACGTTAGAAATGACGTTTGGCTGCTACTGTCTGCCTTCATCGATCGACTCTACTCCGCCAATTACGTCCACTTCTTCGCCATCAGCTTCGTCAATCGAATAGTCAAGCACGTTCAGCTACTTAATCGACAGAAAGCAAACACCGTCTTGCGAGGACAAAAAGATGATCAGGGCACCTTTCACAGCTACATATCAAGTCAGGCAGCCAAAGGTCAGCCGGAGGGAAACAGCCACCTCACCAGTCACAGTCGCACTTTCTCCACGCAAACATCCAACACTTCGATCTCCTCTGCGTCCTCCACTTCGTCTCTTTCCTCGTCAATGTCATCACCAAATTTGCATGCCCAACAGTCACCAGACCGTTCTGCAGCTGAAACCGATCACAACAGTAGTCTTCAGGTACCTGAAAGTAGTCAAACCATTATCTGCCATCTCGTCTCACATCTGGTCAGCGTCTCTGCGGAGCACAAACTCATCAGTCGACTGGCTTTCTTCATCGTGGACATTCTCTGCAAGGAGGCACTGGAGAAGAAGTCTATTCTCGAGCGATCAAATGCTTTCAAGCTAATGCTCAGCAAGTTCGTCTCTGTGGCTATCGTCAGCGCCATCAACCGAGTCTCCGATCCGGCCTTTATCAACTACCAAATAGTGCAGCTGATCCGAAGGCGCATCAACATCAAAGATCTGATTCCCGTCGAGCAGCAGCCAGTGACGGCTGATTTGCGCTCTCTCTCCTCCAGCTTCTCAGTGTACGACCTTAAGATCTGCCTCTCTCAGCACAACTTCAACCACCTGATGGAGATTCTCGATCATTGCGACGACATGGACTCGCTGAAGACCATTCGAGTGCACATCATCGAGGAAATCCTCGACGTGGCGGTGATCGAGTACCTCAACAAGCAGCAGCAAAGTGAATCGTCATCAGCGTCTCAACGACACCTCGGCGGCTCTTCAACCAACAGCAAAAGTCTGTCGCCGTTTAACTCAAAGAAAACGCTTGACGGCACCACCGGAAAGTCTAGCCTCCTTCAGCAGCTGCGAAACACCGCATCAGGAACGCTGCCCTTTCCTGGAACAAGTCGAGAAACTGCTCATCAAAGGGAAACTTTGCCAGCGACTAAAAGCGAGGCAGACATGTTCGGCGCCCTGCAGCAGCACTTCAACTTCAACGCCAACATCAACTCAAAGGTGAAGGTCCTGCAGGCAAAGGACCTTCGTCGGCTGATAAACAAGCTGCGCTACGCAAAGGCCATTTGTGAGCAGAAAATCCAGGTGCACAAACGCCATTCAGCGCTGCTCATTCCTGAGTGCTCAGAAGCGATCAACAGCAGCTCAACGCCAGTGCTCTCAGCCTCAAACGCCTACGACGACACCAAGTTTAGCTTTGACATATCATTCAACTCTGAGCTGGTTCGCTCCTTTCGCCGATCCAGCGTTTCCGGCGAGCCTGAAGTCACTGACGGCGGCGGCGGCGGGACTAAACATGCCGGCTCATCAACGGTGATTTTCCCCAGCAGCCTAAAACCCAAGAAGAAGAACATCTTCAAGTTCAAGGTGATCATGGCGAATGACTTCTGTCGGCAGTACTTTAAGCGCTTCCTCCAGGAGTCGCTCTTCAACTTGCAGTCCGGCGAGTTTCACCGTTCTAGCCGCAACAAATTTCGCAAGGACATTCTCATCTGCGAGTGCTGCGTCTACCTGGTGGACGTCTGGGAGACGATTCAGGAGGTCTTTGAGCACTTCTACCACTACTACCACGCCCACGCCAGTGTGCAGTCGCAGCGAGCCATCGGCAATCGATTCGCCGATTTGCACTCCCTCTTCGCCTACTGCTACCACCTGGTGCTGCAGACGGTGGCCGATTCTCGATTCTACTACACCTTCTCGCAGCGCTTTCTCCACCTGCCCGCCGATCTGATGAAATCGCTGGAGGCCTTCCTCCTGGGCGACGTTGAGCTGTCCATGTTGAAGCGCACCTCGGAGGACTTTAGCATTGAGGCCTTTGCCACTCGTCTCGATTTCATCTCTCCCAAGGACCACCAGCAGCTGGCCAGTGCCAGTCTTTCGCGCATTGACATTCCCCAGTACCTGAACGTCTTTCTCCGCCTGGAGGGCATCATCTTCAAGTGCCTCTGCGACGAATTTTACCCGCAGTTTCTCATCAGCACCGAGTACGACGAGATGCTGTACAACTGTACGGCGGCGCCCGGCAACTCCATTGACGTGAACCGGGAGGTGGCCAGCAGCCGCTGGTGCTCCACCGTTTTCAGCAGCTTTGACACCGTCGATCAGGTGCTGAACAAGCAGTTCGCCGCAATGCTCGCCACGCACCCGAAGCCAATTCACAAGATTCAGCTGGAGGGCGACCAGGTGGACATTGTGAAGAACCGCAGCATTCTCCTCAACTGCCTCGAGTTTCCCTTCTTCTGCCTCACCTCGGTGCAGTTCATCGTTCAGCAACGACTGTCGCTGAAGCTGTACATGAAGAACTTTATCTCGCAGATATGCTCGAGCAACAGCACCGAAGTGACGCCCCTCTTTGTGGAGGTGGCTCAGGTGCTCAGTCGTGACATCGTCTACTACAATGACATCTACTCGCACCTGCACTCGATGATCTGCTCCGCGTACTGCTTTCTTCACTCACACTTCACCTGCAACATCAGCGACGTTCAAGTGCACCCCATCGTCCAGCGGCCCTCCAGCTCGCTGGAGAACAAAATCATCACTTTTGTGGAGAACATCTTCTCCTCCTCTTCCTCCTCGTCTTCAGTGGAAAACAGCAATTCTTCAACAGCAGCATTATCATCATCAAACGCTAACTCAACCGGCTTTTCCGGCGGTGGTGGCCAACTGGAGCAGAACTACCGACTGACGTTCAGCATCAACAGCACCGCCATCACCTCGCCCGGCTGCGACCACCTGCACGCCTTTGTTCGCAGCCAGCTGACGGCCAACTTCAACAACACCTGGTCGACGGTGCACTCCTTCGACGGGTTGATTGAACTCTTCTCCAAATGGATGACGCCAAACCTGCGCATGATGGCCTACCTCAGTCACACGGGACTGTTTGATTTTGTGCACTGTCTGGGGCAGATGATGGAGCCGAGGCATCATCTGAAGAAAGCCGTATTGCCGACTTCCATCAAGTACTATGATAGGAGCAAAAGCATTTTTTCTGAACTGGAGGAAACGGACAAGCAGGCGTACTGGGAGAAGCTGATGAAAAAGCTGGCCAATGATCAGATTGCAGTCAAGCGGCTGTTTCGTCAAGAGGTGCGCGACAAAGTTAAGCTGGAAAAGCAGAAGGCAAAGCCGCAGTTCAGTGAGCGTTTGTCCTTTAGAAAACTACTCGACAAGGAATCCGGAAGTTCTGGCTCAGTCAGTGACTCACCCGAGACCTCCTTCAGAAACAGCCAGCCTTCAAGTTCATCAGCTCAATCCTCGGAACACCTCGACAAGATAACCTACTACCTGAACCAGTTTTTCTCCCGCCTAACAGTCGATAGTGATCTCATCAAAACAAACGGCTTTCTTAGTTTAGTGCAGTACGAAGTTTGTCCTTCAGTGAGTATTATCAACTTATTTTCCTTTGTTGAACAATTTCATTAAAAAGTTTTGTTGTTACAGATCAGCCAGTCCATTGCTGAGAGTGATTCGGAGAAAAGGCTGTGCCTTCGCTGTCAACTAGTGGAGCACCTGATTGAGGCCAGCAGCAACAGCAACAGCAACACTGACGACCTGAACGCCTTCATCCTCCAGTCACTCTGTCTGCTCTCCTTCAAAGCCGGCGTCGACCCGCAGCCGCTCATCTCACCGGCGGCCAACGCCGAGGCGACAGCTAACCAAGACGGCACCAGCACCAACAACAACCCTAAACCTAAACTGCTAGCCTTGCCCCAGCAGGCAACCAAGCTGTTTCTGCAGAACACGAACAGTCTGCCGAAGGTGGCCGGCTTCAACCAGAGTGGCCAGCTGGCCTTTCTTCACGCCCGCTCTCTGCTGACAGAGCGCTCCTCCGCCGAGCTGCTCGACTACACACTGTCCGCCTTTCGGCACTTTGACCGCCAATTCTGCAGTGCCTGTCAGCAAAAACTGTTTGCCAACAGTGGCTCGTTGAGCGGTGAGATGCGTTCCGGTGGCGGAGGCGGAAACACGTCCTTTTCCGCCTCTTCCTCCGCCTCCTCCTCCTCGAGCGGCCGTCACCGGAAGGGGCGACGGATCAAGTTTCGCCTGTTCAACATTGACACTGCCCAGCAGTCGGTGAACAATCAACACCAGCGACAGTCAGCCACCGGCAGTGAGGTGGGCACCGACGTGGTGGCCAGCCTCAAGTCGGGCGGCTCACTCACCGAGGCCTCCTCCTCGCTGCTGCATGAAAACATTGGCAGCTCCCTCTTTGGCGGCGACGGCCTCGAGCTGATGGAGCCGTTTGCTTTTGGCCTGGGCGAGGAGTTTGACGAGTCCAATCTGATTGAGCCCCTCTTTCAGCTGTTGATTGAGGTCTTTGAGCTGAAGGGCACCATGATCCGCACCTTCCGACGGACGGTCATGTTCGGCTTTCGACTGGTCTTCGGGCAGACGCTCTTCTCCAAGCAGATCAAAATGTCGCTGGAGCACTTTTTCACTGACGCAAACATCCTCCAGATGATTGCCACCCTCCAGGAGACTGTTCGCGGCTGGAATGAGGAGCTGGAGAAAAGTGGCGCCGAGAGTGGTGGTGGCCACAACAACAACAAGGGCGGCAGTGCCAGCAAGCTGCGTCACCGACGGAATGTCAGCCAGACTACTTCAAGCTCAGAGCCGAAATCCAATGTTAATGTAGGCAAAAGCAAAAGCAGCACTAACAACACATCTAATGCGTCTGCCTACCTGAGCGATCTCAATGAGCTGCTCAACTCTTTTTCTCCTCTGCTGGACACCAGCTCATTTTCAACAGCAACTGGCAACCGTACTGCTGATGTGAACACTGCCGAATCAGCCAACCAGCCTCCAGTTGAAGCAAGCTTTTCAGTAAACTCAACTGAACCTTCTATTTCAATAACAACTGCTGCAGCTCCGACAGGCACTGCAGTTGACAAGGCTCACCTCTCCGCAGAAAGTGCTACTTCCTCTTTAGATGAAACCACCGGTAAAAATGAAACGGCAGTTAAAGATGAAGATAAAGATGCAGTCAATATTGCCCGGTTGCAAATTCTTGCCAAGCAGTTGCTGTTCGCCTCTGTGCCGTCATTTTTGAATCACCTCTTTGGAACTGAAAACACCGTTACTGGTCTGAGCAAGTCATTTGACATTCTGCAGTACCAAAAGCTGAACAAACAACTTATATACGTAAGTTACTGGTTACTGTTAGGAAAAACAATACACTACAAGTTTTTAACATTTTGTTATTTACTTTTTAGGAATTTCTGGAGGCGTTTCTCATTGAATACTATCCTGAATTTAAGAAAATTTAACCATTTTACAAACAAGAATTTTTATATTGTGTTCAATTCAATTTTTTATATTTTTATCTTTCACATTTTTCCCTGCATCTCACAAAACATTCTTTATTTTAATTTTATATACTGAAAAATTCCGTTTTATGAACATTATTTCAATGTTTGCTGTGTGTAACCAATTGTGATAAAAACAAATTAAAATAGTGTTATGTTTTATTGTTTGATTTTTAGTTGCTGCCTACACAATGTTTCAAATTAGCCATTGTCACCTGGTCAACCAAAACTGGGCTGTGAGATTCATTAATAGTACAAAATGATTTGATGATGTTTTGATTTGCCAACCAAGCATTAGCGCAAATTGAGCAGTTTAACTTCGTTGTCTCTGAATCCTGCCAGATTTCCAAATGATTTTTTGAATTTTCCTTAAAAAGCGTAACATCTTTTTCAGGAACAACTGTAAAGTCATTATAATTCAAGTTTAAATTAATTTGCGATACACTATTTTGTATTTTCCTTAAATCAGCAATTCCTTCTGAAATACTAATCAAATGATTTCGACTTAAATCAACTGTTAGCGTGTTTCCAAGAGTGTTTAATTTTAAATTTGATTGAAAGTTTAGCTTCAATAGTCCAGACGGTACTTTCTTCAATCCAAGACAAGATAAATCTAGCCAAGACAAATTGCACAAATTTTTGAAAACACCTGGTTTTATGAAAGTTGTTGGCTGAGTGATGGGAGAACATTCATAGTTGAAGGAAAGTTTTCGAAGTGAATTGAAACACGATTCATTTGGTGGCGTAGTTATTATAGAATCAATAACTGGTTCAAATGACAAATTGCTGAACTGAGCGCTGTGTAACTGGCCAAACTGTGAAAGAAACTGTAAAAGTAGAAATGCACAACAATTAGTAGTTGTTTTTAAAAATATTATTCTTACAGGAAAAACTTCAGTTCCAATGTTGACGTTTGCAATGTAAAGAGTGTGCAACGTTGTTTGAAAATTTTCTGACAATTCAATAAGTTGGACAAGTTGTTTGTCTGAATTAAGAATTCTTAAAACGTTGACGTGGACATTTGGTAAAAAAAGTTTTTTCAAATTTGTTTCATTTGTGTTAAAATGTAAAAACCCAATCAGTTCAACTGCATCAATTTGTAATTTAGAAACGTTTTCATTTTTGTTTATTAAAGTGAAAACATCATTGAGAAGATCCAAAGATTTATCAGGTAAATTAGCTGCATTACAAACTAAACTGCAAAAAATATAACAGTTAATATTTAAGTTAGCAGTTGACAACAAAAACAAACCTTAATAGATTTTCATTGCCAACTTTACAAACACAAAATTGGTTACTTTGCTGTTCCAGTTGATCACACAACTGATCTTCTAAAATCCATTGATTGTTTTCAGTAAGGTAATCATTTCGCTTTGACGTGTTTGCATAAAGTGTTTTAGATTCCCCTACTATGTTAATGACACAGAAAAATGTAAACACCCAAAATACAATTTGACTGATTATATGGTCAGTGTTAATAAACAACATTTTGAATAATTTTAAAATAACATTAAAATGTTTTAAAAGTCATATTTTTGATGAGGAGTATTTTAGTTGTAAGATAAGTTAAATTTAATAAATCATCATTTAAAACATCCGTTAGTTAAAAATTTTCAACATTGAGAAAAGTGTCGATGTGTCTTTACTATGGTGATGTTCAGTCAACTCAAGCAGACATTAGAGCATCTGAACACAAAGCAGATTTGTTGTTCATAGTAAAGTACAGAAAAGTGATATATTGGTTTCACAGTGATATTAACATTGCCATATCAACAGTTTTTTACTGTGCAGCTGCAGTGTTTGCTCCTAAAGTAACTGCAACTACCGTTGCTCGGGATGCTACTTTGATGTCTTTATCAGGTAGATATCGTTATCAGGCAGTGCAGTTTTGTGCTTGTTTTATCAACAACAGCAGCAGTGTTTTGAAATGAAATGTTTTTTGTCATTTTTCTGCAAAATATTTAACCAGTTAGTTGCTATTGTTTCTAGGATAAATTATTAATGAGTTTGTTAGACTTTTTTCAGAAAAAGTTTTGTAATTGAAAAAAACACAAACTTTTTTGCGTAGTTTTTAAATTGATTTTTTTACTGTTTAATTTACCTTTTTGCAAACCTTTTATAATTTTACTATTTTTTTATTGTACAATTTTTTGACATTTTAATTGTTTTAAAAGTTAGCAAAAAATGACAATTTTACCAGCCAACAAATACAATTTTTAATAACAGTCAAAATGCATTAAAACAGTTTAAATAATGTTTTGAGTGTGTTGAGTTTTAATTTTTCAAAAGTTTTTAAAATGATCAAGCATAAAACTTATTTTAATCATTTTGTTAAATTTGGTGTGTTGTATTTAAATTTAAACAAAAAAGTTTTGCTCTAAACATCTGGCTCTAACAAGAACTTTTTCGGTCATTTATTTATTGTTACTATACACAAAGTCGTGCCCAAAGTTTTCATTATCTGCAGGCAAATTTAACTAAAAATGAAATATCGTTTAAAATGCCTTTTGATCGTGTTTTTGCTATCAAATTGAAAAAATGAATAATTGGGAAACTCATTCATTTTCCCCTAGATGAACAGTTTTATACAGAAACAACGATGCACACAGAGTTTAATAAAAGTACATAAAAATAGCAAAAGATAGTGGACAGTTAGCTGGGCTGCTGCTGCTGTTGTTGCAGAAGTAGTAAGAGGAGCAGCAACCCTCTAAATGACGGCCAGCAATGCAGACTAATTACTGCTCAAAAAAGATTGCGAGCAAATTACGGCCAAAACTGCAAATGGTAGTTACGTGATGCTGCTGCGGTCCGAAAGAGAGAGAGAGAGAGAGAGAGAGAGAGAGAGAGAGA
>JAALOO010002415.1_pt1 | contig 10322 bp, 8 predicted proteins | sample 7257641 | NCBI WGS metagenome assembly JAALOO01 (sample SAMN14085613, study PRJNA598686) | mite metagenome | biome: ENVO:01001000; feature: ENVO:01001002; material: ENVO:01001226; isolation source: single female mite from University of Michigan culture on fish food culture... ... | reverse complement strand
CCCCGAAATCAAAATTCAAAAAAGCAGTCAAAAAGTGCGCGGTGTCCCCCCTTAATGTTCTGTGATGTTTATTTGTTCTTTTTGTGAAATAATGCTTGAATTATTCTTATGTGATGAACAGTCGTAGCAATTTTTAATGATACAAAGTAATTTTTGAAACAACATGTAAGTTTATCAACTAATTAAGGTCATCTTACAATATCTTCTACAGAAATATCAAGGTCAACTAAAAAAATGCTGTTTTCTATTTTAATAAAAAAGAAAAAGAACTCTTGATTTAGTTTTGCACTCTAAGTTCGACTGTAAGACAATCCACTTTAAAACTATTGCGCATCTCGAGTTGTGCTAACCGCTAATCAATGATCAATATTGATGATGACGAAAGAAACTGTAATCATACACACAAAAATATAGATGGAAAATCTTATTTAGACGACATAAAAAGTTTAACCATTACGACAAGTTTGTGCAGATTTTTGTATAAAAAAGACACCCACTGACAAATAGTTTTCTGACCAAAACATCCAAAAGAGAGAAAGTTGTCTAAAGCATCTAAATTAAAACTAATCAACAGGCTACAGTGATAAGACTGATAAATCGCCGCCTTTCTTCTCTCTGAAATTTTGCCCTCCACTTTCTCTGTGCGCTATCAGAGAGACACCACTTGAAATGTGTCTTGTGTTTTAAAGCCCACACTTTAAGATCATTTGCAAGTGCACACTTTTTAAAGCATTTTGATGATTAGAAGGCGGTTCCGTACTTGGCTACTCTCAAACGTTGCCTGGTCGAAGTTGCAGACAAAGTTGCACTTGTTGTCCTCACAAAACACTGGCGACAAAAGCTGGTCAAGCAGTTTGAAACTGGTGACAATCTTTCTGTATGCATGTGTGTGCGCGCGCTTGAGTAAACAATCATTCACCGAAAGTCAAGCTCTGAAAGCGCTCAAATCATCCAAATAATCAACTGTTTTCACTATTGGGGCTACCAGCAATCAACTAGATTTATTAAAAGAAGGACTTTTGTTGTCTTGCTCCTCAAACTGATCTGAAGACCACATTTCTGTGAGAAATCATGCAATAAAGTTCATCGACGGCTCTTTGGATGATTTCTGCAACATTATTTACTTGTGTTTATACTTTACTCCTCGACATTTTTCCCACCCTCATCAACTTTAACTAGAGATCATTTTCTAGCTGTGATTTGTACAGTACTTTCCAATGTCTGAAACAAAACGCCTAATCGAGAAGGATCGTCCAGAGAAGATTGACGAGGACGAAGATGGCACTGGAAGAGGGTCCACAGCGGCGACCACCTCGGGCTCAACAGTGCTCGCCAAAATTCGCCGTCGACAGAGTCCGCCCTTTAGTGGAGGTGGTGGTGGCACAGACTACGGCTCCAGTGGCTCCAAGTACGGCACCCTGGACACCTCTGCAGGCATGAAGCGTTCCCTGCTGGTGGACACCTACCCGAGGACGCACATCACCCGAAAGCAGTTCGCCATCGCCTTCATCGCCTTCATCGTCTTTGCGGCGGCCGTCGGTGTGACGCTGATCCTCGGTCTGCCGCGACTGGACGCCAAGCGGACCGAGTACTTTGCCGCCAAGTTCTACGAGAGCACCGTCAGACAAACGCCCTTTCACCGGAGGTCAGTGGTCGTCACGGGCTCCGAAGGTAAGGTTGAGCACTGTTTTGCAATAACTAAACACTTGATCACAAATCACTTATTTTGTTTTAGAGTGCTCCCGAGTGGGCGAGTCAGTGCTGACACGCGGCAATGGCAGTGCAATGGACGCCGCCCTGGCCGCCCTCTACTGCTCTCTGGTCGCCTCGCCCCATCTCACCCGTTTCGACTCTGCCCTCAGCGGCCTCCACTACAGCACCAACGCCACCCCCACCGCCTTCTCCAGCGCCCTCCAAGTGGTGCCCATTGCACTGTCGAATGACAGCCTCTCCAGTCCCTCTCTCCTCGAGACGACCCGTCTTCTGCACGGTCGCTTCGGTCGTCTGCCCTGGTCGAGCATCCTCGGCCCGTCGGCGCAGTTGGCCACTGCAGGCGCACCGGTCACCGTTCAGCTGGCCGCCCTCCTTCACGCCAGCCATGGGCAGCTCCTTCGGCAGAGTACGCCGCTGATCAGGGCGTTCACCAAGGATGCGGAGAACGGCACTCGGCCGCTGCTGGCTCAGGGCGATCTGCTGAGGATGCCCGGACTGGCGGAAACGCTCAGCCTGCTCAGTGCTCAGGGAAGCGAAACTGCCTCGTCGGTGAATGGAACTTCTCCATCAGTGAATGGAGCTACTATTTTGAAGCAATTGGTAGAGGATTTGAGTGCGGCACTTAATGCGACGGTCAACTCACTGTCATTGCCAGCAACATCATCGCTTCAAATCGAAGCTCCACTTTCCATTCACCTTCTCAATGGAACTCTGACGCTGCTCACCGCTCCGCCGCCTTCATCGGGAGTAGTTCTCAGCCAGATTCTCTCCGTCCTTGATCGAGTTGTCCTCAGTAATCAGTCTGCAATTGAGCTGTGCAGTGACGACAATCGGACGCTGAAGGAGGGCGCCTATGAGTTTCACTACCTTATTGAGGCGCTGAAGTTTGGCGCCGCCACGGCTCAGACCATGTCAGTCAACTCAAAGGCTGCAGTGCTCCTGGACGCCAATAAACTGCAGGAAATGGCAACCAAGATTATCGACTTTTCAGAGTACCCAGAAGCTGAACATGCCCGTTCATTCTATGGTTTCCCTGAAGCTACTCCAGAAAAGAAGACAACAGTCGCTGGTGGAGCACAAATTATCGTTTTTGACGGCACCACAGGAGAATCAGTCTCACTTGAGGTGATCAATCGAGATGAACTTTTTGATGGCACAAAGATTTTCTCTGAAAAGACGGGAATCATTTTGAGTAAACATGAAAAGAATGAAAATTCAAACGAGCAGGTATAGTATTTGTATGCTTTAGGATATAGCAATCTAATCAATCCTCCTTTAGATGATCTATCCAACAACACCAGTTTTTGTCGTCGATTCTGCCGCTAATAAGATCCGTCTGGCCTCGTCTTCTTCTGGACCCGAGTCAATTTCCGCCCTTTCGCAGGTGCTGTACAAGATATTCTACAACTGCCAAGAGCTGAAATCGGCCACCGATGAGTCTCGCTTCTACTACCAGGCGAAGAGTGACCTCATCCAGTACGAGTCCACCTTTCCCCAGGCGTACATTGACCTGCTGATGAAACTGTTTGGCCACTACAACTTAAAGTCAGTCAGTGTGAACAGTAAAAGGGCGACGGTGAGCTCTCTGCTGAACATGGAGGTGCCTGTGAACACGGCTGCACAACGAAATACTACACAACAGCAACAGCCTGCTCAGCAGCGCAATCAGGTGGTGACGATGACAGATTTCCGAAGTGCAGATGGATATGCCGATGGTGATTAGTTTAGAAAAACAACAAATATCTTCAATTTATATAACCTTTTTTTGTATTTTTACTCTGTATTTTATATTTCAAGTAAACGTATGTGACCAGTTTGTTACATAAAGAAATGTCAAGTTACATTTATTTAAAAAATAAGTTATTGTTACAAGTTTTTCTAATTTACTTATTCAGGAACAATAGATTTGCTCATATAAGGTACTAGTCATAAAGTCACAACTACTGACGTGTCATAAGCGAACATGGCTTTGAAACAAACTACTAAACACCCTAACCGACAGAGTACCCGAAACAAAAAGAGTTCCTCTAGTACCCTTTCCACTGTACGACAAAAAAGCTCCCCTTTCCACACCGAAAGCATCATCCTCATCGCTCTCCTCGTAGTAATCTTCCTCCTCTGGTCACTACTGTACTGTCTAAAGCGAAAAGGGCCACTTTCAGTCAAGATAAAGAAAGCTTTGACTGGCGAGAGAAAACCCAGGGTAAGATTTAGGGAGTGTATACTCTAAAACTGTTAAACTTTTTTCTCCTCTACAAATCGCAGAAGGTCAAATCATCGAGCAGCACTTTTCCCCTGAAGTTAAAGTCCCTGTGTTCCACCCTACCTGATGGTGGCTCGCCCACCTCCTGCTCCAGCTTTCCCGCCGGCGGTGGCGTTCCTCCCAAGTACGTCATCATTGACACACCGACGCCGCCGGCTCCAGTGCTCTCTGAGCACATCAGCGAGGGCGTGTACAACAAACTGCTGGAGCTGGTGGAGGAAGATGAACGGAGAGACCGGGCACAGGCACAGGTGGAAAGGGTACGACAGCTGGCAAAGAAAAGTACCAGAAACCAGCAAACCGGTCAGCCAGAGGATGGAATGACCTGAAGCTCTCACTGGGCAAAATAAATCAATGTTACGTTTATTAGTGGATTAAAAATAACAGTGAAAATGTTTTTTAAAGGAAATTGCTGTCTGATATTGTAATTAAATAAAATGGTGTTGATGATCTAATTGCGATCACTTTGTTCTTTGAAATATTGGCTCAAACTGCAGCAACAGTCGTAGCACAGTGACTGCTAAGTTCAAAGTAATCCGAGCACTGATGTTTATCTACAGAATGGATGAGAAAAGTCAATTAAAATGGTGATTTGAAACTGGCAAGTTTCAACTGACTGGATGCTGGTAATGGAGGTGCTGGCCGTACGGGAGCAAGGAAACGTCTGAAAGGACTGCTTTGGTAGGCTGACTACAAACAGGGAAGCTGTTTAGTTAGTTGCATTTAAACTATTTTTAAGAACTTACCGTTCACCTCACTTTGCTCAGCTTTATTTGGAACATCCACGACAAAGACCTCAATGCCATTGTTCCCGTTGACGTTCAAGGAAGCCTTTTCTCGAAGTTTCCTCAACTCAACAGAAGGAATGTAGTGATCTCGAGATTTGCCCTTTTTGTCGCTTTTCCAGTAGATAAAGTAGAGTGCAAACAGAGAAAGAAGGAGAAGGAGAATCAGGAGAGTCACACCAACACTGATTGCTACAACGGTCGATTTATTGTAGCTGGCTGAAGGAGGCTTGAATGGTGGAAGTCCATCAAGTGAATTACAGCGATTTTCAGCTGATGAAATCATTGGTAAATGGCAGTTAAAGAAACGTTCATAAGGAATGTTTGTTCTTCGAATGATAAGATTTTTTCCCAAATCGCGAGACATTTTTTCCAACACAACCACACAGGCACTAGCTGAATCTAAAAGATACATATTTGAGGAGTGCAAAAATCCAACTGGAAGCGAGGTAAAAAGGGGCGGATAAGATGACAACAAAGCTTTTTTGCTTTGACCAATTAGTACGGCTTCATTGAAATTGCTTTTTGGACGAACTAAATAGTAAAATTCTTGGTCAAAACTGCCATTGTTAAATTTTTGTCTGTTTATTTGGAGTTCTTCACTAATCTCAAACTTGTAAATGACAAAGTGTGAAGTGTTATAGCCTAAATTGTAAAAACAGTGTAAATGTAAATTAAATGATGTTAAAATCACAAATTGTTTTTGCCACTTACTTTGATTGATGATAAAACCATGAGTTTGGCCCTTTACTTGATCATGCACAATAGTGTACTCTGGTTTTGTCTTTTTCTGAGCAGAAACTAACTTTACTTTTTTGCCAATGTCCCACATGTACTCGACGTTGTTGGTGTTCAAGTTCAATGCCACCTTCTTGTGGCTAGCTATTACATACATCGAGTCCATTGATTCGGTTGTTTTGTGCCAAACATTTTCCATTGGAAAACCTTGATTCCACAGACTGTAGTCAGAAGCAAAATCAATACTCAAACTCGATTCGTTGAAACTGGCTGGACATTTATAGTCATTGGCAAAGATGAGGAGCTGTCTATCTGACTGGTAGGTGAATGACTGAAGGTGGATTTGAGAAAACTGCTGAGACTTGATTAGGCTGCAAATTGGGCAGAGGTCTGATTTAGTAGAGGTAAAGGTTACAAGAAGAATGAACAAACGAGTTAAAATATAGAGCGACATTTCTAGTTAGCAACGATTTTTCAATTTAAAATCTGCACTTTTGATGCAGCACATGTTACACTGAAATTATGTTTGGAAAATTGATTTGCATTCTTTCGACGTGTAAAATAGTAAACTTTTATGGTTAATGGTCAGACAGTGCTAATGATGGCAAATGTTTTTGAAAAAAATATCAACATTCACTAAAATAAGTTTAGATTTTGTGCTGTACGCTTTTAAATTTAATTTGTCATTTTCAAGTATTTTTGAGTTTGAATTAATAATTATATTTTTCAAAATTACATTGTTTACATTGATGTGTGTCGATTGAATTTTATGTTTAATTAATTTTGCTTCTTTTTGATTAATCTTGAATTTATTATAACAAAAATATTAAAAAGTTTTGTTTTGTAAAAATTAAAATAAAAATTTTGCAAAAAAAATTTAAAAACATATTAGAAAGTTGTAGTGCACGAGCTCACAGTTGTAGCCACTTCAAAGTAAAAATTTTTGCTAAAATGTTTTTAATCTAACTTCTTAAAAATATTGGTATTTTACTCAAAGCTGTTTGAAAGTTGAACAAAATCGAAGTTTATATTTTTTTCAAAAGAGGACGCTACTGTTTTCTTTTTGCGTCATTTTTTCAAATGCAATCAAAACAATGCTGAGTTGGGATTTATTTCCGTAACAACAGTTTTTCTAGTTTTGATAAAACAACATCAGCCAAGCTCAAGATATCGACAACTCAATAAGTATACAGATTTATCACAATTCATCTTAAAGTTGATTTTAAAACCACACATTTTCCTCCTTTTAGGCTTCCAGCAGCTATGGAGCAAAGTGCTACCGGCCAGTTCATTTTCAAACGAATGCTCCTTTATCACTGGTTCCGTCAAGGCGATAACTACCAAACTGCTTCGCGCAAACTCTGCCGTGATTATGGTGAACGATTTGTATCACTGAAACTAGCCCGTCAAACTTACGAGTGCTTCCGAAGGCCTGATTTTGACTTTGAAAGGTTCAGCAAAGGTGAACCAGGAGCTGAAACAGAAAATGACTATATCGAAGTTTCTGATATGGTCATTGATTTGGACGATGAGCAAGCAAATGCAGTGGACTCTATTCTGCAAGAATATCCATCTAAACAATCAAAAGATGAGTTAGCTTATCCTGAATCAATTGAGATTGTATCTTCTTCGCCAGTTTCAGCTGAAAAAGTTCCCCATCAATCAACTTCACAATCATCAACTCCACCGCATTCAGTTACGTCTGGTATGGCTCCAAAAAAACTTGAAGAACTGCGCCTCTACTTCATGCCATCGTTAGAAATGTCTAAATGTAAACCCAGAATAATTAGACGGTGGAGAGTTAGACGATGTTTCGAGTCAAGTTATACTGCCAGAGAAACAGAAATAACTCTCAACAGTCTTTTTGGTGACAAATACGTCGACCATCACTTCATAAACAAGTGGTTCGGAGATTTTGAACAAGGATACCGAGCTGTTGGTATTCATAATCACAAATCTGGCAAAAAAGGCGGTCGACTTCCCACTTACGATAGTAGCGCCATTGTGTCTTTCTTCCTTCAAAATCCTAATGCATCGATAAAAGACTGCCACAAACACTTCCCGAAAATTTCTTCAGCTACAATTTGCCACACTTTGAAAAATAATGGATTTGAACGTCGTTTTAATTCTTGGGCACGCCGTGATCCTAATGAACCTGAAGTCTCTGATGAGCAACTGGCTGAATATAAACTTCGCCACCCTGATGCAAAAGCCTGGGAAATTGGACAGCACTTTGGAATTTTTCACATTGGTATTGATTCGCGACTGAGAGCATTAGGATTCAATGTTCCTGAATATCCTAAGAGAAGCCAAAAGAAGAAAAGTAACAACGACCATGCGCCCGGTGAACCGGATCATCACGACGATTCGTCAAATTCTTCCATCGTTAATGAACTTTCCGAATTAATGTTTGAACTTGACGGGGACACTTCTTCTAGCGCTGATACTCAAAACGCCTCTCTACTTAATTTCAACAGAAAAATTTACACTCCTAAAAGGCAGGCACACAAAGGAGGACGACCTCAAAACTCTAAGAACATTGCCAATAAGAATAGGCTTATTGATCCACTTACAGGCCAACCGATTACCAGCATCATTGATCCCGCATTTGTACGCCTGAAGAATAATTCTTCAGTAACAGATAAGAAAAAATCTAAAGATGTCAAAGAACCAAAAATGAGCGAAGAATTATTGTCTATACTTAATCCTGCTTTTGGGTCGCCTGCATTGTTGCCTCCAATACCTAAACCTGAAATTGTTCCCAGTCCTAAAAAGAGGAGGATTCAAGTCCCTTACAGCAATATTGAAGAGCTGGATAAGGATCGGCCGTTGTCGCCTGATAATTTTGTGGATGAACTAGTTTTTGACCCTAGTTCTAACACTTTCATTTCAAAAAGAATGAAACTTTCTGCGAAAAAGGGGAAAAAGTTTGTTTATACTGATCCCGATGTTCTTGATTTGCCTGATGAGCCCGAAGAGGATTCCTCCATTTCATTTACATTTGACCCACTTTCAAACATAGAAGAAAACCTTGAAGAAATGGACAAAATGTTTTCCGGCAAAAAGAGGCCTTTGTCAACTTCGGCAAAGTCAAATGTAGTTAAAGTAAAGATAGATTTATTTCCGGCGGAAAAAAATGCTAAAAAAATAAATTGAATCGATTGTCAATGTTCATTTTATCTTGAAAGTGTATGTATTTTTCAACATGTAAAATTATCTCTTTTTATGTTTTTTTTCTCTCCAAGTAGTATTAATTCGAGCCACTAAATGTCGCTAAGGATCACTTTTATTAAATGAAACAACCTGGGTTTTGGTTCTGCAACTTTTTCTACTCAGCCCTCTTGAGATCCTCGTGGGTGGAGCATCTGAAAATTCTTCTCACGGCCAACCACCACCACCACAACGACTATTCTCTTTTCAGCACTCATTTGTGTCGGCAACTTTAGGCGCGACGGTCACAAAATTGCACCCATGTGACAACGATCTCAATTGCAGCCACTTTTGATTAGTTTTTTGCTCAAAAAATTTTTGGAGAAGATTGTGTCCACTTTTTTCAGATTTTTATCTAACAATTGATTTCGAATTTTCTATTTCTCATTTTTTTCATCTGCCTATTCACCGCGCGATCGATTGGTTTTTTGCCAATCACCCGACTACTTTTATACAAATGAAACTGGAATATGTTATGATGACAGTAATATGCTACTTTGTAAATATTGAACAAAAAATATATTGAAACTAAACAATACTAATGTTGTCGCTAATATACCTCAAGTAAAATAAAAACAAAATATACTTTTTTACCATTTTCGCTAACCGATAAAGTTGTTTCTTTTTTGGCATTTAAATTTTATTCTCATTTCATCTTCACCACTATCTCATTTTTCAACCTTTTTCAAAACCGTTTTCTCATCAAAAGCCGCTTTTATTCTGCCAATCTTTTCAGACTTCATTTTTCTTCTTTCCATCGACGCGTTATAATCGCCTTAAAGTTTAAAAACATTTTTTTATTTTTTCCATTTTCCATCATCTTGAAACGTAAACATTATAAGCTTAAATAAAAATGGAGGTAGAAACTCTGACTTTAGTTTTAGCACTGCAAAAGATCTTTTATTTTTGCTGATTTAAACAAATAAAAATTTGATTAGAGAAATACCCAACAAATTACAGTCTCGTTTTTGATTTATGATTTAAAATTGTAAAAAAATAAAATAAAGTTCAGTTTTTTAGCTTTTTCATTTTGTGTTTTTACACCAGACAGTCGATTAACCGTTATAAAATATTAAACTCTTCTTCTTGTCTATCCCTTTTCACCACTGTAAAACCTCAACATTTTTCATGAATTTTCTATTTATTATTCTTTTTTGCAAACAGTCGTTTTCTGATCAGCGAGAACAAAAACTAGTTTAGTAAATAAATGATTCAGTTTAGAAAGTTGCCCTGGACTGCTAGCAAATTCATTTTGCTTGCCCAGCTGCTGGCAATCATTCTCATTTTAGTCAGAGAAATACTGAAATAGCGTCGATGTTAACGGCTTTTTTAGTGCCGTTAAGACTGGCTCAATTAACAAACACTCTTTATCACTAGATGTATTTTTTAAAATTGAAAAAGTTACTTTTTGTTTTTTAAAATGAGTAATAAAAATATTAAGTCAATAAAACTATTTTTAATCATTTAGATAGATCATTTTTTTGTTTAATTTTTATAAAAATCAATTGTTTTGAATGTCGTACAAAAAATGGAATGTGTTAAATTCAAGTTTCATCACTTACACCACCCCACAATTTTAACTTTTTTGGCAGGTATGTAAACGAGACTATTTT
>JAALOO010002413.1_pt1 | contig 10323 bp, 9 predicted proteins | sample 7257641 | NCBI WGS metagenome assembly JAALOO01 (sample SAMN14085613, study PRJNA598686) | mite metagenome | biome: ENVO:01001000; feature: ENVO:01001002; material: ENVO:01001226; isolation source: single female mite from University of Michigan culture on fish food culture... ... | reverse complement strand
ATCGTGATCGACCTTGTACTACTGCTATACAGGGATTTGAAGAAGTCAAACCGATGGTTTTTGCGGGGATCTATCCCGTGGATACCGAGGACTACGAAGAGCTTCGCGAGTCAATGCACCGTTTACAATTAAATGATGCCTCTCTTGTGTTCGAACCCGAATCCTCTGCCGCGTTGGGATTTGGTTTTCGATGTGGTTTCTTAGGTATGCTCCATATGGAGATTATTCAGGAACGATTGGAACGCGAATTCAATATGACTGTTATTACTACAGTGCCAAACGTGTCGTACAAAGCATTCATGACAAAAGATAAGGAAGAAATCGTCGTACATAACCCGTCCGATCTTCCTGATCCGAGTAAACTTGAGTTTATTGAAGAACCTTATATTAAAGCAACGATTATCACTAAATCTGATTTCGTAGGTTCAGTGATGTCACTCTGTATTCAAAAACGTGGTACGATTATAAATCAATCGTATTTAACTTCCGATCGTGTTGAATTGGTTTTTGAAATGCCTATGGGAGAGATCGTTTTTGATTTTTATGATAAATTAAAAACCATATCCAAAGGATATGCCTCATTTGATTATCATCAAATTGGTTACCGTCAATCTGACTTAGTGAAATTGGATATACGATTAAATGATGAGCCAGTAGATGCATTATCATCACTTATTCATAGATCTAATGCATATGACTTTGGAAAAAAAATCTGTGAGAAATTAAAAGAGCTTTTACCAAGACAGCAATTCGAAATTCGAATTCAAGCATCTATTGGCGCTAAGATTATTGCGCGTGAAACGATTTCGGCTTTACGGAAGGATGTTACGGCAAAGTGTTACGGTGGAGACATTTCTCGTAAACGTAAACTTTTAGAAAAACAAAAGAAAGGTAAAAAACGGATGCGTCAAGTTGGTAACGTAGAGATTCCTCAGTCCGCATTTATGGCCGTACTTAAGTTGGATTAATACGTTTTTGGTTATCTAGATTTGTTTGTAAATACTACTCGATATAAAGATGAATTTATTAGATGGAAAGCTGGTTTCAGCAAAGATAAAAGAAGATATTAAGATAGAGGCTGCAGCCTTTACCGCAAAATCTGGACGTAAACCTCATTTGGTTGCGATCTTAGTAGGTAACGATGGCGGGAGCGAAACTTATGTGGCGAGTAAAATGCGTAATTGTGAGCTCGTAGGCTTCGAATCTACGAATATTCGCTATGCTGTTGATATTACCCAAGAAGAGCTTATTGCTAAGATAAAGGAGATTAATGTGGACACGAGCATTGATGGACTTATTGTTCAATTACCACTTCCAAAGCATATAGACCCAGAAAAAATAACTGAAGCTATCGATTATCGTAAAGACGTCGACGGCTTTCACCCCATAAATCTGGGACGTATGCAACGTAATTTACCCTGTTTTATCCCTGCTACCCCTTATGGGATTATGTTGATGTTATCACATTATGGTATAGAAACAGTTGGGAAAAAAGCGGTGGTTGTCGGTCGTAGTAATATTGTTGGTTCTCCGATGAGTATCCTGTTAGCTCGTAACAGTAATCCCGGAAATTGTACAGTAACGTTGACGCATAGTCGTACTGAAAATCTAAGGGAAGAGGTATTAGCTGCCGATATAATAATTGCTGCAATTGGACGAAAAAATTTCGTTACTGCAGAGATGGTAAAACCGGGAGCCGTTGTTATTGATGTTGGTATTAACCGAGAGATATCTTCCGAAACAAAGTCGGGATACAAATTGTACGGTGATGTTGATTTTGACGCTGTTTCCCAAAAAGCATCGTGGATTACGCCAGTTCCTGGTGGGGTGGGGCTAATGACGATTGTCGGCTTACTGAAGAATACGCTGGAGGCTGCAAAAGGGACAGTTTACGAGAAATAATTTAGTTTTGGTACAGTAATTGTTTAATTTGGGACATTGTTAACCATTAATATAATTAAAATTAGAAACATGAAGAAATTAGCGTTAGTAGCCCTAGTTGCCGGAACAATCGGTTTTGTCGCGTGCAACAACTCAGCAGACAAGAATGCAGACGGTGAAGTTTCAGTTGGAGAAAAACTGGATAGCACAATAGAAACAGTAGACGAACATGCAGGTCATATACATGCGGAAGCTGATCAAGAATTACAAGAAGTGGAAGCGAAGCTTAAACAAGCTAAGGAGGATTTGGATGCTGCGGTGGCAAAAGGTGATAAAGAAGCAGAAGCTGCAGCGAGAAAAACTTATGACGACGCAAATTCTACTTGGGAAAAAGTTAAAGGAGCTGTCAGTAATGCAGGTGAAAAGATAGATGAGGGTGCGAATAAAGCAATTGACGCAACCAAAGGTGCTGCTGATCGAACTGGTGATGCAATTGATAATGCGGTAGATAAAACCAAAGAAAAGGCAGAGAACGTGAAAGATGCATTGAAAAAATAATTCGAACGTTTTAAGAAAATAAAAAACGTCAAACCTTGTGTTTGGCGTTTTTTATTTTTTGCGCGATTCCAAGAGGAATAGTTCCTCAGCACCTTGATTATAAATAGACCACTATGGATATTAAAAATGTTTTGTACAAGATTTGCCTAGAGAAGAATAAAGCTCGTTTGGACGAGATCAATTATGCTATTGCTCAATCGCAAGATGCTATTGAAAATGATACAAAGAGTAGTGCGGGAGATAAATATGAAACCACACGGGAGATGATACAACAGGATCTTAACCGATACAGGGATCAACTACAACAAGCAAAGATAGATCAACATTCACTGCAACAGATTGATTTAGGACTAAAATTAAAGGGCGCCTTGGGCTCGATCGTCCAAACAGATAGTGCATGCTATTTTATAGCGATTAGTTTGGGCCGAGTCGAAGTTAATGGGGACATCTTTATGATTGTTTCTCCATCATCACCAATCGGATCATTACTACTTTCACAAGGAGAGGGGGACTCGATCATATTTAATGGTCATAAGCAAACAATCCGAGAAATCTTCTAGATTACTAGTTAGTCAAACAAAATTTTTGATTACTTGTTTAATATGGAAAGTCCTCCAAATGTTAAACACTAAAAAGAAATTGAAAATGATCAAAAATGGAAGAAGCACATGGTCCGCCATGTTATTAGCCTTATTGCTGGTAGGCTCGATGGTAGCGTGTAAAAGCAAGGTTTCGGATGCTGATATAAAGGCTAAAGTTGAAACAGTAACCGCAGGTAGTCCGAATGTCGTTGTCGGTGTTTCAGATGGTGTTGTGACACTTACTGGAACGGTAGCGACCGAACAAGAGAAAACCTCACTTGCGGAGGCGGCGAAAAATGCTGATGCCAAAAATGTTAAGTCTGTGGTAAATGAGCTGGTCGTTAATGCGACACCAATAGAGACGAATTCTGATGATGCTGACCTTATTACTAAGGTGATTGACGCAACTAAAGATTACTCCACCGTTAAAGTTGATGTGAAAGATGGCATTATAACGGTCACCGGAAGCCTCGAGCAATCCCGCGTGCAACCATTAAAAATGGCGCTAGATGCGTTGAATCCAAAAAAAGTGGATATGTCAGGACTAACAGTAAATTAACCAATACACATAATATATTATGGGACTATTAGATAAGTATAAAACGCTGTTAGATACAGCCAAAGAATCAGGTATATCTGATTTGCAATTTGCTGAGCAAGAGGGGGTTTTGCAAATAAGAGGTACGGCACCAAATGCAGATGTAAAAAATAAGTTATGGGATGTATATAATCAGATTGATCCAAATTTTCTTTCAGGAGATGTGGTGATGAATGTTGACGTGTCTACTGCTGTTGCGGGTAGTGATGTTCGCGTTATTACAGAGTCCACAAATTTAAATATCCGGAAAGGACCAGGAACTGATCAACCTATCGTTGGTAAAGCAGCAAAAGATGAAGTTATAAAATTAATTAGTCGCGCAAATAATCAATGGTGGCTAGTCCGCACTAAAGACGGTGAAGAGGGGTACTGTTATGCGCAGTATCTTGAACCGATAGGGTAGAATAACGCCCGCGGTAAGTTTAAAGGCCGATCTTAAGAAGAATACTACTTTTTGAGCTAGATGGAGTAGTAATTTTTTTAGATCGGCTTTTTTTATATTTCATCCAGCGTGAATGTTTGATCTAATCGAACCCCTTTTTCAGTATATTTTAAGGTACAACAAGGGTGTACAGGGTCGTGTTCAAGGAAAAGAATGTATTTGTTATCTGCAATTTCTTTCCAATAATCTTCTCTTTCCTGCATTGTTATAAGCGGGCGCACATCGTAACTCATTACATACGGCAAAGGGATGTGACCCACTGATGGAAGTAAATCAGCCATATATAATATAGTTTGACCTTTATATTGTACCTGTGGCAAGATCATTGCCTCGGTGTGACCAAAGGCGTATCTTATATTAATCTGAGGGCAAAACGAATCCCCTTCTTTAATAAAATTCAACTGTCCACTTTGTTGAATAGGCAGGATATTTTCTTTAAGAAAAGATGCTTTTTCCCGAGGATTAGGTTCGGTTGCCCATTGCCAATGTTTTTCATTACTCCAATATTTTGCATTTTTAAATGCAGGGATTAATTTATCGCCCTGACGCACTATGGCACCACCGCAATGATCAAAATGGAGATGGGTCAATATTACGTCAGTTATATCGTCCCGATGAAAGCCATATTTTGCCAGAGAAGAATCAATTGTATCATTTCCATGAAGATAGTAATGGGAAAAAAATTTATCATCCTGTTTGTCCCCGAGGGCCGTGTCAATAAGAATTAGACGGTTCTTATCTTCTATTAGTAGGAGTCTAGTTGCCCATGTGCAAAGATTACGTTCATCAGCTGGGTTTGTTTTCTGCCAGATTGATTTTGGGACGACACCAAACATAGCTCCCCCGTCGAGTTTGAAAAATCCAGTATCTATCGTATATAGTCTCATTCTTTAAAAATTTCATGTATTATACCACCCAGAACCCCCATCGCTGGATGTTTGCTTTTTCTATTATAAGACAGCATTACATCTGTCTTCAGAGTCGAGTCTTCCAAATTTAGAAAATTAATATTGAGATTTCCGCACTGTGCTTGCAGTGATTGAGGAACGACACTTATTCCTAATCCTAAATGTACAAATTCTATAATTGATGCCATGTTATTACATTGATGTCGTACCGTTGGAGCGAAACCAAGTTGAGCGCAGAAGGAAATTACTTGCCGATGGTAATATTGCGTATAATCTACGTCAAAGGTTATGAATGCTTCAGCGGAGAGTCTTGATTTGTCCTGGGGTAGTAAGTAATTCTTGGGATACATTAAAGCAAACCCATCATCGTAAAGTTTCTCTGTATGGAGCAGCGGAGAACTTGCAGGTGCACGTATGATGCCAATATCTATTTTTCGATCAGTCAACATCTGTATTTGACGATCGCTAGAAAGCTCAAAAAATTTGGCCTTTAAAAATGGGTATTTCTCATCGATCCGTTGAATTAAGTGTCCCAACTTACTTTTATTGATAGAACTGGTATAACTTATCTTGATCTCGCCTGCAAAGGAGTGATATATCTGATTCGTTTGCTGCTTTAAAAGTTCTAATTGCGCCAAAATAGCCGCTGCTTCCTTTTTAAAATGTTCTCCTGCAACTGTTAAAACGACTCTTTTGTTATCTCGCAGAAATAGTTGAACGCCAAGTTCACTCTCCATATCTTTAATTTGGCGACTTAATGGGGGTTGAGATATACAAAGTTTTTGAGCCGCTTTTCCAAAATGTAATTCCTGCGCTAAGGTAAGAAAATAACGTATGTGACGAAGTTCCATACCTTAAAGGTATTAAATAATGATTAAAATAGTATTTTTAAAGTATATACTGATGCTGTATTTTTACGAAAAAGGAATATGAAATCAACAGTCAAAGAAATTCAAGAACGATTCGATGCCGACGTAGAACGCTTTTCTAATTTGGATACAGGGCAGCAGAGCACAGTTGACGCTGTCCTCAACATGGATCTTATTACCGAAGGAATCGCTCGTACCTATTCCACGAAGATTAAGCTTTTGGATATTGGTTGTGGTGCTGGAAACTACACCGTGAAGCTCCTCACTAAGAAAAAGGATGTTGAGGTTCACTTATTAGACCTAAGTGATCCGATGTTGACGCGTGCTGTTCAACGTGTTAAAACTCATGGAGCTAAGGATGTGAAAACTTTCCATGGTGATTTTAGGAGCGTAGATTTAAAAGAAAATTCTTACGATGTTATTATTGCTACTTCGGTTTTACATCATCTACGAGATTCCAAGGATTGGTTAGAAGGTTTTACAAAAATTTTTAATTTACTTTCTCCCGGAGGAAGTCTTTGGGTATTTGATCTGATTAACCAGAGTAACGAGAAACTTCAGCATCTAATTTATTCAGAGATGTACGGACAATATTTGATAGGAATAAACGGTGAACATTATCGAGATAAAGTATTTAATTATATCGAGAAAGAGGATTCACCCAGACCACTTATTGAGCAGCTGGATCTATTACGTACAGTAGGGTTTAAGTGCGTCGATATTTTACATAAGAATTTAAGTTTTGCTTCTTTTGTGGCCTTTAAGTAGATCTTCGTAAAAAAGAAAAGTGGACACTCGTTTTAGGAATGTCCACTTTTTCATTTTTATAGTGACTATTTTTAGTGCGCGCTTAAGTTTTTAGCTTTTTCCGCGTCATAATTAGCTTCTAATTCAGCTAGCTTTTTCTTACCATATGCGAGTTTTGTAATGAGGTAAAAAAGTACTGGTACAATAAAAATCGCAAGTAATGTTGCTGCTGTCATCCCGCCAAATACTGTCCAACCAATTGTCTGTCGCGAAATGGCCCCGGCGCCTGTAGAAAGCATCAGAGGAATAATACCAAGAATAAAAGCAAATGATGTCATGATAATCGGGCGAAGCCTTAATTTAACAGCATCAATTATTGCATCTAATAGTGGCATACCAATATCCACACGTTCTTTAGCAAATTCAACAATCAAAATTGCATTTTTTGCTGCTAGACCGATGATAGTTACCAATCCGATTTGCGCATAGATGTTATTATCAAGTTGAGGGATAAATACCAATGTTAAAATAGCTCCAAACAAACCCAGTGGTACAGAAAGTAGAATCGAAAATGGGACCGACCAGCTCTCATATAGCGCAGCGAGAAGTAAAAATACAAACACAATACAAAGAGCAAAGATCATTACGGTCATGTTGCCTGATTGTTTTTCTTGTAACGATAGGCCGGAGAAATCATATCCGTAACCGTCGGGTAGCGTTTGTGCTGCAACTTCTTCCAATGCCCTTAAGGCATCACCCGAACTGTAACCCGGCGCTGCAGAACCACTCACTTCAATACTTCTGAAAATGTTATAGTGATTGATAATGGATGGATTCTGAACCATTTCCCAAGTAACCAGCGAACTCACCGGTACGGATTGTCCAGCAAGGTTTTTTACGTATAGTTTATTAATATCTTCGATATTCATACGGAACTCCTGTTCAGCCTGTGTTACCACGCGGAAATTACGACCGTAGCGAGTGAAATCGTTAATATACGCTGATCCCAAGTACGATGAAATTGTACTATAAACAGAAGATACTGGAACGGACATTTTCTTTGCCTGTTCTCTGTTTACCGAAATTTTAAAATTCGGAGAGTTAGAGCTGAACATTGTATAGGCCATACCAATCTCAGGTCGCTGGTTTGCGGCTCCTAAGAATTTCCCCACTATTGCCTCAAACTGTTTGATGTCCACAGTTTGATGATCTTGAATCATTAAAGAGAATCCACCAGAAGTACCGAGTCCGGGAATAGCAGGAGGAGTCACGGCCAAGATGCGTGCCTTACTGTAGCCGGCATATTTTGCCATGATACCGCCAGTGACCTCCGAGGCAGTCCTTGTACGTTCCGCCCAGGGCTTCAAGGAGACAAATAAGGTTGCTCCATTGGATTTGAATGAGCGGTTTAGGATATTAATCCCAGAAATCAATGTAATGTGTTGAATTTCTGGATAATCTTCGCGGATTTCAGTTTCAAGTTCATTTAGAACCTCCGCGGTACGTGCTGCCGAAGAACCTTCAGGAAGTGTTACGCCTGCAAAGAACATTCCGTTATCTTCATTTGGAATAAAGCCCGTTGGTTTTGCGGTAAACATGTAACCCGTACCGACAAATATACATATTAGGATAATGATTGCTAAGGGTGCTTTTCGAATACAAGCGCGCACTCCACGCGAGTATTTAAAGGTCACCTTATCAAACCAGAGGTTGAATTTATAAAAGAATTTATTTAAACCTTTCGCGTCTTTATTTACCGAGGTCGGCTTGAGTAATAAAGAACATAAGGCGGGAGTAAGAGAAAGTGCTATAAAAGCAGACAGCATAACCGATACTGCAATTGTAATTGCGAACTGTTGATATAGCTGGCCCACCATTCCTGGAATAAAACCTACCGGAACAAACACAGCAGCAAGAATTAACGCGATCGCGATTACTGGAGCAGTAATATCTTTCATGGCTCGAGTGGTCGCTTCGGTTGCACTCATTTTATAGTGATCGATATAATGTTGAACAGCCTCTACCACCACAATGGCATCATCCACCACGATCCCAATTGCCAGTACAAAAGCTAGTAGTGTTAAATTGTTTATTGAAAATCCAAATAACGTAAAAAAGATAAACGTTCCCACAATTGAAACAGGAATTGCCAGTACTGGAATAAGTGTGGCTCTCCAGGATTGAAGGAAGAAAAAGACAACTATTGTTACAAGAAGTAGCGCTTCAACTAAGGTGTGAATCACGGAGTCTATAGATGCATGCACCACAGATACTGTTTCGTAACCAACTACATAATCAACACCGTCAGGGAATGATTTTTTAAGGTTTTCAAGTGCGGAATAAATACCTTCTGCTGTTTGTACTGCATTTCCTCCAGGTGTTTGAGCGACCATCATACCGGTCGATACCATACCATTAACGCGTGTTGTATTTGCATAGTTAAATTGACCCAGTTCCACCCGCGCAACGTCTTTTAATAGGACAATAGACCCATCTTTGTTGGATTTCACGATAATTTCTTCAAAATCCTCTACTGAAGATAGATCGGAATCGGTAATTACTGGGTATTCAAAAACTTGCGAGTTCGCTTGGGGTGGTGCACCGACGGATCCCCCTGGAATACGAAGGTTTTGCTCACTGATTGCTGTGGAAATATCATCAGGAGTTAAGTCCAGGGCAGTAAGTTTATTTGCATCTAACCAGACGCGCATGGAGAACGGCTGTCCAAATGCAGTCACATCACCAACGCCAGCAACACGTAGTATGGCGTCTTTAACATATAAGTTGGCATAATTTGCTAAAAATTTATCGTCACGTGAACCATCAGGTGAAACCAATGAGACCAACATAAGGATATCACTATTTGCTTTACGCGTTGTCACACCTAATCTACGGACAGCTTCGGGTAAAGCGGGTTCGGCTATACCAACCCGGTTTTGCACATCTAGGGTAGCAATATCGATGTCTGTCCCAACTTCAAATGTTACGGTTATTTGCGATTGTCCGTTAGAGGTACTGTTGGAGGACATGTAAATCATACCCGGAGTACCGTTAATCTGACTCTCAATTGGTGTGGTTACCGTTTGTTCTACCGTTTGTGCATCTGCACCCGTATAGTTGGCCGTAACGTTCACCGTAGGAGGGGCGATCGATGGATATTGACTGATAGGCAAGGTCATAATGGAGATCGTACCTATAATCATAATTAAGATAGAGATAACGATCGCCGTGACCGGCCGTTTTATAAATACTTCTGATATCATATTATTCTTTTTTGTTTAGGAGCCCAGCATTTATTTTTGATCGTTGTTTTCAATAACTTTAGCACCTGTTCTTACATTCATAATTCCATCTACAACAATCCTTTCACCTGCTTCAAGACCGGATTCTACGACTACAACGTCCTCAAGCTTTAGTCCCAATTCGATAGGACGCCCAGTAACCACGCTGCTGTCGTTTACAACGTAAGCATTATAAACACCGAGTTGATCTTGTACCGCTTTGAAAGGGATAACTAATTTTTCGACGCTAGAAGTACTTTTAACATTCATCGTAAGATTCATCCCAGCACGTAATATATTTTGTCCGTTTGAAAAGTTTGCGCGCACTTTAATAGTCCCTGTTTGGGGATCAACTGCTCTATCAATAATGGTTATTTTTCCAGGTTGGGTATAACTGGCCCCGTCGGGCAGTTGAACAGTAATTTCTGTTGCCGCTTTCCCGTTTTGGTAGCTCGCAA
>JAALOO010002412.1_pt1 | contig 10328 bp, 5 predicted proteins | sample 7257641 | NCBI WGS metagenome assembly JAALOO01 (sample SAMN14085613, study PRJNA598686) | mite metagenome | biome: ENVO:01001000; feature: ENVO:01001002; material: ENVO:01001226; isolation source: single female mite from University of Michigan culture on fish food culture... ... | reverse complement strand
TTCGTTCTCATTTCTCTCTCTCTCTCTCTCTCTCTCTCTCTCTCTCTCTCTCTCTGTCTCTCTCTGTCTCTCTCTGTCTCTCTCTGTCTCTCTCTGTCTCTCTGTCTCTCTGTCTCTCTGTCTCTCTGTCTCTCTGTCTCCCTGTCTTCCTGTCTTTCTGTCTTTCCGTCTCTCTGTCTCGCTCTCTCTTACTCATTTCCTTGTTTATTTTTATATTGAAATTATTCTCTCAATCAATCTTCCAAATTCCAGTGCCCGTCTGTGATCGCTTTCTGTGATCTGTAGTCAGGTTCATTTTGTCTTCTTCTTCCTTTTCACCAAATAAAGATTTTATCAATTTGAAAATAAGGAACTGTTAACGTGTTGGAAGGGCAAAGAGAAAGCGTGAGCTGATAGAGAACTTTAATCAATCATCTACTAAAGAACAACTGACTCACTACAGTGAGATGTACCACTCTAAATAGAGTGGGAGAGCAATGCTTGACAGTTCTAAAATCATAGAGGCTCCAAAACCGAACACACACCCTGATTTTAGAACGTCAAGGGACGTCCAACTGCTGACGTCATCTTGCTCTCAGGTCAGCAGGCCCACCAAGGATCGGCGCCATCTCATCTTTCACAACCGTCGACCAGTGCTCATCTCGACTTGACTCAGGCTCGCCACCAGACGAGCTTCAGCTTTGCTTCACCACTGGCCAGTACTCTGCACCTCGGGTCCCAGGCATCCACACTTACTCTCATGTGTACTTCTACACTTTGCGTTTACTTATACGCTGGCGTACTTCTACGCTGTAGTGCTGGCATGCTGCGGGGGGGGGGACTTGTACTCTGTACTCTTCCGGGCCTGTGCTTGTCATCGGTAGTCATAGGTCGGCCATCCTCCACTGGGAGCCTTGCACTGTCGACGTCGGTCTGACTTCTGGTGCTTGGCCATGGTGTGAGCTGCGTGTCCATCCTTATAGCTCTTCACCCCTTCTCCATCCAAGATCGGCTGCTGACGTAGGACTTCGGCTCTCCGAAAGGGACTTCTTCTTCTTCTTCTTCTTCTTCTTCGACACAAGCGGCACTCTTGCAGGCTTGGTCATCTCCTCACCTCCATGTCCCAGTCTTCACCACGTCAGCCGATAGCTGAAATGAGCACTCGTGCTGATAACGTGCTGGAAGGGCAGGCAGAGAGAGAGAGAGAGAGAGAGAGAGAGAGAGAGAGAGAGAGAGCTGATAGAGAACTTTAATCAACGTCTACCCAAAAAACAACTGACACACTACAGTGAGATGTGCCACTCTAAATAGAGTGGGAGAGCAATGCTTGACAGTTCTAAAATCATAAAGGTTCCAAAACCTAACATTAACTGATAACAAATGAACATTTGTCATTGATCGTTTAGAAACAAATTGTGTATGTGGGGGGCAGATGTTCAAGAACAGTTTGGCTGACATTCAACCTTTTGACAGTGCCGGTCTAGATTCTTTAAACCTCTGAACTGTGCCAAGCAGAGTGGGCACTGGTACGGCGCCTGAATTGAGCAATTGATTAAAGTAATTAGCGCTTATACCATCTCACAATTATCAAAGCAAACAAATGTGTGATTTTCTTTCTTTAGTATTATGCAATTAAAACAAACTGAAAAATTAGGGTGACGACAGTTGGCAACCAATTTTTCCCGCGTCTGCTTTTTCCTTCTTCCATTCTGTGCCGCCGATGCGACCACTTCTTTGCGCAAGTCTGTTTTGTCTGTGCTCACATTTTCTATTTTTAAATTACACGAAAAAAGTTTCGCCTGCCTGTCGAGCCACAAGTTGATGTTTCCCGCTTCACTCCATTCCCGTTCTCTATTACTGCCGAATTCTATTTTTGATCCCCCCTCGACGCAACGACGCCTTTGCTCCTTTTGCTGCCAAAATGTTTCTGTGTTTGACGAGTGTTGCCAGTGTGCGCCTCAATGTGAAAGTGTCGTAAGTGAGAAAAAAATGAAAACGATAAAAGTGAGGCTGCCTGAAACTTGAATGTGCACCTGACTTCTGCAGACTCATCTTTTTGGTGGACAACTGGAGAATTTGGAAATCATACTTTCCATTTTTGCTGATTAGTATCCCTCGTTTGTGGTGATATTCTAATAGTTATTCACTTTCAATTGTACTCTCATTTTGGCACATTATCATCACCAGCAGCAGCATCACAATAATCACCTCAACCATGAGCAAGCGCACCAAGTCCCGGTCCGGGTCGATGTTGCTCAAGTTCAGCAACACCTCGATCACCTCGGCGCGGGCGTCACACGCCCGCGGCAGCATCGATCTCTCCGAGTACGCCGCCAATGGAGGATGCCTTGCAAACGGCCTACCTCTCAAGCGGCGGAAGTTCTTCAACTCCTCCACCGAGCTGTACCACGTACTCTCGCTGATGTTGATGAGTAAGATGAGATGACTATTTTTTTCCGTAGAATCACACAGTTTTGACCCTTTTTATAACAACTTTTTTTTCCACCACTACTGCCTACTAGATCTCTGCCGGCAGGTGACCAGTCGGTGCTACCTGCGCCGCCGTCTGCTCGCCTACTGCGCCCTGACGCTGCTCGGCGGCATTGCCCACGACTTTGTGCCAGGCCTCCCGCGGGCGCTGCTCCTCGGCCCGGCGAGAACTTCGTTTCTCAATTCCGTCTTCGTCAAGTACGGCTGGGCGTGGAACCTCTCTCTGTTGGTGCCGCTAGTAGCCCTGGCCGGCTACGCCTTCCGCGGCCTGGTTGGCACCGCCGCCGCCGCCGCCGCCGCCGATGATGGCTCGGTGCAGCTGGACCAGGTGGAGGCGTCCATTGAGCAGTACCACGACCGGCGGCTGAAGCAGCTGCTGGCGGTTCAACAGCAGCAACAAGGCCAACAACAACAAGGACATCAGACAAATGGAAAGCTTTCTGGAGCCTCTTCTCAGCCGTCAACTTCCTTCTCCTCTTCTTCCTCTTCCTCTTCAGCTCAACTATCATCTTCTTCTTCTTCAGCCTCGTTTGCTGTTCCACAAGCCACCAACAAGACGATAGTGACGCTGCAGTCGATCAGCAGCTCGGCGACGGCGCCCGTCAGCGCCATCGAGGCCTATCAAAAGCGCATTCTTGAGGCTGCTGAAAAGGAAGGCTCCTCTAAAGGGATAATTTCAAAAGTGTGCAAAGCTGGCTCGATGCTCCTCTGCAGTGATCTGCTGAGATTGGTCATCAACTCGGCACTGTACTACGCCGCCACCTCGGCTTTTCTTTACATTGGAGGAAGGGGAAATGATGGTAATCGTTGTGATCGTCTTCTTCTTCTTCAGACAAAAACTATTGATCTTCTAATAACCTAAAACCTTTTCATACCTTTGCACAACAGTTTCCACTAACGCAGTGGCCACCCTCACCATCGGAAGCGGAAGTACTGAAAACCTGTCCTCCTCAACCTCACCAAAACCTCAACGCCACGCCTCCTCACTGGACATCTCCGGGCACACCTTCATCCTCGTCTTCAGCAACCTGATCTTCCTCGAGGAGTGCCACATCATGAGCGGCTGGGAGCCACTAGGGGACCGCCTCTACGACCTCAGTCGCGAGTACATGAACCTGGAGATGGACAGCTGGGCCGGCACGCTGGGACTCAGTTTAGGTGGAACCGGAAATGGCCTAAACCTAGGATCGGCGGCCGAGGTGAACCGCCGCCTCTACCTCGCCTGGCACCGCTTCCACCGACACACCGCCAAGCTGCGACTTCTCTTCGCCCTGGTCACCCTGTTGTCCCTGCTTTGGGACCTGATGCTCCTCCAGACGGCCTGCTTCTTCCACACCCTCATCGAGAAGGTGCTCGCCCTGGGCGTGGCCGTCTTCTGCTGGTTTCTCGCCTACAAGGTCCTTTTTCCGCTGCTTGGCCTGGAGGTGAAAAAGCCCGCCTACCTGATGATGATGTCCTCATCCTCTTCTTCTTCTTCTTCGACTGAAATTGGATCACCTGGTCTTCATGGGTCAACCAACAGCCACCGATAACTTCTGATGATCATCGACTGGCCTGGTCGACCCACCTTCTTTTTGAAATGTGTTTTTTATTGTGTTACTACAGCAAACAGTGTTACATCTACTTCAGAGAAAAAGAAAAGGACAGAGGAAAACACATTGTAGGTGTGGTGGTGTGAATGGTGTTTGTCGTTATGTTGACGTTGATAAATAGTAGGGAGAAAACGGTAGAGAAGAAGAAGGAGCAGAACATTGGGAACAGGGAGAGGATAAAGGAATGGTAACTTAATAAAGTAACAGATTCATAGAGGAATTGGGAGAGCAGGGAACGCCTACAGTCGCCTAAGGAGGAGAAGAAGAAAAGGTGAAGAAAGGGAAAAAAGGTGTTTCAAGTGATTATGGTAATAAAGGTGTGATACGTTGGACGCTGTTTGACTGACTACCTGTGAAGAATGTGAAAAAGAGAGAGAAAGAGAGACCATCCAAATAGGGAAAGAGAATCTAGTTTAAGTGGTAATAAAGGTGTTTGTGTGTGTGTTTGTGTGTAATGGACAAAATGTGTGTGTGTATTTTTGTGTGAAAGAATTGACTACCAATTGGTGGGAAATGCTGTGTGAGAGATATTCAGCAGAGAAGAGGAGGAAAAGAGATAATCACCAACTTGAAAGTTGCGTTTTAAAACACAATCAGTGTTTAAAAGGAATTGAGGTGTTGAGAAGAAAATGAGAAAGAGAATGGGAGAAAAAGAGAGGGAAAACAAAAAAGAGAATGAAAAAGATAAAAAGATTGAGAGAGGAAGTAAACCATAGAGAGAGAGAGAGAGAGAGAGAAGAAAGTTAAGAAAAGACTAAAAGAGATAGAACAATGGAGAGCAGAAAAAGAGGCAAACGAATGCAATCATCAAAATAGCTCAAAGTTAAAGATGAAAACTCAAAAGTCGATAATGAAAACAATCAGCAGATTGGAAAGAAAAAAAAGCAAAAATTGATAAAGAATGGAAAAGGAAGCCAAGATAGGGCATATTGTATCGTTGTAACGTTGTGATATTTGTGTATGAAGAAGAAGGAAAAAGTAGAGATTACGCGAGCCAAAACTGGCTTTGCCAGGAATGTGAAAGCCAAGAAGTGATATATCTGTTTGAACAGGAGAACAACAGTCTTGAAACTTGAGAAGAGAGAGAGAGAGAAATACGAAGGTTTGATCATATAAAGAAATTGCCTCGTTTACTGATCTTGCTGACTTGAATGAGCCTACCAGAAAAAGGTGCCTAATTAACAAACTTCTAGAGTGAAACTTCACTTTAGAACTTACCTCATTGAAGTGAGAGAAAGAGAAAGAGAGAGAGAGAGAGAGAAAAGACCCAAAGAGATCGAGAAATGAGCAGGCAAGTGGGAGCGTTACTTGGCGCCGGCATCACCATCAGGCTCGCCTCGCTGGTGGTTATCGCCACCATTACCACCACCACCACGACCATTTCCGGCTTGGTCCTGGTCATCTTCAGCAGCATCTTCAGCAGCCGCTTCAACATTGTTAGCACCCTCAGGAAGGCGGAGGGGCACATGTTCGGTCCACATGTGGAAGCACTTTGGGCGTCCGAGCAGGTAGTCGCTGGGCGTCGGTTGGTAGAGGACGACGCCCTCTCGCAGCCAGGGCTCATTTCCGCGGGCGTACTGCGGCATCTCCGTGGGGTGACGGACACGGGGGAAGGGCCGGACGAAGGGAGGCAGCGGCGGCTGAGGGGGAGGCGGAAAATTTTGCTGAAGAAAAAAGAGAAATCCATTATCACCACCACCATCATCATCATCATCATCATTCTCACCACGACCACCATTACCTGTCCTGGAGCATCGCCATCCTCGCCATCGTCCTCCTCGGGATCATTATCCTCGCCATTATTATCATTGCCTTCACCTTTACCATCACCCTTAGCCTCCTCCTCTTCACCACGACCGGCGGCATCAATCTTGAGGAGGGCACTGTCGAAGATGCGCTCCACCTCACTGTCCAACTTCTTCTCCTCCTCGGCGGCGTAGGCGGCCAGGGCGGCGGTGAAGTAGGGGAACGGGTCGCCTCCGTCATCAGCAACAGCAGCTGGAACAGCAGGAACCGAGGGAACCGGATCAACTTCCGGTACCTGGGCATTGGGGACCACCATCACCACTGCCTCCACCGGGGCGACGGAAACTCGAGGCTGGCGGTCCTCGGCGGCGGCGGCATCGCCCAGCAGCGGCTCCGAGACGAAGCAGAGACAGTAGTCGTCGGCGTAGCGGAAGCCTCGACCGAAGGCGCCCGGGACGTTCGCCAGGTCCTGGTCGCTGTTGCTGCCGCTCGATGGCCGTCCATTAGCACGGCCTTTGCCCTTTGGTTTGCCAGTGGTGGTGGCTGCTCGAGCTGAACCTAGAAAGCTAAAAGAGGAAACCGGGGGAGAGCCGGGAACGGCTGTCGATCGTCCGATGTCCTCGACTTCGGCTTCGGTTTCAGCATTATCAGCATCATCGCTCGTTTTTACGCAGCAGCAGCAGCAGAAGCCCTTCATGCGCTTCCAGACGTAGGCAAAGGACTTGGACCAGATGTTCATAAAGGACGAGGACGAAGACGATGACGATGACGACGACGAGCCGAAACATCCCCAGCATTTGACGCTTTTTAAACAGCTGCTGTTGCTGCCATTTGATCGAGCAGCGGTAGTACCAGGGGCGACGCCCCCTGAAGAGCGAGGGTTATTACCACTGCCATTGCCACTTCCGCCACCATTATCACTGCTGTCCACGCCCACCGGGTGGCCGCTGAGGGAGATGGTGAAGGCCTCCAGGGCGGCGATTCGCTGCTCAATCTTCGCCTGCACGGCCGTCAGTTCAAGACGGGCGGCCGTGGAGCGCAGTCGCTCGAAGTAGTTGGCCGCCTCGAGGACCGCCTGGTACTGCTTCAGGTGGTGGTGGTGGTGGTGAGAGGAGGAGTTGAAGTTGGGCGTGGCAAAGGTTGTGGTAGAGGCGGTGGTGGCGGTGGTGGTGGTGGTGATGCTAGGCCTGCCAAAGATGTACTTGCCATTGCCGAAAGCGTGATCACCACCATTTCCATCATCATTATCATCCTTATCACCTCCTCCTCCGCCATCACCGCCGCCCTCCTCGTAGAGTCCATCGATGAGGTTTCGACGGCAGGAAGCGGAGCCATTCTCCGCCGCCGCCGCCGCCGAGTAGGGAATGTCAATGGGAGCAGAGGGAACACGGGGAAAGTAGCCCAACTGAGAGCTTCCTTTTCCCCCTCCCAATGCTCCCACCTCTTCAATGAAGCCGCTCTCACGGCTGGCGCAGTTGTAGTCGGCTCGAGGGTCCAAAGGAGCAGCAGCAACAGCAGCAGGAGCAGGAACAGGAACAGGAGCTCCTTCCGGCACAGCTCTAGGCAAAGATCGAGGCTCCTGACGAGAAGTCCCTCCACGACGCCCTAAAATGTCCAGAAAATCCTCATCCAAATCCTCATCCTCATTCTCATCCTCCTCCTCCTCATCCTTAGCTTTCCCCTCAAAGCGAAGATCGTCATATCCAGGAAACGGAGGAGTAGGTAATACCGGGGCCGGTTGCTGGAGCGGAAACATCAGACGCATGGCCTCGTGCCCGCACGTCTCGAGGTACGCCTCCCCCGCCCCGCCATCCTCGGGGATGACCGTGTGCAGGAGCTCGTCGACGACGCGCGTAAAGGCGAGCTGCACGTTGAGGCCCGTTCGGGCGGACACCTCGAAGAAGGTCAGGTCGTTGTTGGCGGCGAAAAGGGCCCCCTCAGCGAGGCCCACCATTCGCCGGTGGTGGGGCAGGTGGTGGTGATAATGGGTGTGGTGGTGATGGTGGTGATGGTGATTGTGGTGATTGTGGCGATGGTGATGAAGGATAACCTGTCCACCATCACCTCCTCGTCCACACCCACCACCGCCACCGGAAGTTCCCTCACCAAAGGGATTAGCATCATTGACATAGGCCGCGGCGCAGGCCACGCCACGGCGCCCTCCATAGAAACGACAGTGGCGCCGGTGGTTGCACACGCCCCGCTGGCAGGCGGCCATGAAGGAGGCGTGCTGGCGCCCGTGGACCAGCCCCTGCGTCGCCGGGTCGTGCGCCATCTCCTCCTCCAGCTCCCGGGGATAGGCGGCCTCGTCGTAGGCGCCGGCCAGGTCGGCCTTGGTGCCCAGCAGCGCCAGGGGAACGCAGTCCGAGCCGCGCACCTCGTCGCTGTTGCGCAGCCGCCGCGTCAGCCACTGCGCATGCCCAAAGGACTTCCGGTCGGTGACGTCGTAGAGGAGGACGACGCCGTGCGTCGAGGCGAGCGCCTCCTCCGATTCCAGCCAGCTGGATGGAGAAAAGAAGCGTTAGCATAAGCTGTCAGACATCTTTCATCCCCCCCCCCCATTCCAAGAGGAACTTTCTGTTTGCTCCCCAGTGAACTTACTGATCAAAGGAATCAGGCAGGTAGACCTCGAGGACGACGGAGATCAGGTTGGCGTACAGGCGCAGACAGCGAATGTACCGGGGCGGGAGGAGGTTGGGGCTGAGGGCGCCATACGCCTTGGCGCCCTGGTGAGCGAAACTGGGCACCAGCAGGGCGGAGGGCTGCAGGAAGTTTTGGGCAAGAGACCGACGCCCGGCGCCATCGCTGCCAAAGAGGGCCACGCGAATGTGCTCCAACGGCGGGTAGGGATCCAGTGAGTGGCGGTTCACTGGTAAGAGAGTGTTTGAAAGGAAGAAAAAGAGAGAGAGAGAAAAAGAGAGAAAAAGAGTGAAAAAGAGAGAGAGATGTCATTGTCAATTTAGTGAAGATTCGATAAAGGTATCAATTTTACAGCTAAATGTCCTCAAAAGGTACTTTTTTTTATTTGATTTGAGCTAGCTGCTAAACTTTCCGTTTTACAATCTGCTTTTATTCAGCCTTTGCTAACTCTACGCAGCGGTAATTTGTTACAGTGTAACAACTTCTTCTTCTTCTTTCTGTTCGTCCATTTTGCCAGTCGCATCAATCACCAGGAGAATTACCGGTGAGAAAGAGAGAGAAAGGAAAAATGAGAGCATCGGAAGACTAGCGACACTTTCCTCACAAGCACACTCAACTAAGTTGCACATTTTATTTAAATGTTTGTGTAGCACTGAAAAGGTGCACAGACACCAAGTAAGTAAGTGTCACCGTTGTTGCACACTTGCTAATGCGCTGCAAAGTGGCTGAAACTGCAAAGTCTGTCTGTCTGGGAGCAATTGAATCAATCGCTATCAATCGTTCACTATTTCACTACCTGACAATGCGAGAGACATCAAAAGTGTTCTTGGTGAGCAATTGATGGAACTGTTGTCTCAATGGAATGCTGGCCTGCGACATGGCAAATCAACTTTCTGCTGATCTAGTCATAACTCGAAACATTGTAACATATATAAAACCCTTTTCCGTTTTTGATTGATTTTGTATACTATTCTGTGATGTGTTGCAACATTTCCGTTTACTAGTTTTATTTTAAAATTATATATGCACTCATTTTTCACCATTCTAAAATCTTTTTCTGCAACTTTCTAAACCTAAAAATAACCTAAACAAAATAGAAAGCTCTAAAGTAAAAATGCACTTACATTCTTCCTCTTCAATGCGCTCTTTCTCCAGTTGAGTCAGCTGAGGCTTGGACATTCTGCCGCGGTACGGCCTATTAACTCCCATAATAGGCATGATGAAGCAGAGTTGATGTGATTTCAGCGGTGGTGTGAGTTAAGTTTAAATAGAGCAAGCACACAAATTAAAGCACGAGAACAAAAAAGAAGAGGAGACGATGGTCACTGGTGGTCACTGTCAATGTCAAGAAGTAAGTGACGAAAAAGCAGAAACGGGAAGATCAAATAGTTGATAGTGTACACAAAAGCAAGAAATTGGCGATGAGAAGATCCTTAGAACAGAGTAATAAAATAGAAAAGCCCATTATTACCACTTTATCAATACTTTAAATACTCTAAATCAAAACTTACTCCTTTTGCTCAGTTGCTCCCTACTAACTGGCAACAGTGCCCCTCATCAACTTGAGAGCACACACTTGATGAGCGCGCGGTTGATCCCACTGGTTGGTCAACAATGAAAAGGCAGATGAATTCTGTTTGAATAATTAAACAAAACAAAGGCAAACTAAATATTTGTAATGTCGAGTGTTGTAATCAAGTGTTGTACTGGTCGGTGGTGGTGATGAGGTGATTCTGATTTGGAAGTGTCAAGAACTTAGTGTCGAGAGAGTAGCACCTTCGAACGCGATTCGCTCGCCTTTAAATACTGCTTTTTGGTTGTGCGTGGTAGCGATTCTCTCTCTCTCTCTCTCTCTCTCTCTCTCTCTCTCTCTCTCTCTCT
>JAALOO010002411.1_pt1 | contig 10339 bp, 8 predicted proteins | sample 7257641 | NCBI WGS metagenome assembly JAALOO01 (sample SAMN14085613, study PRJNA598686) | mite metagenome | biome: ENVO:01001000; feature: ENVO:01001002; material: ENVO:01001226; isolation source: single female mite from University of Michigan culture on fish food culture... ... | reverse complement strand
GCTTTGTCTCTCTCTCTCTCTCTCTCTCTCTCTCTCTCTCTCTCTCTCTCTCTCTTGCACTTTTTAACCGTAGCCGTCGTCTTTGTAGTCTTTCCAATGTAGAGTAGTGTGGTGCACAGTGGAAGTTTTGTTTCACCTTTTGGTAAATGAATTATTTAGTTTTGGTGATGGTGTTCTCGCACAAATGGCTGCAAAGTCTAGCACCTTCATTGTGTGTTTTCTCTTCTGCTTTTTTCTTTCTTTGACCGAAAGCGGTAGTAGTAGTCGTAGTAGTGAGCAGGCCAGTAAATGGACTGTCGCACTTGCCCACTCACTTTCCCATACGCTGACTGCCATTTATTTTCTTGCACCTAAACAGGACAGCACCAGCAAGCCAGACGTGAGTGATGCCCTCAAACCGGGCAGGGAAATAGGTAAGCGACGGAGGTTACGTTGGGGTGATAAAGGTGCAGACACGCTGACATCTTTTTCTTTCTTTTTTGCTCCAGTGGCCGCTGGTTATGCCCTGTACGGCAGTGCCACCATGGTCGTCATCTCCATCGGAGCAGGTCCGGTCAATGGATTCATGCTCGATCCGGTGAGTGGTCCTGGTGATGATGATTACAATTTATGACCGACATTTTACTTCTTCAAAGGCAATTGGCGAGTTTATTCTCACAGACCCTGACATGAAAATCAAACCTCGCGGTAAGATCTACAGCATCAACGAGGGTTACGAGAGTCAGTGGGACGAGGCGGTGAAGAAGTACGTCCAGTCGAAGAAGTTTCCCCAAGTGAGTAGTACTGCTTAGGCAGTATTGATTGAGACAGCTGTGTGTGCCCGTTTTGTTTGTTTGCAACTGCAGGCTTCCAATGTTAATAATAAAAACTACAAAAACTCAATTTTTTTTCTTTTTAGAACGGAAAGGCATATGGCGCTCGCTACGTTGGATCCATGGTGAGTACTTCTAAATGATCGTAAATAATCTAATGCTGAATGAAGCAGTCACTTAATGAAGTCAAATCGGGGTAGCAGTTGCTGTTACTGAAACTAAATAACTGCCAGTCTGCCTGTCTCTAGTTGTTTGACTGTCAGTGCAAGTTGCTAATATAATCGGAAGGTGTCTGCTCTGCGATTTCCCTCTTTCTCCCTCTTTTCCTGCCGGCAAAAGGTCTAAAGTCGCAGACAGAGTGGGAAGAGAATGTTGTTGAGCTTGCAATTTAGCGGCGGCGGCAGCGGCAACTGTTCGATTGGTGGCCACTGCTACCCGACTAATGGTTTAGGCCAGTGAAAAAACTTGAAACTGCTGCAGTTTAGTGGAATAAGAGCGAGTAGTCATCGATTGTAGTGTGTGTGGCTTTGCTTGCCATTCTCTTGCTCGTAATTGCTTTCCAAAGTGCTGAAATCGACTAAACACTCGATGCTGCTGCTGCTAGGGTTGTTCTAAGTTTATTGAGAGTGTGTGGCTTTGCAAGGCGAACATGAAGAAAAGATGTGATGATAATTGCCAATTGGTACAGCTATAATTGCTCTACTTATCAGGCAGAGTGCAACCCAGACAGACAAACAAAATCAGTCAGTTTTTCAAATCTGACAAATCTAATTATTGAAAAACAAAGACCACCAAAGCTTGTGCGGAATTGAACAGGAAAAAATGTCGCCTCATCTTCTGCAGTAGAGCAGCGTACCATCGATTTCAACTAATCAACTGCGTCATTAGAGTCAATTGAGGGGAAACTTTTGTGCCCAGTGTTGGTAAGTGGCCGGTGAGGAGTGAAGGAGAGAGAAAAAGAGATTGGGTAAATCGATTGTCTGCTTCAACCGTATAGGTGCACGCAGTGTCACACACAAACTGTCTGACTCGTTTTCGATTGTAGTGCTGGTCTGTTTGCTGCTGCTGTACATTCTGTCTATAATTTGACCAGTCACTGGGAGCTGGTTAGAAAAGTGTTGTCTGGCAATCGGGCGGAAAATCAAGACGATCTAGAGTGAGCAAAACTTTGACAACTGCCAGTGCACAATTGAGCGAGCATCATCATTTGAGTGCTGCCCTGCACTGATTTCCACCGCAAACACAATCGAGCAGCAGCTGGGAGGAAAGCCAAATTGATGTCACTGCCGAGCACAAATGTGAAGTGTGTGTGTGTGTTTGTCTAACACTGATCCGATGATGACAGCAGTTAGTGTCTGTGTGTCTTCAGGCTCATTTAGCAGCCATTCGTTGACATGGTGCTACCATTTAGTGGTGATCATAATTAAGGCATTTTTTGAAGGGTGCTACTGTGTTGCTGCTGTAGAAGTTGCACTTGTGGCAAGCAAGTGTCTCGTTGTCTCTTCCAGCTATCGGAGCTAATTAATCATCATTGCAATGTCTGTTCGGTCTCTTCGATTAAGAGATTGCAATTTCGTTTTGCCATGCTCTTCGCTTTGCTTTGCCCAATTGGGCAGCCCAGTTTTGGTCACCAGATTGGCAAGTAACTAGCTCATTCTAGAATATGGCTAATTCAATTTTCTGCGCACTAGAAGCAGGATTTGCGGTTCTTGTAATGAGATTCATTCAAAGTGCTGCAAGTGAGGTTGCATGCAAGCGGCAATACTGCTTGCCAATCTGCTATGAGCCTAGAGGGGGTTCGGCTGATGGGGACTCGCTTCCAAAATGGCTGTGTGCAGACCATGATTAATGCGACTGGCAAAGTCGATTGGCGATCAGCAACAACATCAGTCGTCGGCGTCATCGGAATTTGCTTCTCCCTTCCTCTTCTTTCACTCTATTATTAATTCGTCCCAACTGCACACTGCCAGCAACTGTCCCTTTCCGCCCTGATCTGTCTGTGACTGTCTTGTTCTGTTCTGTCGTCTCATGAATTTCTGTTTTCCCTTTTTCTCTAATTTATTTTGTTTTCATTTGCCTGCAAATTAGGTCGCCGACGTGCATCGAACTCTTAAGTACGGTGGCATCTTCATGTACCCCGCGACGAAGGATGCGCCCAGAGGCAAGGTAAGGAAGGAAAGGAAAGGAAAGACGGGAGACAGAAGAGAAAAAAGGAAGAGCGACTTGTGCACCTGCATCTGCCGCTGTGCTGCCTAACTGGCTAGCTTTTCAGAGCGGCTAGCAGCGAAAACGGCTGCCAAAGTGTGTCTGTGTATGTGCTTCGGTGCTCGTCAGGCCGTGATCGATTCACGAATTGACGCGGTGACACAGGCAAAGTAAGCAGCAAGAAGCAGCAAACAATGCCCAATAAATGGCAAAGTTTGAAGCAGCCGCTGTCGACTACGACGCCGTCGTTGCCGTCACGGCCTTCAGTGTGTGTCATCTCGAGAAATGCATGCCAATGATGCGATTGCATCAAGGAGCAAGGAGAGAAAGATTCACTTACTTTCCTGCCAGCAGAGTGGTAATCGAAGAACAGTGTCTAGCTACATTTTTATTCATTTTTGCATACATTTTCACTTTATTTTTCTTCCATCTCTCTTCCCCTCTCCCCCTTTCCTCCATCAGCTGCGTCTGCTGTACGAAGGCAATCCAATGGCGTACATCATCGAGAAGGCGGGCGGCCTTGCGAGCACCGGGAAGATGGCCATACTAGACGTACAGCCACAGCAGATTCACGAACGAGTGCCGGTCTTCATGGGGTCCAGTGAAGACGTCCAGGAGCTGCTTGCCTTTCACCAACAGAACTGAGCACTACAAGTTCTGCCTGGCGAGTGCAATAACTGCACAGTTGCGTCTGCTGAACACCATGCCCGCCGGCAAAGTCAATCATCATCTTTTCTCCGTCTGTCTCAATCGGCTCCTTTCCACTGTTTTAGTTGAACAACACAATTTGGCCATGCACCGGACACATCCTCCGATTGGTGCACACCATTTTCAGTACTGGCAATTTCAACGTTCAGACGGGCGTTTTGTCAATAAATACCAATGCCAATTGAAATGAAATGGTCTTTGAGCATTACGCCGAGAGTTGGCGGAATTTATGCCCAATGGCGCCGGATCTGTCAGTGATTGTTGGGAAAGTGTGTCAAGTTCTCCAGCGAGGCTAGCTCCAATCCGCCAGCCAGCTCTTTACTGATTGATTAAAAGATTGATGGTCAGAGGATTGGTGGCCATTGATGATGCGCTGAGATTTACTGCCTGTCACCGTGTCAGTGTGCTTGTGTGCGTCTTCCTTTTCATCACCATCGCTTCATCTCAGCCACTGCTGCTGCTGCTGCTGCGATTGTTGATGCAGTCACTTTGATTCATTAGCATAATCGTCTGACTGCTTCCACTGCGGTTTTGTTTGAGAGAAATCGGTCATTAGCGTGAAACATTAGCACTACCACCGCCGTCAAGAGCCGAGGCTGCAGAGCAGCGGTGGGCGACGGCACTGGAAATCTATTAGTCCGCAGAGTGTCACTCTGTCAATAATTTGTGCCTCTGTTGATCAATTAACAGCTCGACAATAAATATTATTTTTTTATATAATGTATTCATATTATCGACCAAGAACACACACATTCTCTGCGACGTTCAGATTGCGTGCTGGACGCAGAAAAATCGACGAACCGCTTTTTCTTTAATAAAGATCTTTTTTTGCCCCGATCTCTAAACTCTCATTTTGCTTAGCTGTTGATGTTGGCATTTTAAAAATTAATAGCTCAATTTGGTGGTGGTGGTGCTGCTGCTGTTGCTGGGTGATCACAATTGAATGTCGTGAAGCAAGAGTGAATGAGAGTGCATGAGAAAGTGTGTCTGTCCTTTTTCTCGCTCTACTGCCAAGCTAAATGGTCTGCTCGTCCCAGACAGACTAGAGCAGGCCTACAGGCAATGTTGCCGATGAACGTATCCACTTCAGTACAGGCAGTCAATGGGAAGAAATAGAAGAGAGAAATAGAGGGAGATAGAAGCACTGTGCTAAATCTAATAAAGCTCTCCACTGGAAGACTCTGCTAGGGCCATTATTTTATTAATGCCCACTTCCTCTCGGAGAGTGCCAGAGAACCGCTTATGTCATAAATAATGGACGATTGGGGAGATTAGAAAACGAAGGGAGGGAAGAACTACTTGATGTGACGGAATGAAAATGGGAGCCCGTACTGGTGCCAGGTGATCAGCCGAGTGTCTGGGCTAAATAACAATGAAAACCAGTAGAGAAAAACGGGATACTTGATAGTTGAGTGCTCTTTTTTGCAATAAATAAATATGCATTGTACAGCATCGGTCGTGTGACCGTACAGGTTGTACAGTGTCATCTATTGTACTTGAAACAATCAGTTGGAACTCTACCGATTTGGAGAAAGTTGTTATGTAATGCCATCAAGTAGGGGCCTGACAATTTAAATTCAGAGTGGATATCTTTACCTGATCTGTGCTACAAATTAAAACAAGTCTGATAATTAAATTCAAGCACCAAAAAAGTGACTGGACTCTGCACCTGAAGTCGGTTAGGCAAACACCGACGTTTCAGCAAGCAAAAAAGGTGCTGTCACCATTTCGGTTAAAAAATAACCGACCGTTACTCGACAAAAACGGCTAAAAATAGTGACCAAATAGATACATCACCTGAGATTTCGCCGCCAAGAGGTACGTCGTCTAAGAGCATACTCAGCGAAGGGCTGATTTTTTGCCGCCAACGGGGGGACACAAGGTGGCTGTGCTGCCCACTGCTGTCGTCCAGAGCGTACTCGCGCTCGTTTGCTGTGAATGCGGCGAGAGAGGGGCAGCCCCGGCCATCCTACGCCCCCGAGTTGCCCGGGAAAGGTCAGTCGTTGACTCTCACTTTTGCTGCCACACAGTCTTGCCACCAGTTTCGCCTGTCAGCCAGTGACGGTGTTTATCGTGTTTGCCTTCTTCTCTCGGATCCTCGGCGACTGAACACAGTGTTGAGTTGGAATTACTAATTGTCTCTCCCTCTTTTCTGGCTACTGCTCCCACACTCTCTCTCAAGCGGCGCCCGTTCCAGCGTTGATTGTTGTCATCGTATCCTACTGTCTGTCTGGCTGCTACTGCTCCTGGTCTGGTCGTCGCTGACATCGTCCTCATCGTTTTCCCCTTCCCTTTCTCACTCTTCTTCCTAACTGCTCGTCATCATCACCGCCATCACCATCAGCAGCGGCAGAAGTAGCAACAGCAGCAGCAGTGTGTTGTAGCGTCGTGTCGATCCGACCGGTGCAATCAGCCGTACAGTTATACAGACACACACACACACTTTCTTCTGGGCGAGTTCTTCGCTGCTTTTACTCATCATCATCATCACACTCTTCTCCACTCTCTCCCACCGCCCACAGAGTGTCCAAGAAGAAGAAAAAGAAGTGTGACTTATCATCGTCTTACTACTGGACAGAGCGGAGAAGGTAGCTGTTGACAGATGGTGGTGATTCGCTCTTCTAAATGCTAATCTTTGTAATGCCTTTTCCAGCTGATGCTGTCTGACGACTGACACCCTCAAGTGCTGCAGTTGCCTTCGTTTGTTCACTGCTGTATCTCACACCTCCTTCGTATTATAACACTTGCCAAAATGAAACGGCTGCAACTGCCTCTGCTGAGCACACTGCTACTCGCGGCAGTAGCCATTGCCTCCGCGTTCTACCTTCCTGGTCTGGCACCAGTGAACTTCTGTGAATTCAACAAACCCGCCGAAAACTGCAAATCAGTAGTTAATCTCTTCGTCAATCGACTCGACTCTGAAGAGTCTGTGATACCGTACGAGTACAGTTACTTTGACTTTTGTCAGGCAGACAAGAATGAATCGCCGGTGGAGAACCTGGGCCAGGTGGTCTTCGGTGAGCGCATTCGAGGCTCGCCCTACAACATCAGCTTTCTGAAGAATGAAGAGTGCAAGCTGCTTTGTAAGAAAAGCTATGACACTTCTGCCCGTTCAGACGTCGACAGGGTGAACACTCTGCTGAAGGGCATGCTGAAGAACTACCAGCACCACTGGATTGTGGACAACATGCCCGTCACCTGGTGCTACGACGTGGAGGGCGGACAGAAGTACTGCTCTACGGGCTTTCCAATGGGCTGCTACGTCGATCCGCAGGGACTGGCAAAGGACGCCTGCGTGATGAACATTCTCTACAACAAGAAGGACACCTTCTACCTCTTCAACCACGTGGACATTACCATAAACTTCCACAGTGGCGAAAACGAAGCCTGGGGTGTCGGCTATGATGGTCACGCAGGTCGAATCATCGCGGTGTACGTGTCGCCACGAAGCATCAAGCACAACAAGGAGCCCTCCTCGGCTGACTGTCCCTCCAGCGCGCTGCCGATGGAGATTCCAGCCAACCTGCCGAAGAATGAGAAGCTGGACATCTACTACACCTACTCGGTGTACTTTTCGCGCAATGACAACGTCAAGTGGTCCTCCCGCTGGGACTACATCCTCGACTCGATGCCCCACACCAACATTCAGTGGTTCTCCATTCTCAACTCGCTCGTCATTGTTCTCTTCCTCACCGGCATGGTGGCGATGATTCTGCTGCGAACGCTGCACAAGGACATTGCCCGCTACAATCAGATTGACTCGGAGGACGACGCCCAGGAGGAGTTCGGCTGGAAGCTGGTGCACGGCGACGTCTTCCGCCCTCCGCAGCAGTCGATGATGCTGGCCGTCTTTCTGGGCTCTGGCGTGCAGGTCCTCTGCATGTCCATCATCACGCTCTTCTTCGCCTGTCTGGGCTTCCTCTCGCCCGCCAACCGGGGCGCGCTGATGACCTGCGCCCTGGTGCTGTACGTCTGTCTGGGCACGCCGGCGGGCTACGTCTCTGCGCGCATCTACAAGTCCGCCGGCGGGTACCGCTGGAAGCTGAACGTCCTCATGACTGCGCTCTTCTGCCCGGGCGTCGTCTTCTCCCTCTTCTTCGCCATGAACATCATCCTGTGGGTGAAGGGCAGCTCGGCGGCGGTGCCCTTCGCCACCCTGGTCGCCCTGCTGGCGATGTGGCTGTGCGTCTCGCTGCCGCTCACCTTCGTGGGCGCCTACTTTGGCTTCCGCAAGCGCGCCATCGAGCAGCCCGTGCGCACCAATCAGATTCCCCGGCAGATTCCGGAGCAGTCGGTGTACACGAAGCCGGTGCCGGGCATCATCATGGGCGGCATCCTCCCCTTTGGCTGCATCTTCATTCAGCTCTTCTTCCTCCTCAACAGTATTTGGTCCAACCAGACCTACTACATGTTTGGCTTTCTCTTTCTCGTCTTTATCATTCTGATGATCACCTGCTCTGAGACGACCATTCTTCTCTGCTACTTTCACCTCTGCGCCGAAGACTACCATTGGTGGTGAGTGATGCTGCTGTTGCTTCTTTTGAGTGTTCACATTTTAAGATTTCATTTGCTCCACTTTATCTTTCTCTCTCTTCAGGTGGCGTTCCTTTTTAACATCAGGTTTCACGGCATTCTACCTGTTTATCTACTGCATTCACTACTTTCTCACCAAGCTCACCATCACGGGGACAATTTCAACGTTACTGTACTTTTGCTACACCCTCATCATGGTTTTCCTCTTCTTCCTTCTCACCGGCACCGTCGGCTTCTTTGCCTGCTTCTGGTTTGTTCGCAAGATTTACAGCGTAGTCAAGGTGGACTGAGGAGGAAGGGAACTGCGGAGAAGGACGGACAGACGAAACGATGGTTGAGGCAGGGTCTTTCCTTCTATTTAGACAATTTTACTGAAAGAAAAAACATTTTATAAAAACAACAACATGTGAATGCTTCTACCCACACCCACACACTCCTTTCCTCCTTTCCTTCCTGAGGCAAAGTTTTGTATTTATTTATTCTTTACCTTCTTTCCTAAGGGAGATGTTGATATTTTTGCAATACGTATGTGCGTCATATAATAAAAAATGTGTATATTCTCTACTGACTGTGTTCGACTTGATTGCCTCCACCTCCTCCTGCGTATGGCTTCACTCTGACCACCTCCACCAGACCGGTGCTCTCCGCGTCAATGTCGAACCAGGCGGTGATGTGCATGGCGTCAATGGTGAAGAAGTACAGTCGGTCGACGCACTTGTTCCGTCGGTAGACTGACCGCGGGTCCGCCTGCAGGAGACTGACGATGGCCTCCTTCCCTTCCTGATCACTTTCGAACAGGCGAAAGCAGAACTTGCAAGAGGAAGAAGAAGGCTCAGCTGAAGACTGCTGGTGAAAGGACTTGGGGTGAAAGGCGGACAGCTGCTTCAGACTTCGAGGGGTAAAGTCGACGGCAATATCGGAGACCACTGATCCATTAACCCAGTTGGAGGGCACTGACGATGATGATGGTGGTGGTTCAACGAGATTGTTGTCTTCTATTGTTGGCTGCGGTTCAGTTTCAGTAACACAGTCAGTTTTGCTCCAGATGGACCTGTCCACTTGCAGTGGGTAGTCGTACTTTTCAATGTACGGTTTGATGTCGAGAATTGGTGTGCCGTCAATCATGTCGATTCCGGATATAAAGAGTGAACCATCTGAAAACAAAATGCGTGTCAAACTATTTTTATCATCACCACTACGCAAGTCACCTTTGACAGCATCAATTTTCGCCAAAGTTAAACCAAAAGGATTAGGACGATGCGGCGCTCTTGATGCAAACACTCCGCAGGAGGCACCGTTCAATCGAGGTGGACGTACTTTTGCTATGAAGCGTCGTTTATTAAGATTCTGATGGAAGTAATACAGAATCCTAGGAGCAAAAATGTCAAATATTAGTTTTGGCTAAATCGTTTCAATAACTAGAACTCCTACCAAACGTATTGAAATTGCTCCATGCCTTCCAGAGCGTGCATCGGATTGTTGAAGAGCGTCTTGTGAAGGCGGACTATGCCCTTACTTTGCGGACAAATACCCGACTGTCGAGGTGTACCGTTCTTCTTGTTGAAAATTGATTCCAGTGTCGCCACCGAAATGAGAGGTAAATCCAGCTTCAGCGCATCAACTCTCGCCTGTTCATTGTTGTTTGTTGTCGGTGTGTTTTTTCTTCTTTGCTGTTGAACGCCCTCATCACTACTGGCACCTGAGTTACCGAGATCCATCATTTAAAGTTTAAAGAACCGGCTGAAATGTTTTGGTATTTTTTTGCAAATCGCACTCTGCACGTGCAAGACTGTAAAGTGCCATCTTGTGTGATCGACAACAGCCTATTCCCGAAAGTCTGGCCTTGGCACAGATTCTTCATTGGCCAAGAGCCAGCATGTTGGACAAGCTTCAGCAGCTTCTTTAAAAGACTTTAACATTCTTGACTTTATTGGAGGTTATAGCTCATAGGGTAGTACATTGAAGAATTTGTAAACAGAGTTCTTTTGGTAACTTTCGTCAGGACTGTGCAAAAACAAAACAATACATATGTAATAATAGAAGCCTCTTTGATTAATAAATGCTTCTTTGAATGAGTCTTT
>JAALOO010000724.1_pt3 | contig 10342 bp, 10 predicted proteins | sample 7257641 | NCBI WGS metagenome assembly JAALOO01 (sample SAMN14085613, study PRJNA598686) | mite metagenome | biome: ENVO:01001000; feature: ENVO:01001002; material: ENVO:01001226; isolation source: single female mite from University of Michigan culture on fish food culture... ... | reverse complement strand
CTGCCGACACCGCCAGCCAGCCACAGTGCACTTGCTGGCCAGTGTCTCCGTCTCGATCTCTATCGCTCTCTCTGGTGCTGACGACTCCGTCGGCCACTGTCACCCCTCTCTGCACTTGTCGTTGTCATTTTCACGCTACGCAGCCACTGTGGACCCCTGTGGCTGTGCAATGTACACACATACACACACATACCGACATTTAGTTCCCCTGCCTAGTCCCCTTCTGTCGGGAGGCCATTTGCCATCTTACTTTGTGCCTGTGTTTAGATTGCTCAAGACTTGGGCAACATCTGAACATCGTAACCCCTTTGCAACTATGAACTAAAACTACTGTCTTTTGAAAAAATGCCAAAAAACATTGTGAGACTTACCCTGGCGACTGCTTTTACTCTCTTTTTCCGATTTAAAAGGGTGCACAATTGAAGGGAGAGCGATTTCAGATGATGATGCCTCCATCTTCTGTGCATGGTTAGGGAGCACAGTTGAAGAAGAGAAGCAGTCGGCAGTGGGCGGCAGTGAGTGCTGTGGACTTCGGGTAAAATGATCAGGCGAACTTTGAAACAGAGTCGGAGAGTAACCGAGTCCAGAGTCGGTGGGACTCGATTTGATGGAGGATCCAGAGAAGGGGGCACTGTGGTGAGAGAGGTGAACTGCATCTGGGCTAATGTTCAGCTGCTGGGTAAAGGAGTGACCGAAGGGGCCAATGGGCGGCTGGTACGGGTGCTGGTAGAAAGCGGACCGTCCTGTAGATGCATCGTAGGCACATGGGTTGTGGGCTGAGGGTGCCATGGTGGGCGCACTGGCAAAGTGGCCACTCTCCGCGTACATGGAGTTCCAGTCGAAGGGGCAATGGTACTTCGAGTGGTAGTCAGACATGATGGTGCTGATGATGATAAGTGAACGATGGTGTGACGCAGACGATGGTGACTGGCAGCACTCCCGAGGACAAGTGAACCGAGTAGAAGAACAGTGCCTTCCTCTTATACTCTTCAGCGAGGCCATGCAATGCACTCACGCAACTGTCTCCTCCCTCCCTCCCTGGGCCACTTGTCGTCTTTTCGTGCAGGGTAATTCTAATTTGCTAATTAAAAGTGTGACAAGACAGTAGAGAGCGAGAGAGAGAAGAAAAACCCTAGAGCAGAAGTGGACCCCGTGGACCCAGCACTTATCGTTTCGGCTCATCGGCGGCAAACACCGACACGCAGTGGCAGTGAGCATTACTCGTCTGCCTAGGCCCACTTGCCGGCACACGACACTCTTCTACGGCCTAATGCTTGTGCAAACACCGCACAGCAGCGGCTCACCGGTCTGACTGACTCGCCGACAAAGCAAAGTGCCGACAGCTAGGCACAATCGGTTCTCTGACTTCTTCTTCAATACATTACTGTTGGCCTACAGAATATTAGTAACCTGACTCTTGAGCTGCCCACATTTCTTTGATCATCAAAAGTCTTTGGTCATTTCGGCTACTGCTTGGGCATTGAATTACTAGCGAGGCAATTAAGAAAGCAAGTGCCCAGCCAATCAATAATGACTAGAGACGGCATCAAGAAGTGTTTTCACCAAGGTTACTATGGTTCAGATTTCAATTCGTCAAATGGTTTGCTAAAGTTCCAATATGGAACAGTTTTAGGTGTTAATAAGAGTCAAGTTTAAATAAACAAAAAAATCATTCTCAAAAGATGGTCATCTCTTCGAGCGTTCATCCAATGGAAGAGCCAGCAGTACGAAAAGTGGTAAGTAATGCTATTTGTTTTGACAAAGACTTGAATAAACCAGACATGCTTTAGACTTTCAACGAGATAAGCACAGCCAACCCAGCATTCAAAGCGGACAACTGGTTCGGTAAACGAGCAAAATGTACAGCGCTATTCCACCAAACTACTACCTCGAATCTTCCCTAGAAATAATCATCATCGGCACCCTGTCATGTCTGATCACTTTGGTCAGCCTCGCCATCATCGCCTGCCTATGTGGCTACCGAAAGTGGAACATTGGCGGCGGTGCTCGCCAGCTGACGGGCGGCAGACGAGGACAGTCCTCAGCCGCCTCGCCACTGTCTCTGCACCACAACACCACGGGCAAGTCGCTGTACCTGGCGTCGGACATCAAGACAGTGCCCAGCGACGAGGTGGACACTCTCAATCGGCAGTTTATGCTCCTCAAGCGGTGCTCGCAAACGCCAACTAGTAGCTCCGGTGTGAGTAAAATTGCAGCCTCAGAGTCGGCGGCGGCGTCCACTCGCAATCGGGCGACCAGCTCTCTGGGCGAAGGACTGAAGGCGCCCGCCGTGGACAAGACCTTCTCAACGCCGACCAGCAGTGAACTGAAGATGCCCACACAGCGATCACATCGGCCCGCGTCCACAGTGAAGATTGTTGAGGTGACGAGCAGCACTGAAGAACGACAAAAGATGCGAAGGCTGCCTAGAAGAAAGTAGTTTAATGAAAGTAAAAGAAAGTGGGGGGTTGCATTTCATGTAGTTTTTAAAATGACATGTGTAAGGAAAAAAAGTATGATAATGAAAAGTTTCAAGTAACAATAAATTGGTTTGTTTTCATTCCTTGCAGTCTGTTTGGGTGTTCTTGATTTATATTAAAAGTTTTATATTAAGGGCTATACTGGCAATGCTTGCCATAATGGCCGAAAAGAAAACACTTGCCTAAAATGAAAGTAGTTAGAAAAGTTGTACCCGCATTCCCGGAAAGACACACTTACAGCAAAGCATAAGGTAGAGGAAGTGGCAGCTAGAAATTCGATGCCCTCTTATCTGGCAGATATTGCAGACATCAAAGTCAAGTCGACCCGATCTAAATCGGCTGTTGTAATTGCTTGGAGAAGATGGATCACACTGAGTACCGGCAACAATGTCGACGACAAGCATTCGAACGAGATTTGACAGAGGATAACGATCGTCTCGAAAACGCCTGCGAAATTGCCTACGCTTGTAAAGCGGCAACTTGGCAAATGTGCAGTTGAATATTGCAGTTTTTAGATAATTTATGTGACCGTGAAACGGAAGAACTAACTTCCCGACAGTAGATATTGTGTTCAGTATGTTTTTCATGCCGTCGACATCTGAGCCACTGCTTAAAGGTTCCACCAAACTAAATGAGTTTCTAATCACTTGACGAACATTTTCTACCGGATCAACTTCTTGCAGTTCATGTCCGTTATTGTTCATTTCATCGCCGTCGTTGGATGGGTCAAAAGATTGTTCATTGTTCTCGCCAGAAAAATGCTCTTGATAGCTATTTATATTCTCATAACTTTCCGCCATGTCACTTCTGCTCTGGCTTTCCTGGCTAATAAAATCGCTTTCCATACTATTGACGATGGTACCATTGTTGTCGGCCTGCTGTAAGGGGTCCAGTAACGTCATAGTCGAAGTCATTAATGGATTTCCAAATTGACCAAAGTTCATATTAACGAGTGAAGATGCAATCGAGTGAGTGTTACCATGCAGAGGAATATATTGAAAGCTGTCAAAAGGAAAGGCCTGAATTGGTCTCAAAGTGTACGATGAAGCTGATGTGAACTGCAACCAAAAGTTGGACATTTTCACCCGCCACGTGACTGCCAGGTTTGCGCACTCTACTGGTATGTACGCAACTAAATCTTCAAGATCTTTCAGTCGCTCTTTCAGTAGTTCAATTGGTAGTGGGATAATCGTGAAAAGATTTGTTATGGCAAATTCCAGCACAATCAGCTTATGCTGAACTCGACAAGCGGTTTCAGTCTTTTTGAGGCTCAAAAATCTGGCAAAGAAGAAAACGATTAGAAATCAGTGATATTAGGTAGCTTTCGAATTCGGTCAAACCTGTTCCAAAAACTTGCCAGCTTGTTGCACCACTGGACAATAGAGTGGCTGTCTTCTGGTGGCAACTGGCTGACAAAGCCCTTGAGCACATTGAGCTCTTTGTGGAGCAGCTTTATCTCCTCTTTACTCGGAGCCCCGTTGTTGCCGGCCGTCAGAAAGATGCACTCGATAAGGGAGTCCTGTGTGTACAAACGGCCAAAGATGTTTTCCACACCGGCCATAGTCAATTTCACGATAAGATGATTGAGCTCGAGTGTCAGCCGCCGATAAGCCGTGCACGCACCACAACTGAAGCAGCCTTGTTCGCTGGTTGGCCGCAAAAAACGACAATTTCAGCAATATTCAAAAACGACGTAACTCTCGGTAACTTTTTACAGATTTTCGTAAAAAAGACTTTTTGTTGCCTAATTTTTAACGACATTCTGTATCGTTCTGATTGGCAATCAGTGATTGCCGAGAAGAGATTTGGATCGCAAAAGAAAACGTTGTTTACACATGAACTGAGGTGAGTTGCATTAGATCGTCAAATCATATGCGCTCTAGTACGCTAGTCTCGTCACGGAATTTCTTTAGTGACACGTTGCTTTTTGATTTTGTTTTGAGCTGTCTGGAGCTTTTAAGCCCTAAACCATTCTGACCTGAAACTACCGTATTTCATCCTCTAGATCCTAAAGATGGCTGACCAAGATATAAAGCAAACTGTGCTCAAGTTGGAAGCTCTAAAAACTTCAATATGTGAACTCTTCGCCAAAGACAATTCCGATTACTTTGCTGTTATAGAGAAGCTAGAGCAAATGGAACATTTGGTCGCCGATCTTCCCAACGTGATTGAACTAACTGTGTTTTGGCAACAAAAGCTGATCAGTTTCTGGAAGTCTCTAAGTGCAGAAGGGTTAAATGTTGTTGAGCTGCAGTCTTTCGATAGGAAATATGACAATCTACTGCCTGTTGCGTCCGAAACCCCAGTTGAACTGTCTCCGAAAACTGTTGAAGTTGATAGTTTGCAAGAAACTTACAGCCATTTAACTATTCATTCTCCAAGTAAAGAAGTCAATACAAAGAACGAGCCGTTAAACATCCCGAAACGACATTCAGTTTCAAAGCAATCTCTTCAGTTCATTACTAACTATATAAAGAAAAATCCCCAAGAATCGCTAAAAAAAGATGTTTATCAGTTATCAACCACTTCCAAGGAAGAAGACGAAACCATCAAGAAGACAAAGGATGACTTGGCTTGTCTGTCCTCAATAGCAGGCCCTTCTGACGTTGAGGCAATCAAGAAGCTGCACTTGTTTACCGAAAAAGTTCGTAATGGCGAGCCGTCGGCAATGTACACCCAGCAGTCTGCCAGTATTTTTGCGGCGGCCTTTGAGAAGCTGTCCCTTGACCAGAAAGAGTTCTATTCACAACTGAACTACACCAAAGACGCCACTAAAAACAATTATCGCTGCTGGAGCAACTTGTCTGCTTTTCTCAAACAGCAACTGGTCAGTTATTTCACCAAGGAACTGCTGATGTCCACTCGCTACCCTGATGCTGAGTATCGTACCTGCAACTACTGTAACTACTGTAAAAAGGATGGTCATAACCTGGTGCAATGTCCTTTCCGTCGAGCAAATGTCTGCTTCATCTGCTTCAACTACGGCCACTCGCAGGTGTACTGTGACCGGTTCGGTGTTTCTTGTTAATTCATTGTTTTCATTTTAATTTTGTACAAAAACTTCACATAAATGGTTCTTTGTTTTGCTAAACATTTCACCGGTCCTTCATCAGAGTAAACCAGTAAATGATAAACTCGGTAAAAAATATGCCAAATTTGAAGCAGCTCATCATGGTGCATTTGCCGAATTGGGCGTAGGTAATCGAGTACTTGTTGGTGCAGTGAAATTTGGCAATGTAGTTGAGCAATTTAATCTTGTGATTGACCGTCTTTAGCTGACAGCAGAGCATCACCCGCATCAACTTCTCCGTGACACTGTGAATTCGATCACAAAACTTGGCCGACATTAGGTGAAAGGCAATGATGTAGAAGGATTGGCCGACGATGAGAATGACGTAAAAGACGGTGGCAACGTTTGATATCTGTCCCGAGATGATCAGGCGGCAGAGGAAGGAGTTTACCGGAAAGTTGATGAGGATGTAGCCGGTGAGAAGGTGGCCGAAGATGTGGTTGAAGGAGAAGATGACCAGCAGGGTGCGCGTGTGGTGGTGCATGAACTTGGCCAGGTAGAACCAGGCATGCTGTCCGCTGATGTTGTAGAGGAAGCGCTCGTTGACCTGTTTCATTCGAGTGAAGGTGGCTATGGTGAAGTAGCAGCTGTACGCGCCGGCCACCATGTTGATGGTCGCCATGGAGAGAAGGGCAAAGTCGAAGAAGCAGATGTTCAGCTGCATGGCCGTCAACTCGATGAGGCCTCTCGCAGTGAGCAGGTAGTGCCCCCAGGCGGGCCCGTAGACGTACGCCAGGTAGTACCACTGAATGAGGACCATCAGCAGCGTCAGGCCAAAGGTGAAGCCTTGCGACTGCAGGAAGATTCGCCGCATCATCCGGCGAATGAGCACCTCCTTGGGCACTTCTCCGCCTCTGGGCGGCAGCAGGTAGGTGTTACGCTGCTCAAACAGAATCTGCCCGATGACGTTCATGTTGGGGAAGTGCCTGCCCCGGTCGTAGAAGTACATCTGCCTGCAGACGTATATCGTCAGCAGGTATGTGAGCATCGTAATCAGGTGCAGTTCTGGGGACAGACTGGCCATGTACAGGTAGTCACAGTGCAGTAGTCGCCAGTAGTCGGACACGTCGGAGGTCATCAGGAATGCCTCGTGGGCTATCTTCGCCAGCAGCAAACAGTTGATCGCTTTCAACTGTGCCACTCGGTTGGCAGCCAGCCCATTGAGGTTGTAGACTATTTCCTTCATCGTTCGAAAGTAAAGTCTGAAGTTGGCCATCATGTTGACGTATTTGTAGATGGCGATGATCAAGTTCAACCTCTCGCAGACATGGGTGAACTTGATTGAACATGTGCGGAGGAACATTTTCAGTCGGAGGCAATCGACCAACTGATCCATTTCTTTCGCTTGCTTAAGATATTATAACCAGTCCGATCCATTGAACTGAAGGTGAACGATATAAATGTGAAAAGTAAAAGGAAAGCATTAATTGTTAATGTGTTGCCGTGTGCTCGACGGTGAACTAGTGTAGCATTATGTCAAGTGCTTCAAGAAGAAAACAAATGGTTAAATGATTAATGTTTAATTCTTTTCAATTTAGCAGAAATTATAAAAGTACATAAATGAAATGTCAAAGAGTCAACTAATAAAATGCTGTTCTGTAGTCATGACAGCAGGTCAAAATTGCTGATAGGTGAAAAACAAATAAACAGGTTGGTTGACCAGTTTATTTTTGTCACTGTCTAGTTATAGAATGCTCTTGAAAGAACTGAATAGCATAGAGAATGTTGGCAAAGTAAAAGCAGATAAACTAATAATTGAAAACAGAAAAAACGAATTGAAATTATTAAAAGCAATTACAGTAATCACCTCTTCTCTCACCTGAAGCATGGCTTGTCGATTGATGACGCCTAACGGACCCAGGGAGTAGCCAATTTTTCGTTTAGAGGTGAGCTTCTCAAAGAGAATCATGTAGTGCAGCTTGAGCTGAAACATCGCCTGGTTGGTGAACAGCTGCTGCACTGGGACAATGTACTTGGCAGTACTCTGCAGCATCAGCGTCAGCTGAGAGAGGACAAAAAGCGTGAGCATGGCAATGAGCTGCACCAGTAGGACTGTGAGCAACATCACTTTCTCCGTGGTGGCCAGCGGTGTGAAGTAGTAGAAGACGACCAGGTAGATGTTGCTGGGCGCCATGGCCAGCAGGAGGACGTAGTACACTGCTGACCACTGCTTATCGGCCACCTCCACGTAGCGCGTCACCTCGTTCTGGACGTTGATAAAGCGCCGCAACTTGCACAGCTGACCGATCGCCACCTTGTGAAGGGCTCTTCTTCGGCTGATACGCCGGATCGATTTGGCCATGTTTGCTCTCAAATCTTTGTAGGTTTGACCGTAAATGAAGAGCTCAATGGAGAGCGCCATTACGTAGATGGACGCCATGATGGCGATTTTCCAAAAAATGTACGAAACAAAAATTGTGTCGATTAGAAAGGACAGTAGCATTAGGTTTGATGTAGAAGAAGTTATCGTAAAGATGGTCATGTGGCAAAAAAACCATATGCTGACAAGTGCTAAAAAATCATTTTTGTCAAACTTTTTTTAAAATTCAGTTTTAACTTACCAAACAAAAACTTGCTAAAAAATAACACAAACTCCCACAACTGCAGTTTAAAAATAATTTGCAATCGAGCTGATCGGGAAACAAACCAGAACCAACACAACCTTGGACCTAGTTTAAGTTTCCTATGTTTTAGTGATTTTTTCTCATTCTCGATTTGAGGAAAAACCATGCAATTGTTTAGTGAGCAATATAAGATGATTGATTTTTTATAAACAAACATCGGATGCCAAAGAATCATTTTCCACTTCCAAAGAGCATCTAGATAATATTTCAAGTTAGCAGCATTTTTTGCGTAAAACACCTCAGTATTGTACACTGAAATTTCGTAAATCTTTTCCCAAACATTTGAGGTAACGGTTGTCCGGTAGATACGTCCATTAGTGAAGGTAAAAAAGAGAAAAAGAATCGCAAAACAGGTGTAGAAGAATGGATCGTGAATACGATTATTCAGGCCAAACTGGACAAGGACGTCGTATTTTAGCCAGCTGTCCATCTGAAAGTAGATGATGACCGTTGTGATGGTGCAGCGAATAGTCACTAGGTGCAGACACACACTTAAAAAATGGTGCCAAAAAAGGCGTTTTCTACTGTCTCGCTCAAGGACCACGTACTTGACCTGTCTAGCAAAACTCCCATAGAGAAACATTTCTGCTATGCCACAACTTGACTCAACTTCTGAAAATGTACTTTTGAGTTTCTTTTGTTTGTTTTTCAACAAAATGCTAACGAAGTTTTTGGGCTGATTTCATTTAGTAAATCGATAAATAATGTTGCCAAATGTAATTCTATTTTAGTTAAAACGCAGTTATATTTTTATCAAAACAATCACGAGTCAAAGTCCTCTGTTTCTTCTGTAAGTTATTACTTATTCATGTTCCTGAAGATAATTAATGACTTAAAAATATGCAAAAATTTTACTTATGAATAACTTTATTTTTGCTTCTGTCATTTGACAGCAAAAAGTTCAACTGTAGTAAAATGTTATATCTAACAAAGCAATTTAAAACTGGTTACTAGCAAATGAAAAAACAGCATTTCAGTTTCATTACTAATGAAACTTGATATAAAAAACCTGACATTACTTTACTTGAGCTCGAAAGAAAAGAGAAGTCCCTTTTCCGAGTCAATTTCTACTGTTGCCTGCTGCGATTTTCCATCAAACTCTTGTGATGTGCTTATGAACTGACCAAACTGAAGAGTGGTTGCTTTTAGATTCCACCTTAGGCCAGTGATGCTCACTCTAACCGGGCCATTGAGTGGAACCAGAGAACACCAGCTTGCTGACTCCACTGATGGAATAAAGTGTTTGCCCTGTAAAAGAAAAAAGTTTGTTATTACTTTAAAAGAGCACTCGCTTAGAGTATACCTTGCTGAGCAACATGCTCACTGAACAACCCGGCAAATCGACCAAAATCAAGGGTGGTAGTGCGTTGACTTTCACGTCCTTTTCAAAATGATACAGTGTACTATAGATGGAAAGCACATGATCAAGTCGACCTGAACTACTGTAAAAGACGAGTATCGAAGAGACTGGATGCTCAGCTGGCAAAGTGCCTAGCTGCTGTGAAAGCACTTGAATGGCCTTAGTAAAGTCAGTCTGCTCCTGGTCCATCGTTTCGATGATCGTCACTTTTGGACTGTTCTGCTGTTGTCTATAGTGTTGCAGTACATCGGCTCGAATGGAGTCCATGTCACCAGTCAGCAGGTGAGGGGGAAGAAGAAGGTGGTGGTGGTGGTGGTCAGCAAGAGTGTTCAGTGATTTCAGCATTTGCTGCTGCAAATCAAAGAGACAGTTGCTGCCGCCGTCGACGGTGTGTCGGACGCTGGCGTTGTTCCACAACGCAACAAATCTACTCAATTTGCTGTCATTGATGAAGGAATCAGAGAAGCAGTGATTCAAAAGCACTGCTGCGTAGCGATTATCTTTTAGGATTTCTGAAAAAGGTTATAAGATTTGTTGAAAAAATGAGCATCATACTTAAAGGTTCATCTGAAACAATATGCTGAAGGTGCTGTTTCCAGTAAAGCTCTTCTCTTTTCCTAAACCAAATTGATTCAATCCAGCTAAAGAAAGTGTTCATTTTGTGATTTATTGTACAAAAAGTTTTGTCGTACTTTATCGAGTTGACCATTTAAATACTGCTGGCAGCAGGAAAAAGGAACAAAACAAAACTTTGTTTGTCTAGCAATCACACAACTTGTTGTAGTTGTACAAAGCAAAATGTTGTGCA
>JAALOO010000685.1_pt4 | contig 10342 bp, 8 predicted proteins | sample 7257641 | NCBI WGS metagenome assembly JAALOO01 (sample SAMN14085613, study PRJNA598686) | mite metagenome | biome: ENVO:01001000; feature: ENVO:01001002; material: ENVO:01001226; isolation source: single female mite from University of Michigan culture on fish food culture... ... | reverse complement strand
AACGGCAATGGTGGTGATCAGTGGAGCAGCATGTCCGGTGGTGATGACGCAGTGACGGACACCTTCTACGCAAGCAATGGAAAGCAGTGCCAGTTTAAGCTCATTGACGGTGACATGTTCATAAAGAACACTGGCTTCGGCTGCCCATCCACTCTCACTAGAGACCTGTGAGAAAACGTCTGAACGTGTTCACATGTCACATCTCCTTTCAACTACTACGTCATTGCTTCTCTATTTCTCTTTTCCCTGGTCCAGGTTACACACACACTTCTTCTTACCCCTCACTTTTCCCGTTGTTCCTTCTACTTTGTTTATTCCTTGTTGACCTCTTTTGTTGTTTATCTTCTTGTTTACTTCCTTTTCATTCTTTCTTTTCTCATTGACTGTTGTTTGGGCGCACGGAGCTCGATACTTTCTCATCCAACTTCTCAGCAAAATACGCTCCGAAAACTCCACTTTTTGTGTAAATTGTTCAAAAACTCACACACACAAACTGCAAAACTTATTTTACTTCATCTGTACATAGTGACATTATCATTTCTTAAAAATCAATAAATACAAGGATCTTATAACAAAACTTTCTTGTTTGAGTTTTTCGAAAAGTATTTTGTTGCTGGGTTAGACAAAACTTGATTTCATTAAAAAGATTCAAATTTTTTATTTGAAAAAAATTGGTTTAAAAAAATTGGAATTTGGCTCACTAGATGTCAATGGTGAGCAGGAAAAAATATGGATTTTGAGCCTTTTGGTTTGGCCATTTATTGTGCCAGTTAACTTTTCTCACTTCTAAAGCTCCAAAGTGCATCAACTTTGTAGTGAACCCAGCACTTTAACGTTTAAATGAACATGACAGTGCTGACCATGACAAGTTTAAGCTCTTTCTGGTAGTGCTTCTGATGACTTATTGCGCCTGCTTCCTTGTGATTCGCGTCATTTGCTGATTTATGTGTGTTTCTCTAACTGACTACGCTGCAAATGCAGATAACTCTCTCTGTGCCACATTTCCTTCTTTTGATGTCCACTGATGTTGTTGGCACCAGTTTCAGTATTTGCATGGCCATTTGTTGACCACTACCAAAAAGTAAAAACAGCAGCAGCAGCTACTGCAGCGTCAAAGCCATAAATCAGCAACACACCACAAAACATCGACAGTGTCATGCAGCTGTTCTTTTAAAAGTTTTAGCCTGGCTTCAAGTTTTTTCCAAGAAAACGAGTTTTTTGGGTAAGTTTGCCTTTTTAATTTTTTTCTTATATTCAAAGCATCTCCATATCTTGACAATTCCAAGAAATTGTTTATGTCTAATTTTGTATGTTCCTTCTTAAAGATTTTTTGTTTGTCGGATGTTTTGCATGAGTTGTAATGTGTCGCAGAGGCGTGGCACTTCAGTTTTTAAATCAAAAGCAAAAAAACAAAATTCCAATGTACACTTTAATTTGAACAGTCAGTGAATGTGTGTGTGTGTGTGTTTGTGCGCGAGGATGACGCCGTGTCAGTGTTTGCGCTGCAGCATTTGCATCTTTGAGTTGAACTGAAACCACTGAACCACTGGCAAAAACTGGCGACACGCTTTGCATGGCAATTGAAGAGAAGCCCGCAAGAATCAGAACTTCTTCCCTCACTTTTTTCCCTTCTTCCTTAAAGCTGGTAAAAAACAAAACAGCCCAGACCAGACGCCCTTGCTGCTTGCTTCCTTGCTTCCTTGCCTCTCTATTGATTCGCTCCACAGCCGACGCTGTGCAGCTCACTTTCACTTGCTGCTGCTCACTGCTGAAGAATGAAAAAGAAGAATTTTTTCATTAGAATGGCGCGAGCGGAATTTGTGCACCAGCATTACCAGTCGCAAAGTCGCACCGCACTTTCAGTGCCTCGATCTAACACATACTCACACACTGCGACCACACACTTTCAAATTGACACTTTGCCGCAGATCAACTTATTACGCGCGGCGCAACGGGCCTTCTTCTTTTCCAATCCCCTTTCTCTTTCCCTCTCTCACTCTCAATTGCCCTCAAGCAATATCATTATTGGGCGCGCACCATTATTCGCACCAGCATTCGCTAGCTGCTCGTGCCCTGTCACTTTGTCTACACACACACACTGGGCACATTATTATTAGGCAGACACACTGTCTGGGCGCCTGCATTGACGGCACATTGACGCTGGCGCTGACGCAGTGACCGCACTGGCACTGGCTGGCGCGGGAATTGATCTGATTCAATCCGATCTGTCTCTGCCTCTGTATTTAACGCCACTGGCGATTTGCAGCTTGATTTATACAGCCTGCTTGTGGTAATTCTACCTTCTAGCTTCGTCGTGCTACTTTGATGATGCATCAGTGCTGTGACCATACTGTACACTTTACTGTACACTTCTGATTACTACTGACAAAGTGTATGTGTGCGCCTACTGGTGCACCACTTGTTATTTGATGCACATCCTTAGCAGTAGACACAATGTAGATGAGGTGCTATTTGCATGCATAAAGTGTGGTGCATGCATCACCTAGATGATAGCTAAAGGGGTAAGCAAAGTAGGAAAAAGAGGAGAAAGAAAGTTAAGAGACTGCAGATGAAAAGTTGGAATATTTTGTGTTTTATGCACAATGGAAAAAGTAAAGTAAATGGAGTAGAGCTACTGATGAAACAAACAAACAAGGTCATGGGCTTGAGAACAGAATGTGTGCTTGCAAAGAAGCACTTTGTTTCCAACTGTGTCTAAAAGAATCTGGTTGTGCCCATCACGCCCACAAATTGGCTCTGGTGGTTGTGATGGCCATTAGTTTTGGCACCAGCACTACCGCTCGTCTGAGCTATTGACAAGTTTGGCGCTTTTCAGTGTTCACTGTAATGCACTTTACCACTCGCCAATTTTGGTGTGTGTGTATGTTTGCTGTGTTTTTCTGTTTATGAATAATGAGATTCAGCAGCAGTGGTGGCAGCAGACAAAGTGTGTGTGTGTGTGTATTTTTCTGTGCATCTTTGTCTCCACTTTCTTCTTCGATTTGTCACTTTGATTCATTTTCCATAAAAGAAGTGCCACACACAAATCAAGTTGCCGCATCCTCCAGCTACAATGTCCTTCTTTTTTTGGAACGACTTTCCGTTTCTCTCCTCATTTGCTCGTGACATAGGTAAACAGACAAACTGTCAGAGAGAAGAACTTGCTGCCTTCTCCTTGACAACTGTACGCCTCTGTGCGCCGTACATTTGTCGGACACTGATTTATCGGCACATTTGTCCGTCTCCGTGTCTGCCCACTCACTTACTGCTCCACTTACCGGCAGGCATTTGCATAACTGCCAGGCGCCACTTTTCGATCAATAAACTGCTGCCCATCAGTAGGCGCCGATTTTTCAGTAATTAGACGGGTGTTCGTGATTGTAAAATGTACTAGACAACACTTTTTGGCCCTTTTTCCAACGGCAAAAATATGTTTTTAGTAAAATGACAACCATTAATTGTTGAGAATAAATGTTGTCACCACAACCTCCGCCATGATCATCATCCTAATTTCCTTACGGTTTTCGTTTCTGCACTCACTTTGTTTTTGCCAACTGCAAATCGATTGACAACTATTAATGACACCATGGTGCAAGTGAACCATTTTGCAGGCGTTGACTGACTTTGTCACCGCTGCCAGGCGAATATTTCCCATTTCTGCAACTCCTTACCATTTTGTTCTTCTTGTTATCATTTGTCGCGTGTTCGCTTTGTGTTCAGTGTTTAGCAGCCCTTTAGCAGCCAGGCATGCTCATCATCAGCTTGTTTGTCGGCTTCACATCACACCATTTATTTTCCTTCCATCACTGTGTACGCGTTTCTGATATCTACTGAAATCACTAGCCTAATGATTCAGCTAGCTGAGATGTTGCAGTTTGGGAGAGGTACCTTATTTCTTTTCCTTTCACTTGTGCTACAATGTTACTTATATCACTTTTTTAAAAGGGTTTCTTTAATGTTCATTTGTCTGCCTGTTTTTTCTTTTTTATTCCCCTATTTCTCAATTGCAATTGCAGTATAGAAATGTTTATGGAAATTTTTGTTTTCTTTTGCTCACTTGGACAGCAGTTGAGCATTTCCTTCTCATTTGCAAACAATTTTATAACATTAGTAAAAACTAGTAAGAAAAACTCATTATGATCATTTTTTGAAAATAAATGTTTGAAATCATTTGAGTGCATGTTCATTTGTCAGCTTTTGTGATAAAGTTATACACTTGCTCACAAACCATTTTCTGCTTCAATTCGATGTTTATTAGGCCATTCTTTTAGTAGATCTAATTAAAATTTTCTATTTATTTTGTTTTTTTTCTGTTTTTTACAAAAACTGTAGGACTTTGTCTACCACACAAACACACATATGGTGAGATTTATTTAGGCAGATTACTTTTGCTTTGTTACTCCTAGTCTAAAAAACTAACAAAAAATTGAATTGTTATTCCTAAAAACCAGATTTTTTGGTTGGTGCAGATAAACTTGTCTAGCAGTCTGAGCAACTACAAGCACTGAACCAGTAATGTTTTAGCATTTTGTATTTTCTGACACATAATCAGTACCCAGAATAATATTTCTTTCTGTACATTTATACAAATATTAACATTTCGTTTTTACAAAACTGAAACTTGAAATCAAATAGCATTTTCAAGAATATCACTCAGTTTACAGTCCAGTTTTTACAGTAGTCGTGCATCTGGGTGAAAAAGTAAAAACAAAAAAAATCAGTAGCAATAAAATCTCAGGGAGCTCAAAATTCATCAAGCAGAGAAAGAAAAAGTAAAATTAATTAATGCGAATAGTTGCGATCGAAAAGTACAGTCAAACAAAAGCAGCTGCAACGGCAGTGGTCTTGCACTAGAATTTACCCAGCTGATCATTAATCGCCCACAGACACAGGCACAAAGTGACCATTCTTGACCAGCAGTCGTACTAATGAATAGACACACACAGTTTTTGCCGTTTGTGCGTGTGAGCGGTGTTTTTGCTGTTTGCATCGTGACAAACACACTCACACACAAAACCAGACAGAGACTAGTCGCTTCGTTGAGTTCACCGGAATGTGACCATTGATTTTGGTTGCTTTCTTCTGCTGTACCGCCAGTCACCACACACGCATACACCTTTCAGGTTTTCAAATGCAATTTAGCCCTAATTCAGGCACACATTTGCATAAAGGAGGGAAAAAACTTTGCCAGCTATTGAAGCGTGGTAAACCAGATTTACAAAAATGGGAAAAAGAAGCAGCTGCTGAGCGTACAAAGTGCTTCTAGAAAAATGGTGCCAATGCTATACTGCTCTTTTAGATTACCGCTTGTTTTGCTCTTTTTTTGGTGTGCATTCCACTGAATAAGCAGCAGAAGCAGCGGCGGCAAAGCTTCTCTAATTGTCAGCAGAAGGTTAATTAATTTACTCTTCACTGTCTGTTAAATGCACTGCAAAGGACAATGAACAAGCTTTTGCAGAGTAGTGAGCAGAATTTTTATTTAATCGCACAACTTTGCTGTCCAGCTTTAGGAAATAACTTTTTTTTCTATCTTTTCTCGTGACAATATTGATTCGACAAGCGCAAACGTTTAGAGAAAAAGTTTGGCACCTGAAAGGTAGAAGTAGTAGAACTTTGGTTTAGTACATTCCGAGAAAAAAGATTTCAATTTTATGCACAAACAACTTTCAGATTCAGGTCATTGAATAGGTTTGCTTTAAATTTAATTTAAAACCCAAAAAACGTTAAATCCTGTTACTGGTGTACAAATGAGCGTCCGTCTATCCAATTCTGCCTTTAAGGTTTTTTCGTTTAAAATAAATGCCAGTTTTCCTTGCTAAAGTTGGATAGCTGAAACCACTTTCTTTCCTCCTCTCTAGAGTCTGACCAAAAATGATTATTTTTACACGGTTGCTTCTGCTTTTTAAAAATCATCGACTCATTTGTCGCAATTAAATTCCCATTTTGCCCTTTTGATTTCTCTGATTTCTTTCGGCTGTTCATATATGTTCTCCCATCGACTCCTATTACCTCCTATTACTACATCGTAACGTTCATGTCTTTTTCATTTCTTCTTTCTTGTCAAGATAATATTTTCCTCATTACAGCAGAGACCAGCAAGAGACGGAGGAGGAAGACGTTGTCGTCGGCAGCGAGGATGTCGAAAATGCAATGGAAAATGAATTCGACACTGGTATTTGGTAGTGACAACGGTGGTGGCGGTGGTACGAAGGCTGCCAGCAGTGTACTACACTTCAACTTTACCCCAAGGTACAGTGGTGGGGTAGTAAACAGCGCAATGCAGCACCACCAGCAGCAGCAGACTAAGCAGAACCAGAAGGCACCCTGGCGACAGTGTCGTAATGAGACAAATATCGACGGTCATTAAGATGGGGCACCGGTGTGAGTGTACTCCAACAGCAGCAGCAACAGCAGTCAGTGTTTTCTCTGTTCCTTTTTTTCAGTTGCTTCCTCATTTGCCATCGTCCCCTTCTTCTCCAATCGTCTTCTTCTTCTACTCAAGGGTCCCAAAGTAGACCTTTGATTTGATGATCGAACGAGAAAATTTTCTCCGTTTTCTTTCTCGTCTTCGTCTTCTTCTCTCGCCTTGTAGTCCTGTCTTGTCCTGTCGTCTCAAATTGCTATTGAAATGGCAGTGGTGGTGGTGGTGGGTCCTGTTCTCCTTTCTCCCTCTTTAGTTTTCTTCTCTTTATGGCCGCAACTTTGGTGGTGGTGGGCACAGGCAGACAGACAGAGAGTCAGACACAAACAAGACTCCAGTTGCCATTCACTCACTTTGCTTTGGTCGTCGATAAAAGGCGCAAATGGGAAAAACAGGAGAAAAGTGCTGTTGCTGCTGCTGCTGTAGTTTGGGCGCCATTAAGCAGCCAATCAAATCTTTGTCCGACTTTGCCTTCCTTCTTTCCCCTTGTTTTGTTTCTTCGTAACGTCTTTTGCACACACACTCGATCGCTTTCTTCTTTTCTTCTTCTTTTTCTATTTCGGTTGTTGTTCATTTGCACGGACCAAAGTCACTGCCGTCGCTGCCGGTCGATCGTCTGCTGCTGTTTCTGGCAGTGCCTCCTCAGTGCCCTGTCTATCCACCGGGCACTCTCACTTTCTCACTTTGCCACTGCCGCTTTATCGTCGCTGGCCATATTGGCCCCTCACTAGTGCATGAGTGTTTCTCTCTCTCTCTCTCTCTCTCTCTCTCTCTCGCTTTCACTTTTCCTTTTCTCCCTTTCCTCTTTCCGTCTGTCTGTCTGTTTGTTCCATTGTAATCGCTTCATTACGTCTCCAAATTTGAAGTCATTCCCTTACCTTTTTCTCCTCTTCTCTTCTAGTTTGACTAGCTTTTCTTCCTTTTTCTTCCTTCTTTTATTCATTTGCTCATTCATTCTTTGCCTATGGAAATGCACCTACATAAAAGTAGAAAGCATTTTGGTAGGAAAAAAGAGACAGAGGAAAAGATCGAATCGAATTGAAGTCAATTCTTGTCCATTTTTTTCCTGCCGTTGGTTTGTTTTTTCCTGCTCTTGTTACCTACGTTGCAGTACTTTCATTCTTTCCTTCATCTCTCTTCACCGAGTCATTGCTCGCTGACGGACAATTTCCAATTTATTTTTGGCCTATTTTCCCGACAACAAACAAATAAAAACAAAACGGCTGCCAAATTACCGGCTGCAACCGAAAAAAGGAGGAAAGAGGACGAAGAAACAGAAGCGGAGGTTGTTGGCCAGCATGCTGAATACTATTTGCCTATTTGGCGGCTTTTACTAGCTTTTCAGCATCATTTACTCTTTCATCGGTTTCTCCTGCTACTGTTTATACCTTTTTCTTGCTTTTATCAGCCCTTACTAGCCTTTTTCAGTTGCAGACAATGCCAAAAGCGGTGTTTCCTTCAAAGGGTGCAAATGCACCAACGGTAAGCAGCTTGAGCTAGAAAAAAAAGAAAAATTGCTCTAATATGCTTTCCTTCATCGTTTTCTTTAAATGGGTGTCTCATTTAGGCAGTAGACAAACTCACTTCAGGCGTTTCTCTTTTGCTTTTCTTTCCCTTTTTACCTGCAAAGCCAATTTGAATTTACTGTTAAATTTTATTTTTGTATTTTGAAAAATAATTTTGCAATCCTGTTTTCCGTTTTTTGCTAGTTCATTAGTTGCTGTCATCAATAGTTTTTGCGTAGTAAGTGCGAGTATTAAAAATTATTTTATTTTGTATTGAGATGTCGCTGTTTCTTTGAATGGACATAATCGCATAATCTTCCAGTTGCTAGTTTCCTGTAATCCATCCACCCAATTGCTTCATTGATTCACATTTTTGTCGTATTCCTGTCTCGTATTCTGTTTCTCACATTCTTATTATTATCTCTTTGCACTTGAAGTTGACACGTCTTAACTTTTAGCCGTGCGAAACAAGTGCCCAGTGTTTAGGAGTGTGCAAAGCTCTTGGTGATTACAAGGGACAGATAAGCAGTCAGCAAGTGTATGCCTGAATGAGAAACGGAAAACGGTGTGTTTCAGTGCACTTTCTTTCCTTCACACATACTTTCACCTTATCACCTTCATCACATTTTTCTTTCTTAATGTTTGGCATTACTTTCCTCTTTGTAGCTGTAATTGCTGCAATTACCACTCACAACACACACACGCATACTTTTGAATGCTTTCTGCAACTGCTAAAGCCTAAAACACAGCAGCACTTTTTTCTTGACTTCCATTTGCACTCGGTGTGCATGCCTGTGTATGTGTGAAAAAATTAGTTTGCTCTAATTTGTACACGTTGTACGCAACTGCACTGATTTGTTTCTTACAAACGAGCAATTAAGCTTTTTTTCTTTCTTTATACAATCTAAACTTTTTGCTGCACTTGATTTTTCACATGAAAATTCTTTTTTTGTACAAAAATGTAAAAATTTTTTGTTGTTAAAAATTTGCTGGTTAATTTTTCTGGCTAATTTATCTTACATTGAACTTCTTTTCCTAAAACTTAGCCAAAGGTTTGTTCAGTTTGAGTTGTAGAAGGCTAACGCTATGTCAAACTTGGCTTTTCTTAGATACAAGCAGTTTTAAGTGTCTAATTATTCAGAAGTGCACTCAACTGGACTAAATTCTGAGAAAACTGTCAATATGTCTGTGTTTGCTAGGCTGGCAATAAGGTGACGATTCTCGGAATACTGTTTCTTTAAAGGGGCAGTCTTTTAGTTGTGTGAAGAACGGCAGATAGCCAAATTCAGTGAATGAGTCAAATTAAATTGAATTCATTTTTTAAATTTACACTTTTCTGGGCTGTGCTTGAAAAGTACTGGGTTTTGACTTTGGAAATTTCAATTTGACTGTCAACAAAACTAGCAGTCATTTTTGTTAATCTATTGCAGCCATTTTACCCTAAATATCAAAAGTTGTTTCCATTTCTGACTGAGCGGAAATCGTGAGAACTTCGCCTCCTGTACACAACTCGAAACAATTGCGTGTGGATGCAAAATGGAAACTAATGATATAAGCACACTGAATTTGCACTGGTGTGCATCTTGTTTTTGTTTCTATTTCTGCTTTTGTTTGTTTTTCTCGACAATGTGATATGTTGCCGTTGACTGCCTTCTTATTTTTCCAGTAGTAGCAGCAGCATTACCAGAACGATTACGTTTGTGTTTGTCTATGCGCGCAAAGTTTGCTTCACTGCATCGATTTTCTGCTTTCTTTCTACTTTCTTGAGGCGCCACTACTTTGCTTTGCCAGCCAATGTGTTGCCCATTTACTGGCGATTAGAAAACTATCGACCAGCCACGAAAAAAAAGAAGTAGAAAAAAAGAGGAGAAAAGGAGGCAGTCAATCAAGTTGATTATCAAATTTGTGTCACATTAAAGTAGTGGTGGTGGTGGCGGCAAGCGGCATTTAATTTAAAAAAATCTAGCCTGAGTTGAGCTGAGCTTGCGTTGACAGCAGACGGCGATTTGGTGCACTTGAGCAATTTTTAATTTGCTTAAATTTACAAACGCGTAGAAAAGGAAAAAATGCAGTAGTTGAAACGCTGGTGAGTGAGTTGCGCAAAAATGCTCATTTATTTATCCTCTTCAATGCAAATTAAATCCAAGCCCGTTCCACGGCCACCACCACCGCCACCACTGGGCAAAAACCACGCAAATTAACATTTTATTGATTTTGATAATAGACAGCAAAATAGAGGCACCCTAATCGTGGCGCATTAAGGAGAAAACCAGCTAAAGAATGAGAGAAGACAAGTGATGATTGTAGATTGGTGCATTTATCCATTTTTCCTTCAGTGCTCCTCTCCCTAATCTAAATCTCGATTATTGCATTCATTCATTCATTCATTAGGCACTCGCTCTTTTTTTTCTAACTG
>JAALOO010002410.1_pt1 | contig 10343 bp, 5 predicted proteins | sample 7257641 | NCBI WGS metagenome assembly JAALOO01 (sample SAMN14085613, study PRJNA598686) | mite metagenome | biome: ENVO:01001000; feature: ENVO:01001002; material: ENVO:01001226; isolation source: single female mite from University of Michigan culture on fish food culture... ... | reverse complement strand
TTTAGGTTTAGGTCTAGGTCTAGGTTTACGTTTATGTTTAAATTTAGGTTTACGTTTGGGTTTATATTAGGTTAAGTTTAGGTTAAGGTTTAAGCTTAGGTCTAGGTTTGTTTGGTGCCCCTACTAGCTCCAGTCAAACCCGATGAATTTATATTTACAGCTTAAAACTTTGCTTATGTTATTGTTTTACAGAAAGTTTTTAATTTTGTTTTTCAAATCTAATATAATTATTTTTTAGTTTATTTGTTACCTGCATATTAAAATAAAAAATAACTTTAATTTTAGCAATAATAAAAATTGCATTTTTAGAGCAGAGATAACAAGTAAAAAATACAATCAGCTAAAAATTAAAATCTAGGAAATACATCGGTTTAAGAGAACACTGCATAAACTGAGTTTATGCTAACCCTGCTAGTAAATTTAATAAAAATTTATTTGAAAATTATGCAAAATTGCCAAAAATGTAATTGAAGTAGAAAATAAAAACAAAATATTTTATAATTAGTTAGTAATTAGTAAATTAGCAATTATAAATTGTGAAATGATATGCTATATGCGTGTCAGAGGGTATTCAAAATGGTTGCACAGACAGGTGGTCACATTAGCTGTTTTTTAGTTGGTTTGTAATCCTCTTTTTGTGTTTAAGTATGTTTTTATTAGCATTTGTAAAAAGGTTTTTTTCTTGATTAAGGGAAAAATTAAACGAATGCAGCAAGTATTGTTTAAAAACCAGTAGTACGCTGGCATCATAAAAACAAACAAAGTCAACTTGTTGGGATTTTTTAAGCTTATTCTCACAATAAAAACAAAAAGTGTACAGCCAAAAGTAGTTGCTTTTGGTAATAGTAAACTTTTTTAATTTGCTTAATGCTCATTTTCAGCTCAATTAAAATAAAATAAAAAGTGAAATAATTAATTTGAATTCAAAACAGCTGTTTTCAAAGGCAATAAAATGTTTTAAAAAACAATAAAATAAAATAAAAAACTAACAATTGTTTTAAACAAAAAAGGGTCCGCTTACTTTTGCAAAAAAAGTAAAGTTAAAACTTATTTCATTTGTTATTAAAAATTTTGTAAAAACACTCCACAAATGTTTGCTAGTATTTAAAAAACAGCTTGAAAACTACAAAACAAGCTTTGTACAAACAATATGCACTAAAATTGATAAAAAAAGTAATACAATTTTTATAGTTTTGTTTGTTTTATTTAATTTTTACAAAAAACAATTTTTTAAAATAAGTTTACAGCTAATTGAATGTATCGTTTGTTTGGCAATATTAGTGAACTTAGAAACAAATCAAATCGTCATTTTGTTTGGTTAATGAAATTAATCAGCAGTGTTCACCCGCGCACACACAAACACAAAATGTATAGTTGTTTGCAAACAGTTAGGAAATGTACAAGATAGAACCTTACTATTAAGTTTAGATCGTACACTAGTTTGGATGAACGGCTAGATAATTCACTCTACACCAATAAAGGAATAAGATGAACAAATTTCATTAGCAACCTCAAAGTGTGAATAGCGGCAACAACAGAATCAAACGGATAAAATTAGTAATAGCAGGAAAAAGTGACTGGCTTTATATGGCACAAGATAAAAAGTGCCATAGAAAACGGATGGTAAAAGAAAACTTGAGGAAGTAAGGTCCAAACGCAAAGTGTGCCTTGCTACAGAATTAAGAGTAAATTGCGACAGATAAAAAAAGAGTACAAAAAAACGGAAGCTGATTGAATTGAGTCATAAATACAAAAAAACCATGATATAATAATTAAATTTGACACAAAATTCAAAAAAACCAGGTCAAAATATTCTTGAATTTGCTAATATTTTAATATAAAGATAATTTGATTCTGTGTAAACACAAGGTACTAAATGCATATTTAAACCACTTGTTGACATGTAGAGTTTGTTGGCTAAAAACAACTTTAAAGTTTTTTACTAACAAAAATATAAACTAGCGTTATTACTCAATTGCAACCTAATGTTTTACTGAGTTTCAGGTAAAATTACAGCAACTTTTGATACGTTGATTTGAACACTGAAACCTTTGTTGTAATATCGTAAATGCAAGTGTAAGCAATGCTAAAAGATTTGCTAGGAATGCGTTAGAAAAACGGATTTTTGTTACAATGAATCATTTGAATTCGATTAGAGAATAAGGGAGACGGGGGCAGAGAACTTTAGTTTAGCCGACTGTTGATGAATGAAAAAAAAAGAAAAAAGAAAGTGAAGACAAATTAAAGAGAGAGAAAGAGAGAAAGGTTCAAGTAATGTAAAAGTATCAGCATCAGACGTGAATGAGCGCAAGCATTGTAGTGATGTATAGTTGCAGTGATATTACTCTTGCGTCAAACAAAATATGGAAACCCGCCAATTGGGAATTGGGCCCAAATGATGTAGCTACTAGCTGCTTTGTTCTTTCCATTTACTGCAGCAATTGTGTGCTTTGTTTCTACTGTACTAATTCTACTTTGCTAGTTGTTGACTAGATGGCCAGTGTTTGGGCTGCTCACTGTTTACCACCCTCTTTCTTTTCTTTTTAAGTTTTAATTTTTTTTCTTTCCTTTAACCCAGCGCGACTAATGGACATTTTGTTGGCAAATTGTGGTGCAAATGAAGAGGAAGCCGAATGTTGAAAAACAACAAAAACACAAAAAAGAGTAAAAGTGTGAGGGCAAAGGCAATACAACAGTTCAGCATCGCCATCATCAGGCAACCTGCAGACCAATAAACACTGTTTGTAGTCATGCTTTGGACGTGCCTAAAAAGTGTTTTTAAAGATTGACGAAAAAATAACTAGAGGAAATCAGAAATGAAAACTATTTTGGCTATTACCAAAATAGTGCACCTTTGTTTAGGGAATTGTTACAAAGCAAGTGATTGACGCCGGACAGCGGCCAGTTGTGAAAACGTGTTTTGCCATACAAATGACGTTTAAAAGTGCCCAATGCTGTTTGGGTTTTTTGGTAAAGCAAATAAAACTAAACAGTTTAGTAAGTGTGCACATGCCAGTTGTTTATTTGAGTTGAAACTAGCAAAAAATTTAAATTAGTTTTTGCAGTAAGTTACGGTAAACAACATTGCTCACTGAACTTAAATTACTGTTTTACATAATTAAGTTACCATAAAGGGAAATACTACACACATAATTTATTTTAAATTGAATCTGAATTATTTAAACGATGTCGTTTTTTAGCAAATACTTTAAGTTGCTTGAAATTTGATGATTTTGTTTATCAAATCCTTTTTTGTGCAGGAAAAACTTATCAAAGTTTAAAACTAAATTTTCCATGTTGACCTTTTCTTTCGTTGTTGAATTGCAACAACTAAAAATTAATAACTACTCCAAATGGTCTTAAAATGTATCACCAAGTTAAGAGGCAGTGATGAAAATAGACTCAAAACAATGGAAACACAGTGGCAAAAACGCCCAGTGCAAACAGTGCAAACAAATTTGAGCTTCATTTCTTCAGCTCTCCGATTTTGTCTCAGATTCTCGGCATTTCAGTAATTACATTTATACGCAGTCGAACGTGGTCAGAAATCGGAACTGAATGAACCACTGAACCACTGCAACAGTGGTGTCTGTTTCTGAGTGTTTGAGTCTGTCTGACTGACTGAGCTTTAACTTGGCTCGGTTTCGCTGAACTTATCCGTCCGTTTGAGCTTTCCGACAGTCTTTTGTTTTGTGTTGCTTTTGCAAAAGACAAAAGCAAAAAAAGAAATCTTTCCTCATCGGCACGTCTCCTCGGAGCGTCGCCACGTTCACACGTAATGTGTCTCATCTCATTACATTTTCCTTCACCGTTCTTTGCTCTTTTCCGCGGCTGCCATAGTGTGTTTGCTGGCACTTCAGCATTTTCCTAGAGAAAACAGCGACTTTGAGCGGCGATGAGAAAAAGGCACGCAACAGAGAAAATGAGAGAGAGAAGAAAAGTATCAGCAGTCACTGGACGATACACCGAATTTGGTTCATTGTTTTTTTCTAATAATTGCAAAACAACGAAGCAGTAGTCAAGAAATAGTGAGCCCTTAGCAGCCCTACCAAACTTGAGCAAAGTCACAGTTGGTGGTGGTGGTGATGGTGGTGGTGACGGCAGTCGTCTTCGGCAGAGAGAAAACGAGAAAAGAAAGCCGGCGCCAACTGACTAATATAAAAAAAGTGAAAGGAAGAAGGGGGCAAGGGTGAGGGAGAACTGCCCATACATTAATGGGGTAAAATGCTAGGCAATTCATTCTCAGCTGGACATTGGACTTTCTCGTCTGACCTTTGAATGGGGTGAGTGGGATGGGTGAGAAAGTGGCCTGAATGACATGAGGACGGAAAAGGCAAACTCCTTCGCTGTCTGTCTTTATCCACTCGTGAGCACCAGTACTTACTCTCCAAGTGTGAGAGAGAATGTAGACTCTTTAGCTGGGTGAGTGTGTACAGCGGAGCGAATAATCAAATAAATGACCAATGAACACCCGATGAGTTTTGGGCTGCTGCTGCTGCTGTTGCTGCTGTTGCTGTTGCCCTTTGACTGAACTGCAACAAAAACTGAGGGAGTTCATTTGTCAGCTTGTCTGTCTGTCTTCTGGTCTCAATCACCGACTGAGTGAGTGGCTGAGTAAGTGCGGCGACAATTGGCCAGTAGAAGTGTGTGCTCTAAGTAGTGCCATTAGAGCTAAAGCTAAGAAGAAGAAGAAGAAGAAAAAACAGTGGCTCGTCACTGGCTAATTGCAATCGACAGTGACAACGCTGATGGCAGTGTTGTCTTAGCTGAAAGATGATGACTCTAATGAAGACATTTAGCTAGCAGCTAATTGACTGACAGATTAGCAGTGTCGGCAACAGTCGGCCAGGCAAAGGCAAACTGCTGTTTGTTTTTATCCACAGCACCGGGTGCATTCACACACACACACACACACACAATCAGAGAAGACAAAGTGCAAAAAGTGCAAGAATACGCACACGCACGAACAGAATTGTTCTGCCATTTTTGCTAGCGTAATTTATTTATCTATTTTTAGTATTTGTTAAACACAAATAAAAAAGTAATCAAAATGTCACTCACCAGAACCACTTGATGCGAATTTGATCCAATCAGTGCAGCATTTGAAATTCAAAAATATATATGATGTATTTGCCAGAGTGTTAAAAGGTATCTGAAACAAAGTAAAAGATAAATTAGATTAAGAAGTATTTAGATAAATTGTTTTGAAAAAATAAAAAAATTGATTGGTTTTAGAAACAGATATATTTTGTAATAAAAATCTGTTTTTGACATAAAAGCGCAAAAAAATAAAAACATCAACATTAGTGGACAATAAAAAGTAAAGAAGGGATGGTACTTTTATTAGCTTAAGTTTGAGCATCTTCATTTGATGACGGGCTCAATGTTGATATTAAATTATTAGCCAACACTGAAGCTACAGAGAAAGTAATCTTAATCGTCTTACACTGCAAGACTTGAAAAAAATCAAAAGTCAAATGTCGAATGCTAAATGACGTAACCATTAAACTAGGCATTAAGGAAAAGCCTGCCACTGCTGCAGTTGAAGTTGCCTATCATATGGTAGTATCAACGGTCAAATGAAGCAGGCCATATTGTCTTCATTACTGAGCACTTGGTTGGTTCAATAAATATTAGATTAACTTTTTCTATTTTGGCTGCAATGGAAACAGAGATTGAAAAGAAAGAAAACTTCTGCGGATGATTGCCGACTATTATGTTTTGCTTTTGTTGCTGCTGCTGTACACTCTGCATCACATTCTTAGTGGCACCATCTTTTTAAGAATGGCACATACCAAATTGATTCATTCAAATTAATTAGATTAACGCCAGATTCTAAAAAGGAGTAGTATGTGTGTGTGTCGGTTTGCGCTCAAGTAGAAGTGAGAAAAAAAGTATAAAAAATAAAGTAAGAATGAAAATGAAAAACAAAAAAAAATTCACAGGCGTCAAGCTGTGCCCAGTCGAGCAGTTATGTGGAAAATAATAATAAAAAATGAAAATGAAATAAAGAATGAGTTAGAGTTATAAGTGCTAGTGATGTTGCTAATAAGAATAGCGGAGTTAACAGAGGATGTGTTTGTAAAATAAAAAATGAAAGAGTGAAAGATAGGCCAATTAAGATGCAGAATGAAGAGATCAAATTTACAAGTGTTGGAAAATTGCATTGAGTAGTTTTGATCACAAATGTAACACAAAAGAAGGTTATCAACCAGTGAATGAGAGCTCAATTTGCAAATTGTCAATGAGTGCCATTAAATGTTGCAAACGCTAAATGAGATAAAATTGATTGAAACAAACTTGAACTGTCTGATTATTAAATAGATTTTAAACGATGATATAGATAATGCTACAGTAAATTAAATAAGTTTGTTTAGTTTATTAGTGAAATTGAAAAATTGTAAAAAGTTTTTAAGTTGCTCAGCATAAGTTAGTTTAAAAATTAAACTTTTTTATATTAAAAATGAAAAAATGTAATAAATGTTTCTGCATCAACTGTAAAAAAGTTACTTAAGTTTGTGCAAATGTCAGTAATAACACTTAGTAGTAGAAAAACAAAATTAAATTATTGGGTTTGAAATAATAAAATATTTTGTGTGACAAAAAGTTTAAAAGATAAAAAGCGGTTGTTTTAAAAACGATTTCAAGTTTAGTTAAACGAACAAATTGATTTTAGAATTTTGAGTTGAGTGTCAATGTTAAAAACAAAATTAAAAAATCAAGCTTATTGTTTAACAAACCGACTAATGCTGCAAAACACTAAACTTTTATTGTTAAATTGATTTACAGTTTTAATTAAAAAATTTTGTTACAATTGGTCAAGTAGAAGTTGTGTTTGTTTGTGATTTTTTGCAATAAAAATGTTTAAACAAAATTTTGTTGAAATTGTGTGAGTGTATCATTTTTGTACGTACTACGTGAAAAAAGATGTATTCATTAATCAATTTGACTCACTAGGGATGGGTGAGTAGCATATTGAAATGAATAAATGAATGGAGCCTGCTTAAGATTGAAAGTACTTAGTGACTGATAGTCTGTCTGGTGTGTCTTGTCCTGATTGAATAAGAAAAATATAAGAAAGCAAAAGTTAAAGTAAAAAGTGAACCAAAATTAATGGATTTGGCTTATGCGGTAATGTGGAGTCAAAAAGTCTGCAAAACTTAACTGACTGTACGAGTACAGCAAATGATAAAAGTAAAAAATAGAACAGTGTGACAAAAAGGGTTGTTGATAACGACGATCTTGCAAGGCAAACTACTAAAATTCAAACTGCCACGGTTTTTCTTTTTGCAAATAATCTCAACAAACACATACTGAGAATCTTTGATTTTACAAAGACAATTAATTCTAACTAGTTTCAATTAGGGTTTGCTTACTTTTGAATTGCAAATTTTTTCCTTTTACCATTCAGTGTGCTAGCAATGTCACTTTTTGCAATTAGATGCTACGGCACGTTGCACACACAATCAATTTGCCGTTAACTAGTGCAAACTGTTGGCGGTGTTTCATTCTCATCTTTTCAATTTTTTTGGTTTCTTCCTTCATCTTTCCATTTCTGGAGATGACAAGTGAAGTTGGTGTGTGCAGAAGTGTGTATGTGTCTGTCTGCACGCACACTTCTGCACACTGTTTTTTTCAGTCGGTCAAACTGTGTGATCAGCGGCAAAACAGTCAATTGCCTTTTAAGATATAATTTTCTGCTCTTTCAAAAGCTTTGGCGACTCCTTTTTTAATATGAACAAAAAAGTTTTGCCCGTGTGACGTTTGACGCGGTGTGTGTATTTCTCGACTAAACTAGCTAAGTTAGTTCGTTGGCGTTGGTGGTGGTCGCAGAAGAGTAAAGTAGAGTAGAGTAGCTCTCCAAGTGTTTGAATTACCATTCACCGAGCAGAGAGTTGGGAAAGTGGTGGTAGTCGTCGTCGTCGTCATCGTCGTCAGATCACATTACGCCCATTTAGAAGGAAACAGCAAAACGATCAAGCCGAGATGACTTTTGCTCGTCGGCCGTCGACGGCGGCGGGCGCCGGAGGGAGCCCAACAGGCGCCCAAACGTGTGCAAAGCAAGGCGTTCCACTGCCTAATGACAGTGACAGCAGCAGCAGCCACGTTACGCCTTGTTTTGCTGCTGAAAGACAAACTTTCCAATGAAAAGATCTTTACTTTTAACTCTCGCATTTCATCTTCCTCCTCTTCTTCTTTACATTAAAAGTCAGTCAGTGGTGGTGGTGGTGGTAATGCCCACACAAGACACTACTGGACACTGCTGACACTAGAAGCGCTTCAAGAGGCGCTACTGTTGTTCACTACTGAAAAGCAACACTTCCCCTTCATGTCAACATTTCATTTCATTTCATTTCAGAAAAGATCTCCGTTTTCATTCTTTCATTCTCTCTAGAAAGTGAGTGTGTGTGTGTGTGTGCGTGTAACAGTGCAGTCAATGACTGCTTTTTTGCGCTGCGCTTGAGTGCCTGCTGCACTGAAGAATAAGGGGAGAGAGGGGAGGAGGAGAGTTGAAGAATCACAACTCGACTGTGACCAGGAAATGATAGAATGAATGGTCAGGAGAAGATGATGCTGAAGTTGGGAAAATAAGAGGGGGGAGGAAAACGAAAGCGACAAGTGATGCTGAAGCGATACATTTCGCACTACAGCAGCTACTTGAGAGCCACAGCTTAAACAAATAAGACAGTCAATGAAAAAGGAGAATAAAAGAGAGGACGAGAGAGAGAGAGAGAAAGAGATGAACCAACAACTGAAGTGAATACGTGAGTGTCGCCAATAATGACAAGATCATAAGTCAAATCCAAATTGGGGGTTGTTGGGTCATTAAGGGAAGGCGAAAAAATGTTTTGCAGTGAAGGAAGGAAAGTAAAAGGACGACTACTTGCTTTGCTTAAGCTTGAACAAACAACTTTGTGTGTTGTTTGATTTAATTTTGTTTGTGTTTTATTGTCAACACTTTTTAATTGTTAATAACCCTAAATGTCTGAACAATAAAAAAATTTAAAAACTGAACTATTACAACACGTTTTATAATCAATGTTAGCGTTTTAATATTTTTTAAAAAAATCGTTTACAAATATAACAGCAGTAATAAAATACATAAAACGGTAGTTAGATTTTAGTGAAACACAAACATTTCAAAAAACAGCAGTTATTTTGTGTTTTTAATTTTTAAAAATAATTATAAAATTCTACTTTTTTATTAGTTACTAGTGTGTTAAAATGCCATTTTGTTAATTTGCGCAAGTCTATGTTTAGAAATAGTCAAAGCAAAAATATAAGTGTAACAATTTGAATAACTGATATATCACTGTTACTTGTTTCACAATGTTAAGCAGTTAAACAAATCATTTTTTTCAAGAGTTTTTAGTTGTCAATTAAAAGTAAAAAAGTAGTTAATTAGATGTAATGGCCAAAACCACTCGCTGAAAACTTGTACAATTTTTACAAAAAATTATTCATTAGACTTATAATTTTTTATTTGTAATTAAAAACACAAAATAAATTTTATTGAAATTTTATGCAAATTAAAAATGAATAAACTAAGAAATAAGTTAGTTTTTTGTATATTTAAATAAATAATTTAAGTTTAAACAACATATAAAAAACCTTAATCTTATTTTAATCTTTTGCATACTTAAAAAACGCTTCGAGTTTTCAACTAACAATTTTAATTAAAAATTTTTAAAAAACAATCACAGTTTTTAACCAACTTTATCAATTTTAAAATTTGTTAACAAATTTCTTTCAGTTTAGTTAAATAAAAAATTTCATATGTGATTTTGAGTTTCAAAGGTTTTACAACTAGCATTTAAAAAGTAAAGTGCTTGTCTAACTTCACTAAAAAAATGATGTTTCTCTCTCTGCACGCACTTTTTTGCTTCTATAAATTACATTGTTCAAGATATCGAGAAACGGTTTTTACACAATAAACAAGCTAAATGGCATCTTTTAAATGGTACCAAATTTGAAGTGATTTGAACACCGGGTGCATTTTTAAGATCATAATTTCAACTTTCCGAATAAGTTCTATACGATTTGCTTTGACCCTAAAAAATACATCGTGAAAGTTATTGAGTTGCGGTTTTTGCCTGAATACTAAGCTAACGGATACCTACTTATTGGCGTTAAACTCAAAAGGATTTGATCTTTGAGAGTAATTATTACAGTCAGTTAAAGATTTCATATATTAATTTCATATGATTTTTTAAGTTTACATTTATGATTCTATAAATTACATTGTTCAAGATTTTAAAGCTCAGTTTTACCTGAAAACAAAGCAAAATAGTGCTTATCTAATGGTATTAAGTTGGGGTTAATTTGACTAACTCAAGTAATTA
>JAALOO010002409.1_pt1 | contig 10345 bp, 5 predicted proteins | sample 7257641 | NCBI WGS metagenome assembly JAALOO01 (sample SAMN14085613, study PRJNA598686) | mite metagenome | biome: ENVO:01001000; feature: ENVO:01001002; material: ENVO:01001226; isolation source: single female mite from University of Michigan culture on fish food culture... ... | reverse complement strand
TTTCATTCTATACGTCTTTTTATTGCATTACGTTAAGATATAAATGAATATAAATGCAAGTGTTTGTTGGTACTGCTAGCTGAAATGAAAGCAGTCAAAAGACACATAGTCACATCCAGCGACTCACTGATCTCTTTAGAAGTTAAACTCTAGAGTTGTAATAGATAAAAAAACCAAACAACGACTAAAACTTAAGGCATTATAAACATTGGGAACTCAAGTCACTTAAAAAGAAGAAAAACACACATACCCAAAAATAGTGGTCATTTTCAATTGGAAGGAAGCTGGTCTAGCTGCTAATCAAGTTAGTTCGTCGCTTGTTTTGTTTTCTAATCTGCTACCAAAAGAAATTGTATAATTAATGGTGCTGCTCAATCTGCTGGAGGCAAATGAAAATAAATGCACTGCGTTGAGCAGACGGTAAACACTTGGCACTATCATTTTTTTCCACTCTTTTTTTAACCGAAACGTTTTATTAAATTAGTTGTATTTGAACCATTCAAAACGCAACACAAATGCAATGGGATCATTTTTGTGATCTTTGAATCATTTTTATTTTTCAAATAATAAATAATTAAAACGACAAAAAATCTTGTTGCAAAAAATAAAATTATCACTCAATGTTTGTTTTTGCACTATACTTTATTGATTTTTTGACTAAAAGTTTTAAAAATTTACAAATTTAAAAACCATTAAAACAGGCACTAACAACTTAACAAATTAAATATAAATTTTTATTTTGTAACAATATAATTAAAACTTAATTTAGAAAACTGAGCAAGAAAGAAAACAGTTCAGGCACTAGCTAACTTTGCAACAAAAACTGTGACAAATTAATAATAATTCAAGCTACTTTAAGAATACACTGTTGAATACATCCTGGATTTTTTTACGGGCAACACCTAATGAATGTTTAATATGCTCTCCTCACAAACCAACTTTAGAAAAATGTTTATCATTAAAATATTTGGGATCATTTGCAAAAATTGCTAAAAAGTCCAAAAACTCTAAATATGAAACTAGAAACTTGTGAAACTTTGATGCCACTAGGAAACACCAGCTTGTAATTTTTGCTGACACAACTTGAAATTAATGTAATGAGATCGATGGCGCTTTTGTTTGCCTTCTGCTGATGGCACTGTTTTTGATGAACTCACAAGATTGAAAGACAAACACACACACAATTTCTGCAAACAGTAATTAACCTAATTAATTTAACATTGACAAAGGTTCTTCTCACTAAACTTCCATGTGTGCGACTGACTGCAGCTCATCATGTGTTGAAGTCTGTGCCTGTTTTCTACTTCTCACCAATGAGACATGCCAATTGTCATTTGGTGTGTTTGTCAGGCTAAACACACTTGTCACCTAACTCCCAACTCATGTACTTTTGCTACTCGTTAAAAGAACTCCGAGTTTGCTGTACCAAACTGCTGGTAAATAGTACTCATATACATGCTTACACACAGTTGCAATTAATAATCAATTAACTGCTGTGTGTGTACTTGGTAGCAAAAAACAAAAAGGAAAAGAAGGAGGAGTAAAATAGAAAGCGTGTCATATTGGTTTAACTGTGCCAAAATAGACACCAAACTGTGCTAACTTTAGAGTTTGGCATGCCAGCCAGACCAGATGTTGCAGATGTGCCTGCTGCAGTTTTTACGTTAGGAAGGTAAAAATCAGCTAAATTAAGTTAACAAGAAGGGTGTTTCATTAATTTAAACACTGCATGACGAAAGAAGAAAAAAGCAAATTCTCGTAAATTGCGACACATTACAAAGAGATGCTGGCACGGCAAGGCACTGCATTCAGATGTGGTAATTATGCAAACGAGCAGCAGTAGTGGGAAAGGTAGTGAAAAAAAGAAAAAATACTGAATGAACGAAACTGATGCAGGCAAATAAATGAGCTAGTCAGTTATTGGAGCTGCAGTATCAATGTCAACCAAGGACAGCAGAAGGTGCATTCGCCCAGAAGGGAAGCTACTAATGGGCAGTGTTCGAACTGACAAAAACATCATCATCATCGTTGTCGTCGTTGTCGTCGTCTTCACCACCCCACCTGACAGGACCACAGTTGCCTTTGGTTTGCTCCTTCTTCATTTTTTTGTTACTGCTCCCTATTGCTTTTCCAACCTATTTGGCATTCTGCCGGTGAAAAATCGACCGGTGAATTGTGGCGTGTATGTCGATTGGCGTAGCAGTTAACAGCACCGTACGGCACTGAAAATGGCAGGCGGATAACTGTGCAGTCCCAAGCTGGAAGTAAAGTTCACCAGAGAACTATAGCTAGAAAGTAATTAAAAAAGATTCAAGGTGAGCAAGATAAGCTTGAAATGAGCTTAACGGTTATGTAGTGCCGGTTATCGTTGCCGTGTAATGCAAACGACAATGCTGATAATCGACAAAACGAGCAGCGACAACTAAAAATGTACAAAAAATAAAGCCAGTGTTAAGGCCAGTACAGCTATTCCCTTTTGAAACTGCATTGCCAAATGGCTACTTTTGATGACACTGGGGAAACATTTAGAGGAAAAAAGCTGAAAACATTTTTCTATTACCTCATACATTGTTCAATGTCATTAAAAAAGGTCTACAACTACGGCAATTACTATGTGTATTTGATGATAGCGGTGGCAATGGCAGTGGTAATGTGCATTCTGGTGCACCAAAGAACAAGCAAGCAGTGTGACTGCAATTTAATGTATGCAAGGTGAGAGACGATTACTGACACCAGGGGAAAATGGGAAAACGACAAGCTCAATGGTGAACAAAAAGTGATCGAAATCATTACTAAACGTACGGCAAATGTCAGCCGCAGTACACACACGCAGAAAGAGACTGACGATCGAAGAAGAGCCATTAACATGCTCTGATGCTAGTCAAATGCTAGGGAAGCAACTCCGATTCCTGTTACTGCTACTGTTGTACTCTTTGTGTGTGTGTACTGCGTGCAAACGAGGGAAAATTCCATCGTCAAACTTACATAATGCATTTCAAGACCAAAGCTTTCAAGACACTGGGTTGCTGTTCCTGTACTTGGCAACAAAGCTTAAGAAAAAGAAAAAGGGAAAGAGTAGCAAAAGCAAAGTTTGTTGAATTCTAAAAAAGAGGGAGGCAAAGATAAAAACAGTTAATGCTTTCTTCTGCCAGAAAAGTTACCGTCGCGACCTCTCACTTTTCAGAAGAACACCGGCAGCCGAATGGAAAAAAAGGACGGGAACAACAAAAAATGGACAAATAGCCTCTCTTTTTAATAAATTATTTTACAAAAAATTCAGTGAAAAGTAGCTGGTAGCTGCTGTAATAGGATTTGGTTACATTATTAGACTAATGTAGAAGTAGCAACGATAGCAGCAGCTGCTGCTGCGATAGAAAAGGCAAACACCGCAATCGCAGGTATGTGCTTTTCCGGAAAAAACAAGTGCGAGTAAATGAAAAAAAAATTTAGGTGGCATTGAAGCGGCAACTAAAGACAGAGAGCACACAGAGAGCTGCAACAACGGCGGCAACGGCACTAACTTGCTGGTTAATATGGAAAGATAGTGCACGCAGCTATAAATTATTTAGGTAGACAACAGAGTGATAGTCAGCTTGTGGGTCTGTATGTGTGTGAGTACTTCAGAGAGCAGGAACGACAGAGGAGAAAAAACCGGAGGACAAGGCAAGACAGGCCATCACCGCCGCCACCGCCGCCAAGACATGGGTCACCGGAGATGACTGCAGTAAAGAGGAATAATACGACAGCAATAACAGTAGTGGCAGAGCCACGTTTTGCACCACCTCGATCGTTAGAGAGAAGAAAGAATTGAAAAGCTGGTTAAAGCAATGGCAATATGGCAGACAACGGCTGCAGGCACAAATATTGAAAAGGCAAAAAGGAAAAGTGAATTTAGTTGACTAATGATGAGACAGACAGAAAAGAAGAGACCAGATTGGCACTGCTGATGATGATGGTGATGGTGATAGTAGTGCTTTTGGTTTTTCTGGTGACAATGTTTCACGCTGAGAATCTCTGAAAGATGAAAGTTTCAGAAGTGCAGTCACCGAAAAGCCACCACCATCACCACCGAGTGCTGGTGACTGAAAGGGTGTAGCAAAAAAGAAAAAAGTCTGAATGGAAATCAGTATGAAGCAGAGTGACACAGTGCTCTCCAAAAACACTCCCAGAACAGTAACTGTAACTAAAAGAGAAAACTAAAGTAAAACCACAAACACTGCAAGGATGAATGCAGAAATGCAATGAATGAAGGATAGGGAAATGAATGAAATATGGACTAGTGAAGCAAAGTGCACTACCATCACCGCCGTCATCACCACGACCAGCTCACTCAATAATTCATGGGAGGGCAGACAGCAACTTGACAGACTCTTTTCTTTTGCAGTGTCCGTGTCTGTGTCTGCTCTACCCATGCTAGTTTTGGTCAAATTGGCAGGATGACAGCAAAGCGAAGGGAAGGAGGTGAGTGAAAAAGTACGTTGATGCTGAGAGAGCTAATGATTTGGAAGGAGGCAAATAAATGAAGCCTAATTTGAGAATGAAAGTGCCATTTAAAATACTAAAAAAAGTAGTGGTCTAACTGGCGAGAAGGCAACAGACGCCCTTTGCTTTACTGGACTCCCACTCACCCTCACTCATTCACTCAGTGTTTGCTGCTTGGTGTGAATACATTGCAGTGAACGCTTCATTTGCGTTGGGTAAAACTGAACAGGCTTGCAACAAAAAGGATAGCAATAAAATGAAAAGCCAGATACCCAGGCCAAAAAACTGCCGTCAGACTGTCTAGACTAGGCAATGAGTCGTACCGTAGTTTTTTCTAATGCAATTTGACGGTGCACTTTCTGTTTTTCATTATCTGCATGCATCTATTCATTCATTCATTCATTCATTCATTCATTCATTTTTTCTTTTCTATAAAAAAGTAAGCTTTTTGCAAGACTAATTTAGTTTGACTGAAAATGACCAGGTTCAGGAGGTCTGAAAATGTTAAGAGGTGCGGGCTCAATTTTTGTATTTTTTATTTTTTGTTCACTAGCTGGCTGGTACGATGCAAAGCACTAACATTAATTGTGTCCCTTTTTTGAACTACATTACTAAACAAATTCTACTTGTTCCTAATACACAAAATCCCATTTTTATTAGCACTAGCTAACTGACTGTGTGTTTTATGAGAGAGCTAATCTATTTAGGGCAGATATACAAGTCATTTTTTGTTTTGTTTTGCTTTTTGTCCCATTCATTACATTGCTCAAGTTACATACGCCAGGCCATTCTGTGGAAAGTGTACTTTGACCTTAGAATTAATTGCGTTGCAGAATTTTCGTGCAGGTAAATGAAAACAAAATAGTGATCGATTGCGTCTTGAGCTGTTGATGGCAACGCTTTGATTGCTTCGGTGGTTCAAATGAACAGGAAAACACTTTTTGTCTTAGAGAAATGCACCTATCTTTAGAATAGCAAACAATGCAGCCATCAATTAATATAAAAATGCAACTGAAAAAATCTGCATGCTTCCTATAACAATTTAAAAACTTGATTTTTTCCATTGTTTGTTCGCTACCTCAACATTGTTATTACCTGCTAACCAAACATTTTGTAGCATGACCATATTGTAGTTAACTGAAAAAGAGGTTTGTACTGCGACGCAGTAATTACGAGTATAGTAATTACGATAATTAAAGCAATACGAAGAAAAACTGCTGGATCGAAGAAATGAAAATATAGTTTGACTGAGGTGGTACTCAGTTCACGTTTCGCTGTGTGGCACCTTTTCACTAATAGCAAGGTCACCTGGACGTTGTCTCTGTACACTTTAATAATGTGTTATGAGTGGAACAAAATCAATACCATCGATTGACATTTAAAGGTCAGTAATCGCATACGCTGTAGAGCTGAGTGCTTCAACTCATCAGCCAAATAAACAAACTCCCTTAAGGTGGGAGAAATGTCGGTTAGTATTGTAAACATCAACTAATTGCAGACAATCAAAATGATAATCAGTGTAGAAGGCTAATAAGACTTGACATTTAGACAGATTTGCGTCTACGCTGGCAAATTAGCAATGTAAAAGAGAAACAAGGTTTGCCAATTAGAAGCTACTTAGCAGACACGTGTGTGCATTACCAAGTGATGACCATTAAAAACTGCTAAATTGCAGGCTCAAAAGGTTAAAATTAAACTTGACAACAATTTTTTATTTTAACAGCAAAAAATGAAATAACCAAGGTATTTTGTAGAAACAAGCAGAAAAAATGAAAACATGCTGACGCAGAAAAATATATTTTTTACGACACACATTTAAACAATCGTGAGTAGGATAAAAAGTAAAAATTAATAGAAATCGAAACAAATGAGCACGTCGTGTGCAGTGAGTGCACAGCTCGGCATCATTGTAAATATATTACTAAATCAGAGCAATTCGAGTACGTACAGTGGAAGTAGTCTTCTAAAGCCGCTCTTTTGAAGTGTAAAAAAATGCATCACCAGCAGACAGAGCAAAAGTGGTCGCTACTGTGCACTGCTCCAAAGGAGACAAACAACAGCAGCGTACTGCTTCAACACCGACTATGTGTCTGTGTCAGCCACTTTAGCCCCTTCACCAGCATCTGAACATGTTTTTGTCAGCTCGTTAGGTCTCCCTCTTATTCTGTTCTTTTTGTTAGCTCGCCCTTGCTAGTTCACGAAAAGAAAAAGACAGAGTAAGACAGTTGCTGACACTGAACTGCGATGATTTATCGTGGCAAGACATTAGGGACGCAATTTACACTTTCCTTAGCCCTCACCCACTCTCTCATCGCAGCTCTCTTCCGCCAAAGAAGTGGCAGTCATTTGCAGGCAGGAGCATATTCGGTGTGAAGTATCTCAAAGAGTGTAGTGCTAAGGATATTCATAGGCCCATTTCAGCGAATGAATCATTCAGATGCTCACGTTGACTGGAATTTCCGCAGCTGCTCTGGTGCAGAAACCTAAGCTACCTTAGCAGTTGGTTTCACTGCAGTGCTTTGTTGTCCACTCGAGGTATGAGCGTTGAGGCCGCCTGCAACAGGCAAATGCTGGTGATGATGGCTTCGAGTGTTCACACACTCGCATTCAAGGGAATATGCACTGCGATTCACTCAGTGCAAATTCAATTGAAAACATTGTGGTAGTGAAGACTGAATGCAGTCAGACTGGATCAGTTTTGCTAGGCAACTGACAAATGCATGCAAAGTAGATTAATTCACCGAAATGGCCTCAAGTGGTTGGCAGAAAGAAAAAGATAAAACAAACTTTGCTGTGTTGCGCATTTTCAAAGCAATTGACAGATAAACTTGAGACATGGACGGCCAATGTTGTGTTCAATGTTCAGTAAAAGCACCAACATTGACCGGACACAATATCAGCAAACACACACACATACCGAGAAATGAAAGGCCACTGGCCATTTGAGTGGAAAGCGAGAGGGTAGAAAAGATGAAAGAAAGTGATGTTTAGAGAAAATGTCGCCAACACAGATGAGAAGACAAAACTTGAAACTTGAAACGTCAAACATGCTTGAGGAAAGTCTACTGAGGCAGCCTAGCGACAGCAGCAGCATCAGAATTGGCAGCGACGGCAGCACACAACAGCAAACAAACGGCAGCCTACGCAGTAACTCTCAAGGCGCAATCGAGTGGTAAAGCCGGCCTGGATGACTTAGATGAACGGAAAAAAAGAAAAAAATAGACACAACAGACAGGCAATAGGGAGCAGTAGTGTAGAGCTCTGGTGTGCATGCCGTATTGTGTGATAAGTTAATTCCCCACTAAAACCGACCACCAATTGACACCGCCGTCTCCGTCCGTTTGGTCCGCCGGGCTACCGCAATGACACAATCGTCCATAAATCACCACTGACATTGCCAGCTGTAAATGGAGGGTGCTGCTAGATCTGCAGTAGTTAATCAACCAAATGAATTGCACAGCCTACTCGATGCATTACAATTTAAAGTTGAATGTTTCTTTGCTTGTTTGTTTGTCTGCCTGCTTGTGTGTGTTTACTTTCTCGTGTTGTACTGGTCCAGCACAGCAGCACCCGGTGTTTGCCCAGTTTACCTATCTTTTGCTGTAATTTTTCTCTTTTGCCATTTCATTTCCTACCTGTGTTGGCAAACAGCAGACGCTGCGGCTTTCAGCTTTAATTAACTGTGCCGTAGTTGAGCACCAAAACCTGAACACTGAAGGTAGCATCCACATTCTTCGGGAGAGGACGACCATCAAACAAGTAGACAGGACAGGACAGCAGTGCACACTGTCCGTTGAGGTTTGCCACCGAGAATGAAACGGAAGGTTCAGCAAACCACCACCACCACCACCACCATCACTAGCAGCAGTGTTTGTAATATTAATGTGGGCACAGGAACTCGACGGCAAACTTTGTGATAAACTAATAAAAGCACGGGCGACTCTTTTCCCGTGCGCCAGTGTGCCAGTGTGTGTGTGTGTTTGTTGACCATTGCCCACCAGAAAAGTCAATGTGAAGCGAATTTCTAGCTATAGGTGCCCTCCTCTTTTTCTGCCTTTCTCCATTGCACAACTGTGGTCACAACTAAATTCAATGCTTCAGTACAAGTGATTCAATTTTCCGTGTAACTATTTACATCTATAGTGGATCCATCTTTTTCTCTCACTCTCTTTTCCCTCTTTGCAGTGCTCTCCCTGTCTGCCTACTGCCTTCCAGCTTGCAACTGCTTGTAATCTAATTTACCAAAAGCTGCCTGTTTGGGTACAGTTAAAGCTACCCAGTTTGGTTTGCCTGGAAGCTAGCCAGTTTGTGGGAAAGAAGGAGAAATTGGTTGAGCTGTACTGAGAACGCTGTGACGCGCGCAGTGCGACAATACTGAATAATACATGAGAGCTTGAGAATAGCTTTAAGTTCCTTTATGTTGATTTCAAATGATTACTTCAATTGCAGTCATATTGAACCATTAAGGACTAGTGCTGGCTGATTATTGCCAGACTAATTGGAGTCAGACTGGCTTGGCTGAAAATGGAAAAGGCCGAAAAGTGATGCAGCACCAATCTTAATTTAAACAAATTCAAGCACTTGGCGTGGGGTGCATTCTGAGTGCAATCGCTGCAAAGGCCGTCAATTATAAAATTCTGAAGGAAAACCGCAAAATAAGGAGGCGAAGGAAAAGGAAGCTCAATTGCGCTCTATTAGATTAGAGATTCTAAAGCTGTAATCTAATTTAAATGCGCGGCAGGCTTGCTCGCCTGTGCAGTTGAGTTGAGTTGGAGAGCTCAACTGAGGCAGTGACTTAGTTGGAAAGTTTACTTTGGCATTCCCCTTTTTTCCTTTTCTGTTGTGGTTGTGAGGAGGCAGTAGAACTACTAGTGCTCTATTGGAACCAATAAAAGAAGCTTTGGCCATACAAACTGAGATTTGCTGGCAGTGTAGATTCTTGTGCTGCTGCAAGTGCACGATTGGCATTAACGAGGGCGCGATACCTTAGAGGAATCCCAGAGAGGGAAAGAAGAAAGTGCAAATGAAGAGATAGAGAAAGTAATGCACAGCACTTGCTACTGCAGCTGTTTTTCTGACCTTTTAATGTGCCACTGGGGAGATATGTCTGAGATATGCGTCAATAAAAACCAGTACTGTTGTAAGGGATGAAATAAGAGGGCATGCAAACAATGTCGGTTAAGAAAATAAAAACCAAGCAAATGATGATGGGAATCGACTAGTTCAATGGTGGAAGTGCAGTTCTGCCAGCAAAACGGCTCATTGCCTTGAACATTCGACTAGCTGAGAGACTCTCATTTTAAATCGCTCCACTTTTCCGCTTAAAATCATAAAAACATAAAGTTGAACAAGTTTTTCCAACGTAAACTATGAAGTGGTGATAGTAGAAGAAAAAATCGATTTAACGTGAAGGGAGCAGTTTAATTACCCCAGTTTATAGACGTTCTGAAAGAATATGACAAAGTTTCCTTCCCCTCCTCCACTTCCGACACATTCTTCTGCCACAAAACACATGTGTGCAACTAATTAATTTTGTTTCTATTCCCAGGAAAGAAAGAAAAAAGAAGGAAGGACGCTAGAAAAGAATTGACGAGGTGACGAGCCTGAACTGGTAAAAATGATCTTTTACTTTTTAGGTCAAGTAGTCTGTAATTAATCGGCCATTAAGTAAATGGATCACCGGTTCCTTCGCCACCACCACTTTTGACAGGAGAACAATATGCTAATGGTAGATACTTTCTAAAAGCTCAACGCGTTTTGCTCTTGTATAGATGACGAGGGCAAACTTTTTCTCTTCTTCCCTCATCAAACTTCCCCCAAAAGTATGTTCAACGTTGATGTTGACTTTTACAGGAGAGAAGAG
>JAALOO010002408.1_pt1 | contig 10346 bp, 8 predicted proteins | sample 7257641 | NCBI WGS metagenome assembly JAALOO01 (sample SAMN14085613, study PRJNA598686) | mite metagenome | biome: ENVO:01001000; feature: ENVO:01001002; material: ENVO:01001226; isolation source: single female mite from University of Michigan culture on fish food culture... ... | reverse complement strand
CCAGAAGGTTTGGGAGCCTAGCCACTGCTTATCGTCGGTATTCGGTGAACACCATTTCTGGCGGAGTTTCAACAGGTCCTCCCGGCAGTCAGCGCCTTTCCGCCGCCATTGGCACCATTTGGATTACCGTTTTCATGCGAGAACACTGCAAACTGTTAGTTGATCTGGTGCATCTCAACCGGTACTTCGTTTCGCCCCTCCTCTTCTGGTTCTACAGTCCGGTGCTCGTCAGCAGCGTCTACATTCTCTGTCTGCTCTACTTCATGCCGGTGGCCTTTCTTATCAAACTGTACCTCTTTGGCGTTTTCATCGCCTGTTTAATCACCTTTTTGCTGCTTGCCTTCCTTTCCCTCGTTGTACGAACGCTGTACGACACACTGGCAGATAGTCAGCTCTTTCGTGCGCAGATGCTCTGTCGGGGGAGTAGTGCTGATTTTAGTTTTGAAAGAGGTGGATTTGGAAGTGGAAATCCTTTTTTGCGCACCAAGCTAAAACTAATGTCGTACTATGAGGTGCTGAGAACGGAAAAGAAGGTGGCCTTCACCTTTGGTTCGCATTCAAGAGTGACCAATCGTTGGCTGTATGAGGTAAATCTATTTAAAACAAGTGGACTTTTTTGTATAACAAGAGATTTATTTTAAAGCTTTTTATAGTTTACACTTCGTTTATGCTGTTCTCGTTTAAAATTTTTATTAAACAATCAATCAATTGATTTTTTTTGAAAAATTTTAAAAATTTGCAAATGCTTTACTGAGAAAACAATGCTGATTTTAATAGCAGAAACGGATTCTAAAATTGAAATATTTTTCTGCGCTCCAAACTGAAACTAATGTCGTAATGTGAGGTGCTAAAAACGAAGAAAAAGGTAGCGTTCACCTTTGGCTCGCATGCCAAAGTGACAAATCGTTGGTTGTGAAAGGTAAGTGTTAAAAGAAGAAGTAGCGTTTTTGTTTACAAAAATACAGTACTTAGAATTACTTGCTATTGGTACTCTACACCAGCTTCATCATGTACTCTTTTAAAATCTTTATCAAGCGGTCGCTGGTCCTGAAAGAGGTCAATTTAGAAAGTGTAAGATAAGATGCACTGTAATTATACTGAAAAAAAATTACAAACGTAAAACCTTCAACTTTACTACTCTATTACTCAATTTCTAGTTTTTTCTACTTTACACTTTTTATGCTGTACTGTGAGAGGCAACATTCACCCCACTCTTTGCAGTCCTATCACTCCCGCCATTCTAATCAGTGTCCATCGTCGACCTCATATCTTTGCTTCAATTTCTAAAACCAAACTTGATCACTTTTAAGCATGAACAATGTCAGTGCGGACGATTTCACGGACAACAGACACAGATTGAGCAAAATGTTGGCGTGATGCAAGGTGACAGTTTGAGTCCTCTGTTGTTCATACTGTTTATCGACGATTTAGTGGAGGAGATCAAGAAAAGCAGAAATTCCACTAAGATCCTTTTTTATGCTGACGACACTGCGCTCACCACCGAGAATCGAGACGATCTCAGAACGTCGATGAAAGTTTTGGAGAAATGGTGCAGGCGCAATGAAATTAAGATCAACGTAGGGAAGACAAAGATTGTCAAATTTCGAAAAGGAGGTCACCTTGCTGCAGATGACGTCTTTACTCTTGCTGACAGCAGGATAGAGATTGTCAACAAGTACGTCTACTTAGGAGTGACGATGCAAACCGGCCTCGCTTTTCATCAGCAAATAAGAAGAGTCGTAGCAAAAGCAACAGCAAAAATTGGCACTCTTACTTCAGCTTTGACTAAGCTTTCGCTGGAAAGTGCAATGAAAGTGTTCGAAGTCCAGATCAGACCCATTGTGACGTATGGATTGTACTTATTTTCTCCCAGACTGAAAGTGACGACGCTGGCCCTTTTAGACACAGTCAAAAGCAGATTTTTGAAAAGGGCGCTGCAATTACCGGTCACATCGTCAACAGAAAGAGTGCATGCAGTAGCAGGATGTAGACGATTTTGCAAAGATCTTAAGGAAAAGAACTATAGTTTTGACAAGAAGGTATTTGAACAGTACTTACAAGGACTGGTGCTGAAGAGAAGGGACACGACGCCATTCAACGCAATCAGTGATGTCACGTGGAGGCTACCTCTACGCCCCAGACACTTCTTGGTTGGATATGCTGTCTACGGTTTTCATCACAGACTGTGCAACAATGGCCGTTATCATGAACGAAACCCGAGCTGCATTTGTAGATTTTGCTTATTATCGACAGAGGCTTTAGATCATCTGATGGAATGCAGAGCACTAGCTGGCCGTTCTGATATTGAGCGCTACACATATGTGCTTAAGAATTGATCGAAAGTTGTGTTACCGACCAATAAGACTCAGAAAATGAGTACAATAAAACGATTTCCTCCTCCTCTAATCAGTGTCCGGTGCACACCGGGTTTTGTGTATATAAGTGTCAGGTACTCCCATTGAACTCCACTTAATTCACATCACAGCACTAAAAACGTCAGACAATAGTTTCTAACAGTTCTCATTTAAAATTTTTATTAAACAGTCATTATAAATGATTTTAGTAAAATCCTAGATATATGAATTTTTTCACTAGACGATGGTCAATAAAAAGCCGGCGTGCACAATTTGTCATTTTTAAAACTTTTAAACTTTGTTTTCTCACATTAAAATTTAAATTTTTTTATAACTTTTTATTTAACAATGTTTACTAATGATAGAAAACTTTCGTTTACTGCTCAAAACACTTTTAATGGCAAACGGCAAAAATCACAATTAGTAGGCAATTTATTTTTGCTTAGCAACCCCCATTGTGCCAAATAATTAGCTCTAGTTTGGTAGAGCGCTCTGAATACACTAAATTACTAAATTGAGAATTTTTTGTTGTACACAACAAAATAAAGAGCGCAATTTCCATTTAAATTACCAGTATCTTTTGGAACAAAGTTGACGGTTGACGGTAAAAGACGGCTGCTTTCTCCCTACAGCTAGACTGATCATTTGCCGCGAGCCGAAAAAAGTTATGATGTGCGGTGCTGCCCATTTGGCTAGAAGAAACTTTCCTAGTGCCCATTCTCGAAAGCGGACGGTGGGCGCAAATGGGCAGCACCGCACATCATAACTTTTTTTGGCTCGCGGCAAATGATCAGTCTACCTACAGCTCAACAAATAAAATAGAAAATTTGTCTGGTCGAACAAATAAAAAATGCCCCTTCAAGCATTAAAATTCCTCTTCACCAACAGCCCCGGCTCAGCTCAGGTGGCCCGAACGTACGCCGACAATGTCAATCGCCCGTTGAAGAACCGGTTGACGCCCCTTCGGCTGGCCTACTACGCCTACCTGCTGGTGATGTCCACCCGTTTAACCATGAACTCCCTCTTCCGAGAGTCGTACAATCACTGCGATCTGACGATGTACCTCTTTGACCACTACGCGACGCACCACATGGCCGGTCTGATCGTGGTCTCGGTTCTTGCTTTAGGGCTCGCCTTTGATTTCATTTTCGGCGTTCGAGCACACCACAAAGTGGCGCCCATGCTGCTGGACCTGTTGAAATGCGACGGTAAAACTAGAATCAAAAAAGGAAAAATAACCACATTTAAATAAAGCTTACAAATCATTTATGAACACAGTTACCACACCTTTCGACCGACTGTACAACAGCAGCGGAGGAAACAGCAGAGGCGGGAGCGGATTTAGCGTTAAGTTTTTAAGCATGCCTAAAAACCTGGCCGGTCACTGGTATCAGGTGCTACCGGGGAACATCTGGTCCACCCAGGCTGACTTTCAGCAATACCACAATCGTGGCAACCACACCGCCCGCCTAAACCGCCTAAACCTGGGCCGCCCTAACCGCCACTTCCGCTCCTTCTCCGGACGCACCCGACTTCAACTGGCGCTAGCTGACCGCATCAGTGAACTGTTGATCACAGTGCTATTTCCCATTGCGTCGTGCTTAGTGCCGGCCAACTACCTTCTGCTGGCACTGAGCCCTAAAAGTGATAGCCATTTCTCGTCCCTCCTCTTCCGCCCCCATGAGGTGTGGCCGATAGCGGTGCTCTCTGTGGATGCTGCGGCATTCTTTTTAGTTTTTCAAACTATCTACAAGCGACTGCTGCTCTACTACAAGACACTACCGATCATCTGCCTCGCCTGGTACCTTCACTCGCGGGAGGTGCTGAAAGCGGCGGTCCGTCAAATGAGGGCCGCAGAGCACGCCTTCTTCCGCTCCAGTAACATTGGCCTAGCAAATGCAAACTTTAAAAAACTTAAAAATGGTAATACTTCTTACTGGCACTACCTGGTGAGCACCATTTCAGGGGCTAACAGCCGAGCAATGTCTCCCGGCAGCCAACGCTTCTCCGCGGCCATTGGCACCATTTGGATTACCGTTTTCATGCGAGAGCATTCCAAACTGCTGGTCGACCTGGTGCACCTCAACCGGCACCTCGTCTCGCCCCTGCTTTTCTGGTTCTACAGTCCTGTGCTCGTCAGCAGCGTTTACATTCTCTGTCTGCTGTACTTCATGCCGCTGGCCACCCTCCTCAAGTTGTACCTCCTTGCCGTCTTCATCTTCGTTCCGATCACCTTTGCACTGCTCTTCTTTCTGTCAGTGGTAGTCCAGACGCTGTACGACCACCAGGCGGACAGTGGGCTCTTCCGGGGGCAGATGCTCTGCCGGGGAAGCAGTGCTGATTTAGGCGGCGGAAACGGAAATTCCACTTTTCTGCGCACCAAGCTGAAGTTGATGTCGTACTACGAGGTGCTGAGGACGGAGAAGAAGGTGACCTTTTCGTTTGGTTCTTACGCAAAGGTGGACCACCGGTGGTTGTTAGAGGTAAAGGTTGATAAAGGTGTTTTTTCTGTGTTTTCTCTAATTTAAAATTACTTTTAGCTGGGTATACTTTACACATCTTTTATAATGTACTCTTTTAAGATTTTCATCAAGCAGTCAATGCAAGAGATTCTTGAGAAATCCCATTAACCACTGGCTTCTAACTAAATGATAGTCAATAAAAACGGGTGTGCACATTTTGTCATTTTTAAGTTCTGAAAGTTGTTTGCTTCCATTTCTGTTGAAACCATTGTAATGACTTTTTGTTTTGCAATACTTTTTCACTGTTTACTAATGATATTAAACTTTTATTTACATTACAAAACACTTTAAAAAATAGCAACAAAAATTTACAATTAACTGCCAGCAATTCATCTTTGCCTAGCAACCCTCTTTTTGCTTAGATAATTATTCTGGACTATTAAAATACCCAAATGTGCGAGCAAACAAACAAACAAAATTTAAACATAGTTTCTTTTTTAAGTTGCAATTCATTTTATACAACGCTGTCAATTGACAATAGAAAGAGTTTTTCATAATTACACAAATAAAAATGCATTGCTAAAAACTACAAAATACACAAAAATGCCCTACAACGCACTTAAATTCTTCTTCACCAACTGCCCCAGCTCTGCTCAGGTGGCCCGAACGTACGCCGACAATGTCACCTGCCCACTGAGCCACCGGTTACCTCCCACTCGCCTGGCCTACTACGCCTATCTGCTGGTGCTCTCCACTCGTTTAATTTTGAACTCCCTTTTAAGAGAGTCCTACAATCAGCACGATCTGGCGATGCTCCTCTATGACTACTACGCGACGCACCATATGGCCGGCCTGGTGCTGGCTTCTGTTCTGGCGCTGGGACTTGCTTTTGATTGGGTGTTCGGCGTTCGAGCGCACCACCGAGTGGCGCCCATGCTGCTGGACCTGCTGAAGTGCGACGGTACGGTCAAAAGCAATTAAAAACAGAAAAAGCAACTATTTTTTACTTTTCTTTAGGCACATCCCCTTTTGACCGACTGTACAGCAGCCAGGGAAGCGGCAGTGGGAGCAACGTTAGCACGGTCACACTTTCTGCTTCGTTTCCTGACCTGGCCGGCCACTGGTACCTGGTGCTGCCCAGTAATATCTGGACCCATGTGTCTGACCTTTACCACAACCACCACTACCACCACACCACCTCTACCAATTACCGTCTCAATCTTGGCAGTCCCAACTGCTACTTCCGTTCCTTTTCAGGAAAAGTTCGATTTCAACTGTCACTGCTTGACCGTTCCTCTGAACTCTTTCTCACCCTCTTTCTCCCTGCAGAATCGTCGGTGATTCTAGGCATCCTCCTTCTGCTGGCGCTAAACCCCATGAGTGATAGCTCCTCTTCGTCACTCTTTTTTCGTTCTCATGAGGCGTGGCAGCTGATGCTGCTGTCCGCCGATGCTGTCGCTTTCTTTTTAGTCTTCCAAACCATCTACAAACGCCTGATGCTGTACTACAGGACACTGCCGCTCATCTGCTTCGCTTGGTACCTTCACTCTCGGGAGGTGATAGAAGCGGCCGTGCGGCAGATGAGGGCAGCTGAGTACCTCTTCTTTCGGCCTAGCATTGGTTTGGCCAATACTGCTGGGGCCAGAGGGTTTGGGAGCCTAGCGGCTGCCTATCGCCGGTATTCGGTAAACACCATCTCTGGCGGAGTTCTAACAGGGCCTCCAGGCAGCCAGCGCCTCTCCGCGGCCATTGGCACCATTTGGATTACCGTCTTCATGAGGGAGCATTGCAAACTGCTGGTCGACCTGGTGCACCTTAACCGGCACCTCGTTTCGCCCCTGCTCTTCTGGTTCTACAGTCCCGTGCTCGTCAGCAGCGTCTACATTCTCTGTCTGCTCTACTTTATGCCGCTGGCCATTCTCCTCAAGCTGTCTCTCCTTAGCGTTTTCATCTTTTCTCTGATCACCTTTGCTTTGCTCGCCTTTCTTTCGCTGGTCGTACGGACGCTGTACAATTCCCTGGCAGACAGTCAGTTTTTCCGCGCGCAAATGCTCTGTCGGGGAAGCAGTGCTGATGGTAGTGGCGGAAACGGATTCGGAAGTGGAAATCCTTTTTTGCGCACAAAACTGAAGTTGATGTCGTATTATGAGGTGCTGAGGACGGAGAAGAAGGTGACCTTCACCTTTGGGTCGCATTCAAAAGTGACTAATCGTTGGTTGTATGAGGTTAATCTATTTAAAACAAGTAGATTTTTTTTATAACAAAAAGGTTTTGTTTTATAGCTTTTTATAGTTTATACTTCGTTCATGCTGTTTTCGTTTAAAATTTTTATCAAGCAGTCAATGGAATAAACAAAAAAGTTTAAAATTTTTTAGTGCAACAAAAAAAATGTGAAGGTCGTCTGCCAGAAGTTGAAGTAGTGATTTACTAATCGCTCCCACAAAATCTTTATTTTCTACTCACTCGTTTCTTTTTGTCCTCTGATAAACGGCACAAACGTGTTAAATAATAAAAAGTAAAACAAGCAACAGAAAACATAACAGCAGCGAGCTAGAGAGAATACATCACAAAAACGAGTTTTCAAAAGTTGCCAAGGACGGCAATAAAAAATGACAGCAGATAGAAAAAGGGTAGAACAAAACGGATGGGTTGTGTGCTGCTGTTGATGGCACAGTATTTCTGTGTCCGACCAAAAAAACAAATCAAGAAAACAGCAACGGCAGAAAAAGATAAGTAGATGGCAGGTAAATGCCAGATGAGCAGATAAATAGTAGCCACCGTGGTGAAATTGCAGCTTTGCCCAAATCGAGTCAATCTCTGAGAAAACGTCAAAAAAATGCAATGAAAAAAGTCGAGTTTTTGTGAAATCTAAAAACTAAAAAAATTAAAACAGCGATGAATAATTCAAATCAACCAAGTTCAGCACCAGGACCCAGCTATTCCAGCTATCCACTGACCCTAGAATTGGCACCACCCTCTGATCAGAAATCAGACGATTTGTTGAATTTACCGTACAATCCTGCTTTTTTACCATCAACTCCGCTTCACTATTCTACAAGTGAATTGCCGCCATATCCAACCAGCAGTTCAAGTGCCTACTACCCACAAGATAGAAACAACAATCCAAAGCAACAACACCAATTTAGCAATGACCAGTTTCAGCAAGGAAATTATCCAGCGGTCATTAATGCCTACGTTCCTCAAAGTTTATCAGCTGCAGCAGCTGATCCACCCCAAGTTAATGCAGCCATTTGCAATCAAAATTCTTCAGGGAACAATCTTACTGTAAAGGAGCACAACGATAACGTGTCAGAGTTTAACGGGCAGGAATTCAAACATGCCAGTAAGTGGGAGATCACAATTTTTTTAATCTTCTTTGTACCTTTTTTTAATTTATTATTTTTTGTACCTTTGTTTTGTTCAGAGAATCTGTGCATTATAGTGGTGGTTGTCATTATCATTGTGTGCTTTTTTGTGGCAATATCTAATGGTACTGGTAGTGGTGGTGGGTACCGTTCTCACGGAGGAAGTCATTACCACTCAACAATTAAATTTAAAGTAAAGAACAAGTACTCGTGGAAGAGTAAACGTGGATGAAATTCAAACAAAAAAATTTAACATTGAAATTATAAAATTTTTGTTTTTAATCTGTTTTGTGTGTGTAAACTTGCAAAACAAAGTACCGCAAATAAATTGGGCATTTGTACATTTGCTATATCGCTCGTTGGCAGTCCATTTTTCTCTCCGCGACCAGTACATGCACTGGACAATCTAAATGAAAGAGGAGATGATAGCAAGAAAGAAAAGAAGAAAGAAAAAGAAGAAAAAGAGAAGCACTCTTCACTGCAGATGGATAGAAGTGTGAAAGGGAGTGAGCTAGCCAGCTAGCTTGCCAGCACTGCCTTTCAAGGTCGGCGATAAATAAAACAGACGGTGACTGAAACAGCGGTAGTAGTAGTAGTAGTAGTACGACAGGGAAGAAAGGGAATGGAGGGAATGTCTCGTCTGCCTGGTTGCTGTGCACTTCTTCACTGCCGATGGCCTGGCACTGGCAGGAGAAGAGAAGAGGAAAAGAAAAGAAGCAAAACACCAGCTCGAGTGAGCGAGTGAGCATGTGAGCAACACAGAAGGTAGAGAGATTGAAAAAACACGAGTTAATTTGTGAGTTGTGATGTGTGCAAAAACAGTTTTATAAATCGGCGTTGAAAAATGGCGGAAAATAATCCTAGCTTTTCATCTGCCGCCCAGCCGCCCTATCCACCGGTGGGATTCAATCCGGACCTACTACCCCCACTTCCACCGTTGCCAACAAACGTAAACAAATTCTCCTCAACTTTTCAATCCGCTCCCTCCGATCCCTCAGCTCCCTCAGCACCCCCCGAAGCTTCCACCTCGGCCCACAGCAACCTGGCGTACAATCCCGACTACACGCCCGCCTCTCCGCCGCCCGCCTACACAGCCGCCTCGCCCACTGCACCGCCCCTCTCCTCTCCTGCTGGCCATTCCCCGAATAACAGCAACAACAACAATGGCGACAGTAGCCACTACTACTACAATAGTTTTCAAGGAGAGCCTATCAAGCCGTACAACCCACCCAGTTTGCCCGCGGCCAGCTTTACCGAGGACCGAGTGGCCCCAGCGGCCCCAGCGGCCCCAACACCAGCTCCACCATTGTTGACGCATGCCGATGGCAGTGCAGTATCGCCGGAAGAAGCTGCCCTGGCCCTGGCTGAAGTCGAGGCGGAACGTCGCACTGCAAAGTACAAGATTGTCAAGTTTTTGAGTAAGTTGAGTTAGAAGAAAATGATGTTTAAGGCCAGACAAGGAGGCTAGCGGTGCTGCATGCGCTTCAATGTATTCTTTATGGGAAATTTTGAAAAACGCGGTGCAAAAATACTCGCTCACCTTTAGTCACACAGAGAAAAAAGTTCCAAACCAGTTTGGAATTTATGTGTGGTTTCAAACCGGTTTGGAAATATTTCCAAACCGGTTTGGAAAACTGCCAATGCATTGAGCGCATAGGGTTTTCCATACTGGTTTGGAAAACATTTCCAGTAGCATTTGGAACTTTTTTACTTTTTAGTTTTCCTTATTGATACTGAAGTACAAATCAGTTTTAACTTCAAACAACTTTATTAATACGAAAGTAACAAACAAAATACAAAAAAAGTTATAAAAACTAAAAATGACGGTTTCGGGTGATAGGCAAAGATGATAGGCTTGAAAAAGCAATAAAAGATGTTCTGCAAGATGGTTCGCCCAAAGAGATATTCTTTCTTGAGACTGCAAATAAAGGAAAGTTGTTAGATAGTTGATCTTTACTAAAAACTTATTTGACAAAGTATGACCGCGTCTTTAGATGATGTGATAACTTCGACTTCATGCAAAGTTGATTGGCACGTTTAGGTCGCTGCTGTAAGACAATCAGGTTCTTGCTAGAGACGTTATTGTGCTTGAAAAACTTCAGATCGGAATTGTTGTGAAGTGGTGATCCAACGGACGTAACGTACTGTACGGACGGGTCACCAGC
>JAALOO010000542.1_pt3 | contig 10350 bp, 7 predicted proteins | sample 7257641 | NCBI WGS metagenome assembly JAALOO01 (sample SAMN14085613, study PRJNA598686) | mite metagenome | biome: ENVO:01001000; feature: ENVO:01001002; material: ENVO:01001226; isolation source: single female mite from University of Michigan culture on fish food culture... ... | reverse complement strand
AAGAAGAAGAAGAAGAAGAAGAAGAAGAAGAAGAAGAAGAAGAAGAAGAAGAAGTAGTCACCAATCACAACGATGGTGGTTGATTGATTGGCAGCAGTGGTGTACCAGCGGCAGTAGCAGTTTCAGTGGACGGCGCCAGTGGACCGTGGTGGTCACCTTGATGGCTGCTAAGCTGCACAGGCTGCACATGTACATCAATCATGATGCTCTCAATGCGCTGACAGGCACACAGACACTCTCACTGGCGAAGGCGGCAGACAATGGTGGAAGGCACCACCGTCACAGACCACATCAGCAGCAGCAGCAGCAGAGGTGCAGCAGGAGCTCCAAGGCCAAGTAGTACCAGCCATCGGAGCAGTGGTAATTGAGTTAACCAGCAGTCAGTCGCCTAACCAGAAAGAATGCTGTTGCTGCAGCTGCCGAAAAGCGTTTTCCACTGAGGCACTTCACTTGTCAGCCCAGTCCACGACACCGGCACATTGCACTGACTGACTGACTGACTCGACCTGTCATCTGACACGCGATTGCCTTCCAAAAGACATTCGACACAACTCGAGGAGCAGGCTTTGCTACTCTTTATCACTCACTGGCTACTTCAGTCGCTACTTTTCCCTTGCAGGCATGTGATGTTGTAGCGAGGATGCCAGAGAAGAGAGAAAGAAAGACAATTGAGCACCATCATCAACATCAGCAGCAACAGCAGCATCATCAGCCTCATTCACCTATCATATCACCGGAGAAATTTCACCTTCAACTGCTGATCGATTCTGAAGCATCGCGGCGGCAGAGGCTGATGGCCTAATCGGCACATTCCACTGCGATATGTCATACAGCCGCAACTGCTCGACGACCATGCTCACCTGTGGCGGACACTGCTCTCTCTCTCTCTCTCTCTGCTAAACAGCACCAGGAGTGCTCCCTCTTTACCTGCAGCACTCAATCCCACCACCACCACCAGTCAGGCTTGACCATCGATGAAGTGGTACTGAGCTGGAATTGCCTTCACCAGTTGATGTGTGTGTGAGAGAGGGAGAGGGAGAGTGAGAAGCCAATTGATGGCAATGACAAGCGAATATGGGCAGTGCCAAATGAGGCACCAGTGTCTTTTGCGTCTTCTTTCGTCTCTGCACTGCTCACATTTCTTGGTCTACTTTAGACCACTCTTTTTCCACCTAAAATAGCACTCCACCACCACCACCATTCTCAGGAGGGAAGTGATCCTTTTCTTTCCTTTCCATTAATTAGTGTCAACACCGGTCGTGCAGACGGCAGTCATCCGCTAATTGGCGTACAGTGAAGAGCACTGAGAGAAAACACTGCAGATCAAGTTGCTTCCAGTGAAGACATGGCGCAACTGGAAGGGCTATAACCCTCTCCCTCTCCCTCTCCCTCTTTCCACTCTTGCCCTCCACTTTGCGTGTGCCCCTGTGTTCAGCACCTGACCAGGCGCGTTTCCAGGCTTTCAGCAGCAGCAGCAGCAAGCTATTCTGCTGCGGTAGTCTGATTTCGCTGGAAACCGTCTCTGCAATTTGGAGGATGTTAATGGTGTGTACAAGTGCATTTCCCTGCGTGCAGCAGCACTGACCTCTCTGCAAACGGAGACTGCCCCCTGTCTGACTGCTCCATATTTGCCTCCCTCCACTGCCTGCTGCCTCTCTGTCTGCTGCTGCCGTGTACAGATTTGAAAGAAAACAACAACAACAAAATATATATAGAAAGAAGAAGAAGAAGAGTTGCGACCGCCAAATAGTTTCCTAGAAATGAAAGTGAAAATCGATCAGTGTCAGAGTGTGAGCGAGTTTCTTACAGCATGAAAAAACGAGCGAGCGAAGGAGAAGGAGGGAAAAGTCACATGAGACCAATTATAATTAATTTTCGAGCATGCCACTAGACGATGAAATTATGATAAGCACAGTAGTACAGCAGTAGTAGAACTGTGGTAATTATCGGCAATAGTAAATGCATTTAATTTAATTAACTTATAATACAGAGAAAGTATTTGTTCACGTCTGTGCCGGCTAGAGCCATTTTGCGAGAGAAAAAGGAAAAGTGGCCTGCAGTAATGGCAAGAGTTTGCAGACGGCGGAACGGCAACAGCGGCCGAGGCAACGACGGGGGCAGCAGCAGCAGCAGTCGACAATGGAACCTCAAATGAGTTAGCCGGCTACTTTGGTTGGGCGCTTTTAGTTGTTGAGGATTGCCGTCCTGCCGTCCGCCGGTGCCAAATTGTCTACTGCTAATGTGCTGACACCGCTGCGAGTAGGTGTCGCAGTGCTGCTGCTGCTGATGTTGCTGCTGCCGTAGAAGAGAATGGGCAGAAAGGAACATGTAGAAGAAGCTATTTGGCTTGCGAGGCAATCGATTAGTTGGTGGCTGCCAGCAGACAGACGGCGGGAGGACGTCTGACTACTACTGCTAGCCCTGGTCGACACTTTTTTGCAGTTTTATTTTATCATCATCAACACACAGTCTGTCCCTGTCTGTGCGTGTGTACGAGTGTCTGCCGTCTCGGTGCAGTGTATGGGTGCTTTATTATGTCTGCTCTCTGCTCGATGCTGTAATCCAATCAATGGCACTTTGATGCGGCTTCCCTTCCCTTCCCTTCCTCTTCACAGATGATCAGACGCACCGGTTTAACCGAGCTTTTTCTCTCTCCCTAAGAGCGCCAGATTGGTCCGTCTGGTGGCAAACTCACTGACACTAAAGCAAGCACATTGGCAGAAGTGTCCTTCCTTCCCTCCGGTGGCAGTGTCAATGAAGTATGCTCCACTGAAATGGAGTGCCATTTAGAGCGCCATTGCGCCGGTGGTGAGTGCTGATGTTGATGGCGATGGAGATGGTGAGATGATGTCATTGCTGCTGATCAGACTGATGCTGCTGCTTCTGTTTGGCCTTTGAGCACATTTCCCGGCAACACTCACACGCACTCACACACTCACACACTCAGAGCACACAAATTCGCATTGCATCCAGGGCAGCAGACTGCAGGCAGCCTAACCCGATTCAGTGCCGGCAAAGTGTCTAGCCAGTGGTTGCCATTACACTCTTCCCATTACTGATAGCGAGGGGAGAGAAGTAGCGAGAGAGATAGAGCGCCGACGATTCTGTTTGTGGACCAAGCTGTCGAGCCCATTAGCCCAGTCTCCCGCCGAAGGACACCGTCTGGAGGAGTCTGGCGCAAATAGAAAGAGAGAGAAGAGGCCACGAATTGCGGCAGCCCATTCTGTCTATCTGTGCCCTCTCACTCACTCACTCACTGCCTTTCCCTGCCTGTATATCTCTATCCGCCGCCGTCTGCCTGTGTTCGCCTTCTTCTTCTTCTTCGTGCCTGGTGCAATGGTGCTTTCTGTATGCATCACTGTCCTGTCTGGCAGGCATACACACACACACTTTGCCGACTACTACGACGACCCAGTCGCATGGAAAGTTTTGTCCGAATTTATACTTTCCGTGCGCCAAAACATAGACGTCATTAGACACGACAGAATAACAAAACAGCTGTGTACAGAACCGGAGGTGCAAGGCTGGGGAGAAACGGAGAAGCCGGCGACGAACAGCAGCTCCCATTGCCAGTGTCAACTGCTGCCGGCTGTTTGTTCTTCCTCTCCCCTGTCTTCGAACAGCAGTGCAGTGAATAGCAGCTTGACATGGCATAATATTGGTCCGGCACTTGACACCAAGACACCAAAGTTTCACTCAGTGCCAACTAAACTTAGTAGGCCACAACAGATAGTAGTAGACTCTTGAGAAGAATTGACGGCAAAAGAGGAGAAGAGCTAAAGAGGACAAAAGGAAGTCCGTCAAGTGTCAGCAGTGGTAGTCAATACTGAGCACTGGCACACACTTCTTCTGGCCAGCAGTTCGGACTGCTTGGTAAGACGAAACGTATCAGTGATGGCACTCAAAGCAGTGATGCCGCCAGGTGAACTCGCCTTGTCCCCCTGCAAGTGTCCAATGTCAAAATTCTCTTGACAGTCCTCGGACGAGACACAAAAGGAGAACTTTGCCAAGAAAAAACTACCGTTTTCATTTGTCTTCAAAGTTTTTTGCTGGTACATTGAGCTAAGAATCATTTTTGCTCGTTCTGTGACCAACAGACGAAGAGGGGGGAAGGGGGAATGAAAAGCAAACCAATGTGAAGTGTGTGTGTATGTATTGAATTGTCTGAGCACTGGTGCAAGTGCGTTGCAGCTGCAGCTACCACGCAACTTGGCGCCTACATCGACGACTACAACTACGACTATCCCTATCTCCCTTCTCCGTCTGGTTTGCCCCCGAATCCATTTCTAATTATTGCTAAGCAAGCAATAACAGGCAAACACACATACATACAGACAGACAGGCTGAGAGAGGGACGCACACACGAGCACACATCAAGTACCGGAGATGGCACCGCTAATTCAAGGAATTAGTCGGCGGTGGTGGTGGTGGTTGTGGTGGTGGTGATTGTGGTGAATTGCAAATGTGCACCAAAACGCGCAAGGTAGACATTGACAATCGAAAGGTCTGCAGACGGCGGTGGCCACTCACTCACTCACTCACACACACACTGACGTCCATCGAATGACGCCATTGGCGTGACCAATGGCAGCAGCAGCAGCGGCAGTCGATCGACTTTGAAGCCTACTCCAGTCAACTCTTGCTGAGTGTCTCTGTCTGACTGTCTGCGTGTGTGAGTGTGTGTCGGTCGGTCGTTACTGAGCTATTCTGTTTACTACCCGTCTGTGTTTACATAACATGCACACCATAGTCAGACACTGTCGCTTTCTGGGTGCCCGCTGGCACACCGACAGCAGCAGCACCCACCTAACAGCTAGCTGCTTGCGTGGTGAAGAGTGAGGCAAATGAAAATGCAGAACACGTGCTTCGGAGCCCAGTTCACCCGATTGCCTGATTCGATTCAACATCAGAGTACTTTTTGAATCCTTTTTTCTCACTTGTTTTCTCCCCCTCTCTTTCTCTCTCGCGTTCTATTCTATCTTCGTCTGTTTGTCTGCCTGTCAGCCGAGTCAAGGTCAGCGTCAGCGAAAGCCATCATCTTGCGCTCGAGTGGATTGCCCTCTACCGAATTCTGGTGCGCACTTACTCGTCTTATGATTCGCCTGGTACTCTTTCAAATGGCCGCCACAAGTGGTCTCACTGGGAAACGGGGGAAGGAAACATTGACCTGACTGGCTCTTTAGTGGCACAAAGTACGAGCCTTTGCAAAGTCATCTACAATGCTTGTTGTTGTTAAATCTAGGCCGGTGGTGGTGCATCACTGCAGCGAAATCAACATCAACATCAGAAGCAGCATTAGGCATGAAGGGCACTAGAAGCAGCATTAGAAGCACCTCAAATGAGCCAGCCAAATGTACCTCATTGTGCGCAAAATCTTATGTATATTTGCATGCAAGAATAGGCATATAGTTGGCAAATTAGTTAGCCGTCAAAGCGACCATCATTTGAAGTCGACAATGGTCAATTTAGCGCACAATCAAACTATTCCCTCAGCAAGACTGGCTGCAACTCATTACCAGAGAGAAAGATGATCACCACCGGCAAATAATGCTCGCCCAGTAATGACACGTGCTTAAGCACTGCACTGAATGACCTTGATCGCTGATTCAGGATAATTCGCCAGAAACCTTTGCCACTTGCGCTAACCGGTCCAATCTGCCTAAATGCAATGATGCTAGGGAAGATCAGCAAAAATGGGCAATAAAAGAGGTAGGTTGGCAAAGTCAGGTATGCACATGACAGAGGCAGGTAATGGGCACCGCTGAACATTCACTTCACTCGACGGTGGAGACCGTTGGTCTGGTAGCACCAGAGGAGAACACAGCCTTCAGCCCCTTCAGTCAGTGTGTTTAGGTGATTTACGGCTCTGTGCATAGTCAGTCAGCCAGAGAGTACAAAGTCTGTTTGTCTCTTTGTCAGTTCTTTCTCTCTCAACTGCACAACTTGCCTGTTGCTTTTCGTGCAAACGTCTTTTCTCGTACAGTCACCACCACCACCACCACCACCAGGAACACCATTGCACTACCGCTGTATAGAGTGAGTGAGAGCGGAACTGTGGCACTTTTCTTTATTGAAAGAGTTTGGCCGCGCGCAATTGTGTGTCACATTCGGCCTGACGAGGTCGACAAGATGACGGCGGCTGCGGCTGTGGTGGTGATGCTTTGGGTGCTGCTGGCGCCGTGCAAGAATTTGCACTTGTAGCCGGTCAGGAATTGAAAGTGCCAGCAGACTATTTGAAGCTGCAGTTGCCTGAGACAGGCTGCGCGTCAGCTCGAGGCGGCACTATGATGGACTGCTGCTGATGCTGCTGATGGTGATGCTGGCGTTACAAAGCGACGGTGACGCCAAAGTGGAGACTGGGCAACGGATTGAGCAGTTAGAGCTTAGTGAGGCGAATCACTGTCTGTCTCTTTCTCTTTCCTTCTGTCTGTCTGTCAAGTAGGCGTAAGTTCACATCCTCGCCGACGACGACGACAACGACTGCATGGAGCCATCCTTGGGAGCCACTTTTGCCTCCAGCTAATCACTGCCTCCGCCTGCCAGTGCTCAAGCCGCCAAGATGAGGAAGAAGAATAAAAAGAATGCGCCCACTACCACACACACAGTCATCTCCTCGTGGACGAGTGTGAGCGGAAAGTTTGATGTCTGTGCCAGTGGTTGGCGGCCAAGGACGACAGCCAGTGGGCACAGAGAGCGGACAGACATCAGTATAGTGGACAATTGTTTCCTTGGACTGGTCTTTTGCGTCCTACCTTCCCTGCCCGGAAGGCATCTCCTCAGCAGTGTTTGATCACTGATCACTTGCGCAAATAGAACAATTGCAGCTGACCCATTTGATACACATTTGAAAAGACTACTGTATAGCTTGATAAAGGTACAGTAAAGGGGCCACGTAGGCGGCTATTCTTAGAGGTTATCAGTAGGTGATCACCACATCACCACCACCTGGTCTAATCTGCTGCTTGGCACCCGCTTGCACATGCTTGAGCTTTTGCTGATCTTTCCCTTTTTTCGTTTTCCACGTCTGCATTGCAGAGTGTGAAGAGTGCAAACTGAGAAAAACAACTAAATAAAAAAACTGAAAAGCAAAAAAACAAAACAGCATCTGCGTTTAATAGCGCAGATGAAGAAAAAAGTAAAAAAACTTTCACTGGAAAGGTACAGTCTGCAATGGCCCTTCACCTTGCATTAGCATATTTATGAAATCTAAATGTGAAAGAAAATAAAAAGGCGCAATGCGGCGCCATGGCACTGCGAGGTTGAGGCGGCAAAGGGCTGAGATAATGCTGATGCTGCTGCTGGCGTGATTGCCGTCATTAGAAGCGGTGATGCTGATGCTCATGATGGTGGTGGTGGTGGTGGTGGTAGTGGTGGAGATGACGAAGGGGGAGCACTACAAAGAAAGTTTCGCATGGAAACCAAAGACAAGTTGCGCCAAGTGGTGATGTGTCGAATTACCGTTGCAGTTCTTCTTCGACTGCCGCTTATGCCGTTGCTGCTGCTGTTGCTGATGCTGCAGTGACGACAGTGGCACAGTTGCAAATGCAGTCCTCAGAGAGTCCTGGCCTGTCCGTGACAACGACCAACTGCAGTTGCACACCTCAGCCACAGTGGAGTGTCTGCTGTACGAGTCAAGTGTAGATACAACTGGTTTCGGAACAAAAAGAAAACCCAATACATCTCTTTAGGCACAATTGCACAGCGTCTAAAGTCACCTTCGCCAAAAAATGACAGCTTATCCGGATGACACAGGCTGAAATAGTGTTTAATGAAAAGAAGTGAGCAAGAGGATAGAGAATGTATAGGGGAAATGTACAAATGCAAACTTACGAGTAGTGAAACAAAGTATGTGAAACGTCTATTTGTCTGATTCACGTGTTTATTTTTGAGATCTATTTTGTAACCCAAAAACTCCGTTTCAAAGCGTTTTTGAGGGTCCCAGATAGGGCCACAACCGATCAACAAACCCAAGAAGGGGGAACTCCCTCTCAAGTAGAAAGTTGAGCCAAACACGGAGAGCTGCCCTCTCTACAGAGCTCATGTGCAGAAGATACTTTGAATGTTTATTTTGAACTCATTTATTTACATTTTTAACACTACTTTTGCGAAAATAGCCTACCAATGGCTAATCGCATAATAAATAATCAATCAAACAATTTATCAATTTATTCGTCTGATTCATTGTCCATCATTAAAGTGGCGCGATATAAACTTTGCTTAGCATAAGCTCCTTCATGCCAATCGATAAAATGAGGATCATTCTGCATTAAAGGAAGTACCTTTTGAACAATTTCAGGATGGTTGCGAAAGTATTTGCGATACTCAGTTGCTGAAAGCATTTTTATCGTCATCACAGTCAAGGTTAAACTGTTTGACTTTAAGTTAGGCAGGCTAAAATCGACAATTGGCTTAATGAGTTGACCAAAATAAGCTTCGTACTTGGCCATGGTACTTTTGTCTTTTGCTTCCTTGATTAGACGAAGCAACAGCTGTAAAATGTGCTTCAGTTCAATTAAGCACAGCGTGCGTTTGGTTGTCATAAAAGAAATTGATGTTTGAACTGACTTTTTGATGAAAATCTGTAAAACATTGTTCGTGTATGAGACTATATGTGAAGGATGCTTCTCAAGGAGTAAAAGACAACATGAAATGAGATGCTTGTAGAAGTTGAACAAATAATGTAGCCTGTGAAGTTTCGTCAAAACGCGAAAAAGAGTGTTGATATCAGGTAGATACTTTGGATTGTCCTCGTTAGTGATGATAAACAGTTGAAGGTAGAGCAGTGTATCAGCACACGAGTAGACAACTTCCTTTTTGCTTAAAAGCTCCATTAAACTTTGGATTAGAAGATCGTTGATTTGTTTAGCTCTGCATTCGAGGTGTGTGTAGATGTTCTCAAGATTGCTACAAATCATTTTCCTTTCCAGGTCATCTTGACTTTCAAAAAGTATAGAAAAAAGGCGTGTGGTAAAAGATTCGCTTATGCAAAGAGGTAAAACTGCTGAATTTTTCAGTGTTTTAACAAGTGATTCCAGCAAAAGGTACACAGAGTTGAGAAGTTTCATTTGCGGATCATCAACATTGCAAACACTTGGTCCGAACTGCGGCGACAGGTTGACGTGCTCATTCTCGACTTGACAGGGAGGTAAAACTCGAAATATGTTCTGCTCAATAACTTCCATCAGATCATGCATGTATTCCTTTGACAAATTAATGTTCAAATCTTCTTCATATTGCTGAAGATCAAAACACAGTTCATCGAGCTTCTCGGCCTTTTCGGTAACCTCTGGATCTTCAGCGTTTTGATCCGTTACTGTAATTTTTCGTAAACATATCTCCTTAGTTTTTTCATCCATGATTGTTGATTAATTGATAGTTTACAGTGACACAGTGAATGTTCTTTGGTGAATCTAGCAGAAAATTGTCAACAATGTCAACAAAAACAAACGGTTTTTTGTTTGAAAATAGTTGTTGTTTTGAGTCGCAAAATTGGACAGGGTACGCGTTAACTGTGCTACAGGGGGCAGCACTGTGCAGCATTGTGAAAGCTCATCTTGCTCGCCTTTGTGACTCAAAAATAAAAACCAAAATTTTTATTTTTGACAATCAGAGCCTGCAGTTCTGCCACCTACTGACGAAGAAGCAAAGTTCATTTGAATTTTTAGAAAACGACTTTCAATTTTCGAGCTGAACATGTCCAGTTGCTCTGCTCAAGATTGCTCAGAATCGGCCTTAAATGTTGGCAAAATTAATTGCCATCTGGGTTAAGTACAAAAAGATGTGTCAAAAATGTGCTTACATTATGAAATGGAAATGCAGATGATTAGGCGAGCGAACAATCGCATATATAGACAACATTCAGTTTGATGCATGCGAAGCACTGCTTTAATATAGCAAAATATGCCAATACAATGTGGCCAAGGGTCACACACGCTTGCCATTTTTCAAAAACTTGGTTTTTTCAGTTTTAACTTAAGAAGCTGCACTTTGAGATTGTGCTCTAAAAGACGGGTGATTAGCTGATGGTGCGGTCACTTTGCGCCAGTGCCAGTGCCGTCAGCTACAAAACGCTTCAAAAGTGATCCCCTATCTATTCTTATTATTTGTAGACATTAGGTCATTTGTTCAATAGAAAGGCTTTGTGCAGTGTGCAGTGTGGCAGAGGCAAACACGCATTCGCCTAATTGAACTGCTGCTCAAATCGAAGCTGTACGACACGATAAAGTCCACTCTCTCAATAGATATTGATATTTGTCAGTGGCCAAAGCAGACACACTGAACACAGTCTGCCTGTCTGTGTGTGCAGCGAACAGGCCGCTTCCGAGGCACAGTTAGTGTCCAGTAGGGCCA
>JAALOO010002407.1_pt1 | contig 10353 bp, 11 predicted proteins | sample 7257641 | NCBI WGS metagenome assembly JAALOO01 (sample SAMN14085613, study PRJNA598686) | mite metagenome | biome: ENVO:01001000; feature: ENVO:01001002; material: ENVO:01001226; isolation source: single female mite from University of Michigan culture on fish food culture... ... | reverse complement strand
CGATACCAAATTTGGCGATGGTACAAAAAATTTTTGCAAATGTGTTCACCGTGTTAGAATAGCAAAGCAACAGCAACAACCTTAATGACTCGTGAATGCAGCGACCATCAAGTTGGCAGTCAAATTCGTTGACGCCGCAAATGACTGCAACAGCAGTTAGTTGAGGAATGCGTGGAATAGCAAAGGAGAAAATAAAGCAAAAAATACAATTACATTACTGCTAGCTAGTAGTTGGTAGTTAGTAAACCCAAATTAAAACTTGGGTTATAGGAGTTAAACGTTTGAAGGCTATGAAGGTCGTCTCGAACTAATTTTTTTCCTAGAAAAGATAAAACCTTGCACTTACTTTGGCTGGTAAAGTCGCAATGCACCTCACTGGGAACGCATTGGCCGTCCCGGCAGCGGAACATGTTTGAAGGACATTGAGATTGTTCTGAAAAAAAACAATGTTAAAAATGTGCTAAAAACTAAACGTTTACCTACCTCCTCCAGCATTGAAAAGCGTCGCATCCGGAGAGTCCGAACAGTCTGCAAAGTTGTCCTGACAGACGGCCGGATCACACCGCCTCGACAGTGGCAAACAGGTGCCGGTAGAGTGGCAGAGAAACTCATCTTCAGATGAACAGGGCGATACGGTACTGGAAGAGCTCGGCTCTTGGCGAAAGATAAACTCCATGTCATCGTTGCCAAAAGACTGAGGAGGGGGTGATTGCGTTGAAGAATGAGATAAAGAGGCAAAAGAGTAAGAAGGTGGCGGGAGAGAGGGGTAAGCAACTGGGTTAGAAGAAGAAGGAGGTAAAAAAGATAAAAGTGATTCAGTGGGTAATGATGAGGATGAGGTAGATGATGGAGGTGTTGGTGGCAGTGGCTGTTGGGGGTGATGATGATAATGTTGAGTAGTTGATGATGGTGGTGGTGGTGGTCTTCTTGCCGAACCCTCCTCTCCATTGTCCTCTTCCAGTGCGGCAGCAGCCAAGTCTTCCTCCTCATCCTCTTCATCCTCATCTTCATCTTCGTCCTCGTACTCCTCGTCATCGGCACCTTCTTCCACTTTGTCACCGACTTCCAAATCAACTTGCTCCGGCTGCTCTTGGGCATTTTTTCCGTCCCTGTGATTCAAGTAGCGCCTGCTTTTGTGCCGTCTTTGCCTTTTGATGTGATTTGGAGGCAGAAATGCCTGACTGCCACTGTTCCTCCTGTCATCGTCTGCTGTTGTCTGCCCCTTCTTCTTCTTCTTTGCCTGACTTTTGCTCAACTTTGCTACAACAACAGCAGCATCGGCATCATCATGATCGTCTTTTCCACCACTAAAGTCTGAGTAATATAATTCAGAATCTGAATCTTTCTCTTCTGGCCTTTCTTCTCTTCTTTTTTTCGCCCAGCTACTTCGCTTCTTTCTCCTGCCTCTCCTGCTGCTGCTGCCACTCCTCGTCCTCGATTGTTTGATGAAAGATGAACGCGGAAACGCGGATAACGGCGGTGGCGGCGGCCAACGACTTTTCGATGGCAAAGTATTTACATTGATGCTGCTGCCAGATGAGGATGAGGAGAGCTGTGAAGTGCTGGCAGTTTCACTGTGAGAGTGATTGGAAGAAAGCTGATATTGACGAGGCGAGGGAGGAATCTGAAAGTGATGTGAAGGGGAAAAGAAAAAGAGAAAAAATAGCAAAAATTTTAATAATTGCAAAATGATGATCGAAGAAAAAACTGAATGAGTGAAAGTGAGTGAACGGTCGAGAGGTCACTGCTACTAAACTACTTTTTCAATAGCTTTTTCTCGATCCTCTTTGCCTGTGCTAAGGCAAATAAAATAAAACTCAGCTGCAACACTGATCAAATCGATTCCATTCTATTCTGGGTGCTGCCCAGCCAGACAACTAAACTTGAGGCTGAATAAAGAAAGAAAAACTCGCCACAGAAACTTAGTCACCACTACCACCACCGCCAACAACAACAACAACAGAAGTGAAAGTGAGAGTTTGTCCAACACAGTTGGAGCACAGTTTGTAAATCGATTTTCAATTGGGCACTATCTGTTCAAAGTGGAGAGAAAAAGCAAGAGATTGATATGCAAATGTAGCAGCAGCAGAGACTGTCTTTTGCAATCGCCAAATGTCATCGAAGTAGACAAAGCTAAATTATGGAAATCCAGTGACAGCAGCAGCAGTAGTGCTCAGCAGTGTGATCATCAATTGCGAGTCAATGTGTGTATTTTCTGTCTCTCTCTTGTTTATTTGACTGTCTGACTTTTTCAGTGCGCTGTGTGCAATGTGCACTGACTGAGTTTTTTTTGTCAAAAGCAAAATCGTCGGCATGTGAAATAAAATAAAATAAAAAATTTGCATAAAAAATAGGATAGTTGTATAAAAGTGGTGCAATGGTACGGGCCGGAAAAACGCTTCCAAAGAACAAGAAAAAAAGAGAAGTAGCAAAGGGAAAGATAAAGTGAGATTGCCACACTTGATTCACTACGGCGTGACACAATCGAAAAAGGAGGGGAAGAGAAGAAGAAAAAGAGAAGCAAAACACACTTGAACTAAAAAAGCAGCAGCAATTGGCACTTTAGCCGATTTGCGTGCATAAAGATTAGAAAGATGTATTTAAATAATGTAAATAATGGATCCCTCTCTTTCTTTTTCACTCATTTTTTTAAAAAATGGACGATAAATTATTAGACAACAGCGGCGACAATAGTACTGAAAGTAACTAAATCGGAACTGAAGTGGAGGAGGAGGAGTAGGAGGTTTTAACTGAAGCGTGAGAAATGATGCAAAGTGAAAACGAAGTAGCAATAAAGCTGGCGCTGCTAGCTGCATCGTCACCATTTGCCTCATTTTTACTCGAGAAAAAAAGAATATCTGCAAAGCAGGCAACAGCAGCTTTAATTTCACCCAACAGCAAACACACACAGATACTCTTTTACAGACCATCAAAACAACGGCCGGGCTGCCGAAGCCGCCGCCACCGCATCAGTAGACGCGAAATGACACATGCTTTGCATTATAAAATTGAATTATGAAATTGGCTTTTACCCCCCTCCTCAAAATAGATTAGGAAGAGGCCGCCAAAAAGAGAAAGAGAAAAAGAAAATGAAAATGAGTAAAATAGAAAGATGATGAAAATGAGCGTTTGCAAAGCACTTTGTCAAAGAAACCGTGCACCAGTGAAATGAGCAGAAGTTTTTTCTTATATTTTTCAGTTCTAATAATTTGATTTTTTTTTCAATAACGAGCAGAATTGAAGAAAATGGAAAATCAAAGTATAATGTGTGTTTGGTCTTGAGTAATTTCTGCCGACGGCAGTAAAACGCAGAAGAATTCACTCTTCTTCTGTTAAAAGTGCAGCTGCACCGTTAATTGCACATTGAAACACACACCAAACATTAAACAGCAGGAAAGTAAAGTAAAGCAAAACGACTTACAATAGTACTTTTCACAACTGCTGCTGCTGCTCAAACTAGTGACTAGAAACTAAAAGCTATCAATGAAAAGAAAGAAGAGGGCAACTTTTGATAAATCGAAACCCGATTAACTTGGTCGGCCAGCAGCAGCAGCAGCAGCAGCAGCAGCAACAGCAGCAGCCACTTAACTGTCCCTCCCTCACTATCCATGTCACCGAGGCTTCAGTGTAACAACTTTTTCGACATTTCCACATTCATTTCACTTAGGTTCTCGAGGCAAACGGCTGCTGCTGCACTAGTCGGCTCAATTTCCCTCAAAAAGCGCACATCTGCGAACTGGAGCACATTGTAAACTCTCTCTCCAGCACAATGGAGCCATTATAGTCCTCATCTCTCTTTCACTCTTTTCTATTGATAAATTAATTTACGATTACATCCAATTCCAATTTAATTTAAATAGATACAGTGCAGTTCACTTTGCGCAATTTGATGTACACCACTTTTCCGTCTTTCTCTCTCACTTTTTCAAAATTGGCCTTGTTGTAAAGAAGGAAAAAAAGAAGAAGAAGGAAGTGTAAATCATGTATCGTTTTTCCACTGCTGTTTCCACTACTCGACTGGAAAGCGAAAAAGAGAAGCCAATCGGCGGCCAAATCGGTGCCGCTGGGCAGAGGAAGTGAAAGAGCAGCACTTGGCTTTTTTGTTGCACCAGCACCAGCAGCAATCACTGCACACAAAGCACTACCCCAAGTACAATTTTGTTGCTGCTGCCGGCGCTGCTGCTTTGTCAGCTAGCCTGGTAAAGTGTGTGTTGGTAAGCCAATCTGTCATTGATTACCACACACAGACAGTCAGACAGACACCGAACCAGACACCGAGAAAGAGGAAGAAGAGGAGGCAAGGGTACAAAACGGGATCGCAGTGCAGACACATACACACACACACTTCATGCATTGGTAATCTATCGACAAAGATACTGGGAGAAATAGAAAAAAAGAGAGACAGGACATTTGGCACGCAGTGCACGTCAGGACGATTGTGGGCGCACATTGCGAGCAGGATTGTGTCAACTGTGAATGCTCAATGAATGGCTAGTCAGTGGTTGTTGTGTGTGTTCAGTGTGTGTGAAGGCGTAGAAGTGTCTCCCCGACCATGTTTGTCTTTCTTCTTCTTTGTTGCCTTCAGTCTTCAGTCTTCAATTGGCAATTGCAGGCGCCCCGCACAAACAGAAAACAAAACAAAACAAAAAGGCGGCAGAGTGGTCACTGATTTCGGTCATCCTCTTCTGCTTCTTCTTCTTCTTCTTCTTTTGTTTGTCACTTCTTTCAAAGTAGTTTTTTTGTTTTGCATTGCAATTGTGTGTGTGGCTTAGGGGCACCGCGACCACACACACTACCCGCCCCCAATCACACACAAAGTTGAATATCGGAATAGTAGAAGAAGATTGAGAGACAAACACTCAATTTTCTCTTCCTCAAGACAGCTAAAGTGGCTGGCTAGCTTTTTGTTGGGTGCAGCTGCCAAAGTCGCCGCAGACACCAGGCAACACACATCGATGATGTCCCTGTCGCCTGGCAGTGCAATAATATGCTGCGATCCACTGCTGAAACACACTGCTGAGACATCAGCATCGACAGCAGAAGCTTTGTTTTTCATAAAGAGCATCTCTTCTAATTCCATTAAAAGCAAGAGAGTGCTAGAGAAGGAGAGAGGGCAGCAATCGGAGCTTGAGCTTGAGCAAAAAAATGAAGCCATCAAACTCTGAGATAGGACGACAGAGATATTGGGCACCAGCAGCACGCAGTTGTGGAGGCACAACAATTGTCAATTGACACTGACAATGGCCGATGAAAGAAAGGAATAGAGAAAGGAAGAGAAAGAACTAGCAGAAAAAATCGCCGATAATGTCATTCTAATTCGATCTTCTCCCTTCTATCTTTTTCCTCTTTTTCCACACTACTCCATCTGATATCAATCCTAATTTGCCCAAGCACGCAGTGTGAGTTTGTGTGCATGTGATGGCAAGGGCCAAAGTGCCGACTCCTGTTTTTTTCTGTCTGCTGCTGTTACTTCTCTTTGCCATATAATTTGCCATTCTGCAGAGGCAGCAGTAGCAGCAGCCGAAGACGGACGATGTATGCAAAAACGACATGCAATCGTCGATGTTATCGTCGTCGTTGTGAAAACGGAGAGCGGCAAGTGACAATCGAATTCTTTTTTCCTTGCAGGAGCAAAAGAATCGAAACCAAATTGTCGCCTTACAAGCGCACAAGCAAAACTAACCTCCTTCCGCTTTCATTGAGATCCTCTTCGTCTCCTTACTTTTTCCATTTCTGCTCTGACTACCCTACACCACACACTACTGCTAATTCAATCTATCACCCTAATTTGTATGCCATTAGCCTCAGTGTTTGGTGGCAGACAAGACAGAGAGACAGACAGACAGGCGAGTCAAACGTCTTCCTCCTTTGACTGCTACTACTACACAACCGTTTGTTTCACTACTAATGTCAACTGTTGTCGATATGTTGAAGATAATTTCAGTGATGCGGAAAAGAAGGGGGAAAACACAAACATCGACAACAACACACAAACAACATTTGCCTGAGCAATTAGCTCTATCATTCTGATCAGGACCACACATCTCATGTTCTGTCCGGTGATCATTATACATTCACAAGTGAGAGAGCAATTGCAATTCTCAATTTAGAACATTGGCTGCAAAAGTTTAGCCCCGTTCAAAAATCGACCTTCTTCTTCTCTCATCGTGACAAAACTCCCCAGACTCAATCTTTTGGCGGTTGTCGATTAAAAATTCATCACCAAGCGAAGCGCTGGTAAACTAAAGTCAGCTGCACAGAACAGCACCAAAGACTTTTGAGAGGAAAAAGAAAAAGAGCAGCAGCAGCACGGAGCTGCTAAATAATTTAGCCAGCACCGGAGCGTGGCAATAACTATTAATATGACGCTGACTTTTTTCCTTCTTCCTTTCTGATGGCGGCTGTTGCATTATTGATGAGCAGATCACCAGGTGTAGATAAATAATCTTGCTGAAGCTGAGCTTGAAACAGCAACAGCCAAACTTTGACCGCATTGTAGTGATAAATCTTACTCAGTTTTAGTTTTGGACAGCATTAGAAAGAAGAAAAAGAAAACGACAAGATAGTAGTAGTCAGTGGCACTGGAAATTGGGAAAGTGAGGTGAGAAAGCATCGAGCACTGGCACTAGGCCAATCAGCAGAACTGCAGTAGTGAATTACGGCCATGATGCTGGTAAATTAACACTTCTCTCTTTACTAGCCGGACAAACTGTGTCTATTTATTTTCACTTCAACACACACACATTGGTTTAAATGACCGCCAAGTGGGCAGAAGTGGTAGTGGTCATTTCTCTGCTCTGGCATCTGCTGCTGTTCCTAAAGCGATGTCCTTACTCAAACAGTGGTGATCACTGTTTTAACATTGAAATAGAGCTCGCCTAGTTAAGCGCAGATACATTGGCTAGCTAGCACCTAATTGAAGTCTTCCACATGCTATCAGCACTTGGAGGATTGAATTAGATAGAAAGTGCCAGTAGTTGAAGTGGTAGTAGTCACTCTAACTGACTAATAAATCAGTCTGGTAAAACCGATTGCTGAAAATGGCAAAGCTAGGAGATGAGAATTCAGTCTCTTTGAATGTGTAATTGAATAGCGCAGCGCTAAATTCTCTCGTAAATTAACTGTCAGTAAAGCGCTGAAATAAAGAGTAATTTTCAGCTGCACTTGTGTTTTAACAACAGCTGCTGTGGCAATTGCACAAAGGAAACTACCACCACCACAGCAACCATCACCACCTTCATTGAAATAGTTCAAAGTTCAAAGAGGCCCTCTGTTTCCTTTGTACCACCAAGAAAAAGTGTAAAGTGTAGCCGAGCACAACAGCAAAATATTCAGAGTTCAACAGAGCGGACACAATAGGAGAAGTGGCAGGGCTGTGAAATTCACTTTGCACGCACAACTCTGTGCACAATTTATTTGCTCAAAAGTGGTTGAAAAGGACCGGGAAGAAGGCCCAGCAAACCACGGCAAAACGGCAAACTTTAAAATGGTCTTTTCTTCTGCCTTTTGCCCTCTCTGCTCACTCCTTTCCACTCTCTTTGGCTTCAATTGGCCCAAGTTGCAGCAGTAGTAGATGACTGCCGCTGTGCGGCCATAGTCAGCAAGAGGTAGTGTGTGTTGCAACAAATTGCCAAATTGAAATTGGCCCCTTGCGCGCAATCACGCTGCTGGCGGCGGCGGCGGCAGGCAAGGCAATTTAATTGTCACACCTCGCTCTCCCACATTTTGCCTATGAGTGGGAAAGAGAGTTTGTGTGACATTGGAGTGGCAAATGTGTGCATGTGAGTGTGTGCATGTGAGTGCAGCAAATGGCAGTTCAGGCTGCCAAAACTGCCATTTCGAGTGGGACATTACCAAAAGCGGCGGCGGCGTTTCCCTTCACTCACTCATTTTGGCCAGCCCAGCAAGCAGACCAGAGCTAATAAATGGCTGCAAGTTGACTGCATTGAAAGTGAGTGAGGGGACAACTCAACTTAATTGAATGTGGTACACAAGGCAGACAAGGGTGCAAAGGTTCAGCGGCGCGCGCAGTGCGCTAAATGCGGCGCGACCAGTCTTGCAAAGTTATAAAAGTTGTGAACGGACAGAAAAAAAGTTCAGGTTCAGGTGCAACTCATAGGTAGTATTACTTTACAGTGTTTACCTGTAACGAATAAATCAATTTGCTCTGTAGAGTCACCAAACTCCTGTTCCCGTTCACTGCCCAACAAGTCTCTCTCTTCTAGTACATTTTTTGTGTTCCCTAAACTTCTGCACTCAATAGCAAGTCTAGCGAAAAAGAAAACGAAAAACCGCAACCGCCTTAAAACTGAGGCTCATTACTTTATGCAAATAAAGTAATGCAGCCACACAAAAATCAGTTTCAATATTCAAAAACTAAAAGAAAAGAGACAAAATTAAATTTTTAAGACGCAAATGCGTGCAAATAATATGTTTTGCATTTCCTCTAATGCGTTGTGAGAGTTGTGAGTAAGAAAAATGAGAATAAAAAAAGGGAGGAGATAAATGACAGTAAATTAGCCATCAGTCAGTTCGACTGATGACAGACAATCAGACAAAAAACGATGATGATGATGAAAATGTAACCACACATATGCTAGCAAGTGTGCTTGAAAGTGTGAAGGTGTAAAGGTGCAAAGGTGTGTGCAACAGAAGAAGAAAATGCACTGCAGGAAAGCAAACACACAGACAGAAACACAGATAGACAACAAGCAAAAGCTCATTTGAGCAGAAGAAAAGAGCGGACAACCACCACAAAGCAGCAAAAGCGTGCCAAACTCAATCAACTCAACTCGATCAGTGTGTGTTTGAACACACACACACACTGTGATACAACTTCACCTCGTTATCTTGCAGAAGGACAAAAAGAAAAGGAGAGAGATAGAGAGCCTGGTAAAAAAAGAAATAGAAAAGGCTAAAGCACACCATAACAAGGTAGTGCACACACACACACACACTCGACCGTCATTAGGCCGATCGGTGGTAGTGTGTGGCAGTTGTTTTAAAAACAGCCAAAGAAAACAGTTAGAGAGCCCAGAGAGAAAACACGCCTAGCTGATCAGTCTTTCAGCGGAGTGTGTGTGTTTGGTTGTGTCAGTGACAAATTAATATGACCTGCACACACACACTGGCACACTGGAGAAAAGCATTGACAGGTAGTAAAATTGTAGAAGACCCTGAGCACGAAAGGCGAAAAGAGCATCTCGGGCGGGACACCGACTACCTCGGATCAGCAGCAGCAGCAGCAATAGTCGTGTATTGTTGCCAGGCAGTCAGACAGACGCTGACAACCCGTCTAAATCACCAGTCAATGTCCAGTGTGTGTCCGTGTCTGTTCCAATGTCCACCGGTTTGCCAATACCAATAACACAGCAGCAACAAATTTGGTTTGTTCGATTCCGGTAATTAACAAGAGCCATTTAATTGGGTACGATCGAAGGATAGGGAGAATGAGAGAGAGAGAGAGGCATTGCCAATGTTTGGAAGCTGCAGCCTCCTGTCCTCGTGTTCGTGCCACCACTAATTTTTCTCCTCAGTCAGTCAGTGAGGCTCTGACAGGCAGGAACTCTTTGGTGGAAGCTGCTGGCTTACAACCAGAAGAGTAGCTAATGGCTTAGTGGTCCTGGTGGTGGTGCTGGTGGTGGTGATTGGTAGAGCAGCAAGGGCTGGTTAGACCAAGAAGCAAATGAGTAGTGCCGAGGAGACCACCACCACCACTCTTTCAGTCCTTTTTTTGTTGACACCATCCAACAGTGTGTGTGGTAGTAGACGAGGGCTAATGAGAAGAGCGGGCGACACACACATGAAGTGAGTCGGGCCGCCTTCTTTGAGTTTTTTGGCTGCGGCTGCTTCTGCTGTTTTATCCACGGCAGCAGCTAATGCAGCAGTCCGTCTAATTATAGCTAATTGTGCTCATTCAATTAGCAGCCATTGCCACTGCCAGTGAAAGAGAAAGGGAAATGAACGAGCACACATTTTAACTTGGTACAAATGCACACACAGAGACAGAGAAAAAGTGTGCATGGCCACCTTTTTGCACTATGTTTTTCCTTTTGCTACCATCAAATTAAATCAGCTGCACCGTTAGTTGGCGGCAAGTCTGTTGGTGGTGGTGATGGTGGTGGTGACTGACTACTACCCCTTCTTTCAACCAACTCTAACCGAGTGCAAATAAATCATAACGGTCGGCACTAGTCGGTGTGTGCCTGTACAGAAGGTGGCCTCGACACTTCTTCGCTTACACTGGTGACTGTGTGACGAGAGTGAATAACAGAGTGAGAAAAAGAAGTGTGAGTGGCTTATTGAGAGAGAAAGAGAGAGAGAGAGAGAGAGAGAGAGAGAGAGAGAGAGAGA
>JAALOO010002406.1_pt1 | contig 10356 bp, 9 predicted proteins | sample 7257641 | NCBI WGS metagenome assembly JAALOO01 (sample SAMN14085613, study PRJNA598686) | mite metagenome | biome: ENVO:01001000; feature: ENVO:01001002; material: ENVO:01001226; isolation source: single female mite from University of Michigan culture on fish food culture... ... | reverse complement strand
AGAGAGAGAGAGAGAGAGAGAGAGAGAGAGAGAGAAAGAGAGAGAGAGAGAAAGATGTTGGAGACAAGGAGGGAATGAGAATGAAGAACAATTTCTCATTTTCATTCTACCATTCACTCATTGTCATTTCCAGAGATAGCACAAACACGCAACATTCATCATCGAATGGAATGGAATGGAATGGATGAAGTGGACGGCACACATCTCCTTCGTCAGTCAGTCATCCCCTTTCCCAGGGCTGCTGACAGCTTTGGGGCTAGCAACCGGCCAATGTTTGTTCCCCTCATTCCTATCCCAATAAAAAGAATCCACTTTCTTCCTCCCTCGTTCTTGTCACCCCACACAAACACTAAACAGTAGATTACACGTAAAAAGAAGAAGAAAAAAGTACACACAAGACAACAGCAACGGCAGTGAATCGTCATCACTATCTATTGATGAGCGGTTGTAAAATTCAAATTCCCATTCAGCGGAATGGAATAAAAAAGACTACTGTCGCCGACAGTGAGAGCACTGCCGCTTACAGCTATCATTTTTCGAGTAATAAAATGTTCAGCATTTAACACAACCAGAGAGAACCACGATTCAGTGGTGGGAATTGGCAACCGGAAAAAAACACCGACGATGGAACACAAGCAGCACACACTCACTTCTTCAGAGCGCTCTTAATTTTCCACTAACCACAAAATAAAAGCACAAATAAAAAGCCCGAAAACGACAAGAGGGGAGACGGCGACAACTTTGCCATTATCAGCTTAGCCAAGCCAAGCCAAGCTGCTGCTTTCCCCTTTACAGCTTCACCACCGCCAATTACGTCAATCGAATCGTGTGCAGAAATGCAGAGAGTGGGGGTACCACCATCTCTTAATTCTTTTGCACTTTTGGGGATGGATGACGGCACCCTTGGGGTGGTGCTGCTGCTGCTGGAACAACTGATCCAGTGGTTCTGTGTGTGTGTGTGTCAAGCTGAGCCAACTGTCCACACAAGAACTACACACTAAGTCTCGATGACAGGGCAGTGAATCGTGAATCATAAAGACATTCACAACTTAGCTCTCTCATTATGTTGCTGCTGCTGCTGCTGAGGCTAATAAATAAAGATGCAAATGGCGGAGAAAAACACTGACACTGAATGGGCAAATAGACAAACGGAAAAAGGGAAAGTTCTTTCTGGCAAAACCAAAAAAAGAAAAGCTCTTTCAGTTCTTGAGTTCGGTCAGATAAAATGCGAAAAGCCAAGTCAGGCAGTCCTGGAGGCTAATCCTCGACACACGGAAAGCACCGAACACCGAAACAGAACATTTTTCGGTCGTCTTCAGCACATTACGGGTCTATGATAAAAAAATTAATACAAAAGAAAATTCTTTTCCTTTAAAATGACAAAAGCGGCTCGCGCGCGCCTGTCATCATGCATTTCTGGCTATCAAGTTAATTCATTACTGACATTTAAATACAAAAACGAACACACACCGGTGTGTTTACTTTTAATTATTTAACAACACCGTGACACAAAGTCAAAAAGATTGAAACTCAAGTTATTATTCACCTACAGAATTCACTCATAATCAGTTCTAAGGAGCTTCTCCAGTACAATACGATTACATCGGAATCAAGAGCAGACTCAAGCTTCTTTTTTATAAAAAGCGTGCGGTTTTCTAGAACACAGAAGCACACACAAAGCAAGATACCGCAAATGGAAACACAGTCGCTAAATAATTAAGGCAAAGACAAACAATAATACTCAGGTCGCTCGAATCGTCAAGAGTTGAATCGGCCTAACAGTTCCTAAATATGTCCTTCTATTCGGCAGCACCTGCACACACACAGATACACTAGAATCGAACCAAAACGCTAACAAAAACAACATCATCAACTGCACAGAAATAGAAACACACCACTACCAAAATAGAAACTAGTCAAAGGCAGCAAAAGATAAAAGAAGACACCTACCTCGCGTGTAACGTCTCCAAGGATGATGATGAAGTGAACTTGACTTGTTTGATGGTCTTTAAAAAATGTCAATACTCTTCGCCTTCTTTTGCTTCTTCTTCTTCTGTGCTTCAAGCTGTGTAATAGTGGGTAATTGACTTCTCATGGATCACATGCTTCTGCTGCTGCATGAGAAAATAGAAAAGAGGAGAAAAATTAGTAAGTAAACAAAGGAGAAAAGAAAAGGAGGGAATTGGGGCACAAGACTGTTGATCGAGAGCGCGCGCGCTCTCCCATGAATAATCAGTCATGGCGCAATCGATAAATTAGCGAGCGGAACGAATATTCGAGAAAGTCGACAAGTCGGGGAAACGGCCAAGTTTATCGAAGGGCATACACCTAGACAACTTTGACATTGGCCAAACAACAAACAAACAAGGAGAAACAATAGCGAGTTGAATAAGCGAATTGGTCGAATTTTTAATTCGTCGAGGTGGGGGAGGAGAAGTTGGAGGACAGTCAAAGTTTGTACAACGTCAAAAGTAGAGGAACATTTGGACCCGAAGAAGTAAGTGGTGGGGGTGGTGGTGGTGGTCGCGGTGGACATCAACAGAATAAATAAATAGAACAACAAGGAGGAGAAGAAGAACTTCAAGAAAACGAAGTTGAAAGAACGCTATTTACACAAAAGCACATGCTTCTCGAAAAGCCGGCAACTATATCTACACAGACACGACACTGAACACACTAAAGGTCAACTGATAAGGACGTGCAAAACTGTACAAGAGGAAGGGATTCTTTACAAGGGATATAAACAAGAGTATTCTTCAAATGATCTAAAATCATTCGAATACTACCGCCAACCGGCGGGATTTCGTCTTCCGTGAAGTCCGCTGCCGTTGCCGCTAGGCCCAAAGGGGCCGAGCATGCCGTGGTTCCAGGCGCCATTGCCGGGCGCCTGCATAAACTGCTGCTGCTGGCGCTGCATCTGCATCTGCGTCTGCTGCGGTGGCGGTTGCGGGGGCTGCTGCTGCTGCTGCTGTCGACTCTGGGGCTGGTGCATCTGCGGGTGAAACTGCTGCTGCTGCTGCTGCTGCATAGTCTGCATATTCTGCATCTGCTGCTGCTGCATCGGCAAGGGCATCGTCATACCTAGTGGAAACATGCAGCCCAGACAGGAGCGACAGGGCTCCGGGGTGAGGTGCGTGTGCGGATAGGGGCCCAAGGGCTGAAGATACGGCTGCTGGGGTGCTGCTGCCATCAGCCCGTACATGGCCAGAGGGAGTGGTTGCTGCTGCTGCTGCTGAAGATTGTGCCCAAAGGGGTGTGTCATTCCCATGGGAATGGTCAGCTTGGCGGTGGCCATCACCTTGGCGGTGACGGTGGTCGAGTTGTCGGTGGTGGTGGTGAAGGAGGCCGCCGAAGAGGGTCGACTGCTGGTGGACTGCTGGTTTCCACCATTTGCAGCGGCTGAATTGGAAGCGGCTGAATCGGACCGGCCCGAGGGCGAATCTCGATCCGATGAAGAGGAAGAGGAGGAGGAGGTAGGTGAGGGTGAGCTGACTGAGGAGCGGTCAGAGTTTGAGGAGGAGTTCTAAGAGGGAGAAAGGTAAAATGAATGGTAAGAAATGTTGTCTGAAAGTTCATATGAAAAGCAATAGCCTACCTCTGAAGTGGGCGTCACCGAGTGGGCGGCAGTGGCGGATGCATTAGCACTAGCACCACCACTACCGTTGCCGCCATTGGCAGCCGAGTTGTTGGTAAAGTGGGCCGTCGCCTCAAAGACAAACTCCGGCTGGACGACAATCTCATGTTGCTGCTGTTGTTGTTGTTGCTGAGTTGGCTGCTGCTGTTGAGTTGGCTGCTGCTGCTGCTGAGCTCCCAGAACCAGTGGCGGCTGCGGCGGCGTGGGCGTCTGGTGCCCCCCACCAGCCAGCTGCGAGCTGGAGGCATAGGAGTTGGGCTCCTCGCTGATCGTCGACAGGCTAATCTCCGACATGACGCGAGCCTGATGGTGATGGTGATGGTGGCTCTTGCCACGGCGAAAGAGCGGCGCCATTCGGTGCTTTGAGCTTGCGGTTTTGTGGCTGCTGCTGTTGCTTCTCGATGACACCGTGCTCGGTTGAGCACCGCCGGCATAAAGACCACAATCGTTTCCATTAACCGCCGACCCATCAATGGAAGAGTAGGGGCCTTGCGGTGCGGAAGAGGGCACTCCCTTGCAGCCAAAGGCCGGTCCGTAAAGGGGCTCCGGTGTTCCGATGCGAACTCCATCGAAGTCCCGCGGCTGGACGTCGGCCGAAGGGCCGCAGATGCTAAGCAGTACCGGCAGAAGGACCAGAGTGTTGAGGGCGGCGCAGAGGAGGACGGCAGAGAGGACGAGGAAGAAGTACCTAAGGAGGAAATGAGAGAAATTAAAATCAGGGATAAAAGAATTAAAAACCAAAAAGCTTACTCAAAGATAAAGTCAAAGTGCGCCAGGCCGAGCAGCGCCACGGCGATCAGCGTCGACAGCAGCGAGTTCTTCACCGGCGTGAACATGTGCTCCAGCGACATGGCCATGCGGCGGTTGCGGTCACCGATGGAGGTGCTGAAGCTCTGCAGAAGAAAAAAAGAAGACAAAAAATTAAACAAAAGCTCCTAAAACTACATCAGCCAAATTACTTACAATGAGAACATGCGTCAGCAGGCTGACACACAGTGCCACCGAGAGAATCAGCACCACGCCGGGCACGGCGCTGAGCTTAATGGCCAGCCAGCCCATCAGGCCGACCACCTCGAGGACGGTGGCGGCGAGCACCAGGACGGCCAGCGTCGCCGACCACGGGCTGAGCAGGAGGAGGGAGAAGGTAAAGTAGACGACGGCCAGGGCGACGGCCAGTCCGGCGCCGACGTAGAAGCGCAGCCAGACGTACTGCTCCCAGTAGGTGAAGGGGGCGCCGGCGGGAAAGTTCGGCAGACCGCGGTCCACCTCGTACTTCCGGCAGATGGCCCGCACCTGTTCGATGGTCGCGGTAATTTCCGCCGTCGTGCGAATCGAATTCAGCTGAAAGGGCATCTGCGCGTAGGTGAGCGGAGCCGCTTTGGGAATCTTCAGCTCGGTGTCGTGCGAGTCGTGGGAAAACTTCCGGTTCGCAGAGGGGTCTGGCACAAAGTTGCCCTCCGAGGCGGCGTACGCCATCACGTCGGTGTGCACCCAGGCGGTGAGGTAGTTGTAGAAGGCCTTCGGGTTGATCACCCCCGAGTCGGCGTCCACGAGGCGGTTGGTGGTGAGCTGAAGAGATGGAAAAACTTAAGGTCAGAAAAAAGAGGTTTTTAAAAGTTCTCTGAACTTACCAGTCCCTTATCAATGGGATTGTCAATTCGGCCCGTCTGCACCAGCAGCTTAAAGGCGAGAATGCCATCCTCACTGGCATTCTCCTTCTTCCAGCCCTCCTGGTCGATGAACCCGTCCGCCCAGTCTCGATCAAAGGCCTCCTGAAGCCCCTTCAGCCAGTCCCTGAAAAGGGACAGCCAAAAGGGCGGCAGCCCTCCGTCGTCGTTCTTGACAATGGCCGGGACGCGCGTGAAGGCGTCGTGGTACTCCTGCAGCAGCCGCTGGTTGTTCGGATAGTCAAAGTTGCCCATCGTCACGGCGTACATGTAGAAGAAACTGAAGTGGGCGCGCTGGGCGTCCAGGAAGCGGTGGGCGCCGCTCTGCGCCGGCACAATGTCCGCCAGATCCAAGCCATCTTCGAGGCGAAGAGCTCCCAGAGAGGAAAAGAGCAGCGCCAGGGAGAAGGCGAGGAGGACCAGGGCTTTGACTGGTCGCCGGCTGAGCAGCGGGATGTAGTAGGTGGCGGCGAGGTGGGCGGCGGTCAGCTTGAAGGGCCGTTTTCTCTTAAGCTCGGGAGTTTCCACTTGGGAGGCGCTTTTAGAAGAGGAATCATCCTCTTCAGCAGCTGGCATCTTCACCACTAGCTGCTCGCTTTCGCAGAGTTGAGAGTTTGAGGGTTTTTCGCCCTCTAGCTCAAGCATCTCAATTGCCTCCTCCCCGACCTGACCTTCACAGTGAAGGGGCCGAAGGTCGCCGCCGCAGGTGGTGCACCTCTTCACCACCAGCTTCTCCTCCTCTTCAGCAGTTTTTTCAGCAGCGTTGGTAGAACTGCCTGCTCCACAGCGGCAAATACTTCCGGTTCCAGAAGAGGTCGAGGTCGGCGATGCCAGCTCCACCTGATCAATGCCTGAATCGAGTGAGCTCGATTTGGCCATCGGTCGGGTCTTTGCCTGCGCAGTTTCCACCGTAATCGGATCAGGCCGCTGTTGAATGCTGTTCACGTAGTAGTAGTTGTACGCCTGCAGGTGATACGGCACTGGAGCAGTGCTGTACTGTCCGCAGGAAACGGAGGAGATTCCAGCGCAGTTCCCGGCTGCGGCGGCGGCCTTCTTCTTCTCCTCCTCACTCCTCCTGAACCGCTTCGGCGCCAGGCCGCAGCAGCAGAGGAGGAAGAAGAGGTTGACCAGCGTCTTCGGCGGCGAGTGGCCCAGACCACCGCCAGTTTCACTTTTCGCCCCACTCTTCAGCTGCTGGTGTCGGTAGTAGGGATTGTCGGCGGCCATCAGCCGCCGCCCATCAGCCGCATCATAGGCGTTGTACGTCAGCCCCTCGCCAATGAGGGCGTACCGCAGGCGGAAGCGAAAGACGAGCGAGACGAGGGCGGGAAAGAAGAGGACCACGACTAGCGAAAGGCATCCGTGGAGGATGGCCGCCTGGAAGCAAGCGGTCCTCAGGCCGGGCATGGGGATGATGGAGGCAGAGAGGAGGCAGCCGGCGGTGGAGAGGATGGTGATCAGCAGACTGGTCGAGGCCTGCTTCAGCGTCTCTGCTGTGCGACCCTAGAGAATAAAAAAAGTTAGATCAAGGCTTTAAACACTCCTTCCAAAAGTGTTCTTACCTCCAGTGGCACACACTTGACCATGTAGCCGCTGCTGTAGATCCTCGCCAGGAGAAAGAGGTTGTCCAGGCCCATGCCCAGACAGAGCAGGGGCAGCACCAGATTGGTCACCGCATTGAAGGCCAGCCCCAGCATGGCGCAGAGGCCAAAGCCGGCGAAGAGGCCCCCGCACAGGAGGAGGACGCCGAGGACGCCCACAAACGATTGGGACTCCTCCACCTCGGAGCGGTGCAGCGACACGGCGACGTAGGCGGAGAGCAGGCCGAAGGCAATCGCAAGCTGCGCCAGCTGGGGCTCGCTAGCGGAGCGCATCAGGTCGCTGACAGAGGCAGAGGTGAAGAGCTCCAGGTTTTGGGTGCGAGCTGCGGAGAGAGCGGCTGAAGAGGAACGAGAAGAAGATTTCGGTGGTACTTTCAGGTCTTCCTCCTCGTCCTCGTCCTCGTCCTCATCAACGTCCTCATCCTCTTCCGAGGCCTCATTTGCGAGGAAGGTCTTCAGCGCCCCCTGAAAGGCCCGCTGCCAGGCCTCCAGCACCGCCTTCGCCTTCTCCACGCTCCAGTCGGTGTTGTGGACCTTGTAGTCGGACTGGTAGCGCTCGTAGAGCGCCTGCTCGCCCATCAGCTGCACGATCGACTGGAGGGCCCGGGCGGCGGTGATGTGACCGGTCCGATTGCGCGTCACTCCGCCCACAATCAGGTCCTCCGGCCAGTGCATGTACTTGGTGGCGAAGCCGAAGCAGCCGCCGGTGAGGGCGGCGCCGATCTCCTCCGCCGAGGTGCGCTGCTGGTCTTGAGAATTTGTGGTGGTGGTGATGGTAAAGTTGGCATTGTAGTTGGGCGCCGTGCTGGGGCAGTTTGGGTTCGCTGGGTTCAGACAGGGCTTCGCCTGGTACCCGGTGGTGATGCCGCTGGAGCGCATAAACTTGAGAAAGGCCTCCAGCTCCCAGGTGGCGGAGCGGCCCCCGGGGGTGGGGCCCAGCTCCTGGCGGCGGTACGCCTTCAGGTTGGCCATCATCGTGCCGACCAGTGCCTCCGGGTTGAGGGTGGTCCACTCGACGGGCATGGCGAGGAAGCTAATGAGGGGAAAAAGGGAGTTACTAAATGGATTCATCTTGAATTAACGAATCCAAAATCAAATACTTACGGAATGGCCACCGGCACATCTGGCCCCAGCAGGTAGCTGCCCTCCCAGAAGCAATCGAGGGGCGTGATAATGGAGCAGGGAATGAGTCGCTCCAGAAAGCTGTCAATCGAGTGCGACTCAAAGGTGGGCGTCGCCGGGCGGTAGCAGATGTCGCGCAGCTTCCAATTGCTAGAAAAGGGGTAGGTAGAAAGGTTAACTTAAACTCCCAATAAACACTACAAATTCATGCACACTTACGCCTCAAAGAGATCGACACTGGCCTCGAGGGCAAAGCGCAGCGCCTCCCAGTGGAGGAGCATCGCATCCGGGTACAGTACCGACTCCTGCCCGCCCCTGGGCGTCTGAATGAGTATCTCATTGGTGGTGCCGGCGCCCTCCCCGAGCGCCTCCTGCACGTATTGCATCTCCCGACTGAGGCGGCCGCCCTCCTCCACCCACAGGCGCTCCAGGCGCGTCTCCAGCCGGGCGCCCTTCAGGCCGACGGTGCAGGTGACCAGAAGGACCAGGCCGAGAAAGAGCACCAGACCGGCCTTCGCCTGGATTGCCGTGCCCAGCTCGGCAAATCGCATCTGAACGAGGGCCCGCAGCCAGAGAGCCGAGCGATTGCCCGTCGCCTCGCCGGCCTCCAGCGACTCGAGGCCAATCTCGGCATCGACCCAGGCGGGCCTGGTCAGCAGCTCGTAGTCAGAGCGGAGGTACAGCTCAGAGAGCAGCTGACATGAGCTCTGAGATGAGGTGGTGGGGAGGTGATTCGGTGGTTCAAGTAGACTGCTTGAATCGCTGGCGTTTGAGGCTGCCTGATCAGTTTGATGTGCCTGAAGTGACTGAAGTTCGAAGGACTCATTTAAAGAGGAGGAGGAGGCGTTGAGATGCGCCGGAAGGCTGCTGACTGAGGGCGTCCTCCTCTGCTCGCTCTGCTGAGGAGCAGCTTCATTCGTCGCCGAGGAGAGTGACCAGCTGCTCGCCGCCAGCTGAGGGTGGTGGTGGTGATAGGGGTGATGAAGGAGGTGGTGATGAGGGTGATGAGGTGGTAGTGGTAAAAACGGTGAAAACATCTGAGGGGGTTGCTGCTGTAAGAGGGGGTGATGTTGGAGGGGAGGGTAGAGAGGTGATGAGGGTGGAGGTGGTTGTTGCAGCAGTAACGAGGGTGACGGTGATGAGGTGGGCGTGGGCGTCGATGAGGAGGAATCCGATGAGGAGGAGCCTGATCGGGTCCGCGTCCGCTCCCGACGAGAGGATGAGGAGGAGGAGGTGGTGGTTGTGGAGGGAACTCTATCGGGACCCGAAGAAACCTGCAAGTAGGTCTGCAGGTTCCGCCCGTACTTGCTGGTGCTGTTGCTTTTGGTAGACATTGTGATGGGTGGTGGGTTGATAAGCTCAGAAGTGGTAGTGAAGGGGTGGTGATGATAATGATATGGCAATTGAAGTAGTGGTAGTTTGGTATCGTCTCATCATAGAAGAGGGCTACAGTTGGAGATAAACAGAAGCATGTTATCATCAGCTGCTGAATGAGTGGGCATCATCGCACACGCCCATCCCCAGAGTGCACGGATATTTTACGGCTTCTCCGGCAGTGAAGACACCATCATCGTTCACCATCATCATCATCATCATCCGAATGGTCAAGTTCATCATTATCATCGGCAATAACTGCACTGTGCCAGCAACAAGTGCAGCATCGGCAGCAGCAAAATGTAACAAAAAGGTAGAGCACAGGGCAAAAAGTGGAAGCACTAAAGTGGTGCCGGCACACTTCACGCAAACACACACACACAGACAGGCACTGATGAACTGAACTGAAAAAGTAGTAGAAGAAGAAGAAGTGAAGGATGCAACACAACAACACAACTCACTCGAAACACTGAACACAGATTCAGCACGGCAGCTTCTCATTCACATCGAGGCAAGGAAGGAAGGCAAGGAGCAACAGACAGAGGCTGACTCGCTGATTGAGTTATTAAGGAGAAGTAGCTGGAGAGAGAGCAGTCACCGAACAGGCTGCTGAATGGTCTCGGAGAGGCAGAAGCGGACTACACACTGAAACCGACCGACTGACTGGCAGCAGGCAAATGAAGACACAACCGCCGCGCAATGAGCAGTGCGAGAGCGACCAGCAGCAGCAGTGCCGCCAACAAAGACCTCTCTCTTCAGCAAAGAAAGAGAGGAGGAGGGCAGGCCACTGAACACACTGCCGCGACCGAGAGCTTCAGAGCTGCAGGCAGAGAGTAGTACCATCGCCACCACCACAGGAGGGCAGACGAGAAAAACGAGTACCCAGTGAAATTGGACGGGGAACGCTGGAGAGAGAGAGAGAGAGAGAGAGAGAGAGAGAGAGAGAGAGAGAGAGAGA
>JAALOO010002405.1_pt1 | contig 10360 bp, 11 predicted proteins | sample 7257641 | NCBI WGS metagenome assembly JAALOO01 (sample SAMN14085613, study PRJNA598686) | mite metagenome | biome: ENVO:01001000; feature: ENVO:01001002; material: ENVO:01001226; isolation source: single female mite from University of Michigan culture on fish food culture... ... | reverse complement strand
TAAAGTCAGTCTGGACTACGTATGCTTGTGTTCACTCTCACTCAGCGCTTCTCTTAAAATTAATTTCTATAATTGCAGAATTTAAAATGCGTTAACAGTAACAATTGCCAAATTACATTAACAAATAGAAAAAATTGCTCATTTTGTCGACTTTTAAAATGTTATGAAAATGGCATGTCAAAACCAGATAACACTTCTGAAACTGACTGTCAGTAACTCAACAAGTCTAATTCATCATTATCTTTAAAAACATTACTTTTGCCAACGTTTTCTTCATCTTCAATAAAAAACTTTAAATATAAAAAACAAAAACCAAATATTTATTTTACAACAAATGAGCAACAAGTTATATCTGAACTACAAAATGCATTAAATGTTTTTGAAGACGAATCTAAATTACCAATTACAAGAACTGTTTCTTGTGTTATTGAAGCTTTTAATGTTCCAAGCATTTATGCAAAAAGAATAATTAAGTTTTGCAAAAACATTTCAGCATTTAAAATTTTAGGCGAACCTGACCAATTTGCAATTTTGAAAAGTTTTTATTTAAAGTTTTTAATGTTGAGAACTTCATTTATGTGGAATAATGAAAAAAATGGCTACCCAGTTCTTGAAGTAAATTTATAATTTAAATTAAACTTTTAAACCAATTTTTTAATTAATTTAGAATGAATCTGGAAAAAATGCTGTTTTTATGCATTACTCTTTTGCAGCAAGTTTTAAATGCCAAGAAATAGTTAACTATAATTTAAAACACACAAAAGAACTACATACGCAACTTGAAAATGATACAATAATAATTAAACTTGGTAAATAATTTATTAAAGTTTTTATTGTAAAAACTAACAAACTTCCGTTTACAGCTTATTGCGCAAGAACTTTTCAAACCTATTCCTAATATATCTTGCATTGAATTTGTCAAGTAATTAATTGTTGTTTATTAAAAAATTTTAAAAAATTTTTTATTTTTAGATACAACTACAGCATTTATCAACGAATTTTGTTGAAATATTTACGTTTAAAATATAAAAAACAAAGAAAAGCTGAGCAAAAATTGCTAAAATTACAAAAACTGCAAATTGAATTTAATATTTTACTTAAAAAATCAGAACAACTTTTTAAAAATGTTGATGCAAATCATTTAAACGAAATTGCAAGTGAAGTTTTTGCTTTTGTATTTAAAAATATATAAAATAAAATTAAAAGTTTAAGTGTTTTGCTTTAATTAAACGTTTGCAAACATTAAAAATTTTGTTGCAATAAAACAAAAACATTTTTGTTGCACAATTATTTGCTTAATTATTCGACAGTTAAAGTTTTGTGTTAGTATTTTCAATAAAAATTGTATGCAAAAATGTTGTTATATGTTAAATGCTTTTAAAGTTTTTATATTTAAAATATTTATTTACATTAACAATTAAACTACAACTTAAGTTTGAACCTTGCTAAAAAGTTTTGTACGCTAAATTGTGTGTTTATAATAAATGTTTTTTTAAATTTGTTTTGTTATTTAAACTAAAACAATTGAAAATAATAAACAATTTTATTTTTGTTAGTTTACACAGTTGTGAATAATAAAACAAATTTACAATAAAAATGCATTTTTCAAAACATTTTCAAATAAAAAACAGTTTCATTTTTAAAGTTTTAAATCCTTTTAAAACAATTTCATATTTTTATGATTATTTTATAATTGTTGAAGATATAAGCACACTCAAAAATTCAAACAAAAAACTTTTTGTTAAGTTTGTTATTTTTGTTTGGATGTATTTTTTGTTGCATAATTTTTATCTTTATTTGTTTCAAAGTTATCAAACTGATTTTAAACACGTAATTCATGGTGATTTAATTTTTTACATTTTTGTTCATCCTAATTTTTATCTTGTTTTTACTATTGCTGGTTCAGTAATGTTTTATCCTTTGTACAAATTTTACCTAAACGCTGAAATGCCTGTCATAGACATGTATAGATTTGTCATTTTAGGCGGTAAACGGCGAAGCTTTTTATACAGAAATGTTCCCCAAACTTTGATGCAAAAGTTTGGGCCTTTAAAAACAAATTATCGTAACATTGAAATTGTGTATTTTATTAGAATTTGTGCTATGATAATGGCAAACGTTATGCAAGTATTTCATCTAACAATGGGTAACATTAATATTTTTTGTTATTATTATTTTTTAAATATTTATTTTTCAGAAATTATTTTACTGCATTTTCATTCAATGATGCTTAGGAAATTGTGCATTTATTCGTCAACATTGTTTTCTTACAGTTATTTTCAAATCACTTGTTTACTGCTTTTTCATTTTGTCAATTGTTTTTTCTACAACATCATTTTGCTTTCATTTTCGCATGTTCTCATTCTTCTTTCTACACTAGGCATGATGGCCATTCTTTACGGTAATATTCGAGTTACGCAAAATTTAAAATTTTTGCACACAACATTGTTTGATTTTCATTGGGGAAAAATACACCAATTTATTATTAGCGACATTCAAACATTTAATATTTTTTTAAAAATTAATCCCAGTTTTTCAAATTTATTTTTGGCTTTTATAAGTACAAACTTGCCTACTAGCGCTCTTATACTACTGATGATCATTCAAAAACAAGTTCATGGCGTCACTTTACTTTACGTGTCATCATTTGCAGGTTCACAATTTTCTTGCATTTTGGTAATGCACATAATTTTTGCAATTTTTTCTAAAAAGTTGCACAGTTCTGCAAGATTGCTAAAAAATATAACTGTTTTGAATCAACACCGAGTTGGACAATTTCGAATACGATTACGACTATCCTTGACAGTAATGAGATTAAGTGTTAATAAAAAATATGGTATTCAGTATGGTTCAATTGGTTTAGTTACGCTAGCAGCGTTTTTCAAATCTGTTTTACTGTATTTTGAAATGATGATGTATTTTTACAAATTAATGTACAATTATTAAATACGAATTTAATACCAATAAAACTTTAAAGTTTTTAACAATAAAAAATGTCTAGTTTAGTTTTTGGAAACATTTTCAAATAACTAAATGTTGCAACATAAAATCAAAAGAACAAAATTTTCAGTAATTTTTTTGTTTTCAATTTATAAATCCACAAAAAAAGTTTGAATTTGGGATTTATTGCTTACAAAATTTATTAAAAATCTTTAAAATCGATTGTTAACTTAACAAAAAGTGCATTTAAACTTGTTAGCAGTAATAAAATCTGATTATAAATTTTTAATTTAAATAAATTGATTGTTAATGGTTTTAAACTGAAAATTTTGAAAACAAGTTATTGAGCACAAAAAGTTTTTAACTAACAAAATATGAACGTTTGCACTAAAAAACTTGTTTTGTTCATTGATGTGTTTTTTATTAATGAATTGTAGCGGTCGTGGTCGCAAATTTTTATTTAAGCAGTTTTAAAAACAAATAATACAAATTAATAAAATTTTTATATAAATTGTATAAAAACTGACATTTTTTATTTTAAATTTAAAAAATGACAAACTGTCAATCATTTTAAAGTAAAATAAAACTAAAACATACATATTATTAAAAACAGTTTAGCATTGCATGCTGTTTAATTTTTTTAAATATTAACAACATTTTTAAAACACACAAAACAATGAAAATTTCAATAAATATATTTCGATATTATTTAAATCACATTAAAATATTTTTCGACGATTTTGATTCAGTTAAAAATATTTCAGTTGCAAAGTTGACAAACATTACAACAATATCACAAAAAAATAAATTGCGTTTTAAAATACATTACTTAATTGCTTTGTTTGCAATTCTTGTTTTTTCAGTTGATTCAATGTTTGTGTTAATCAATGGAAACGTTTTTAAGAATTCCAAAATTATTATGCAATCAGACAGATTGTTTACTCATAAAATTTTTCCAAAACAATTTTGGTTTCAAGGCGATATTGTTACTTTTCTTAGTATGTCAATGGCTATTTTAAATTACATGTGCTTATTAATAAACGATTTGTTAAAAAACAAATTTTGCATGTTTTTACTTGAACAAGATACAAATGACCAAAACGTTTTTCTGGTAAACATTTCATGGGAAAACGTAAACATAGTTTGTGCTAAAAAACTTATTTCTTTTCGCAAACTGGCTCGGAAATATGCAAGACTACTTATGTTTTTTGTCAATGGATGTCTTGAACTTTATTTTGTGCAACAAGTAATTCAAAAATCATTGTATAGTATTTCTAGCTTGTTTTTCTTTTTTGTTTCTCTTCCACTTATGGTTACATACGCAGTTATTGGTAAGTTTAAAATATTGTAAAAATACAAATAAAATCTTTTTTGTAAAACACAAAATATAATATTTTGTAGCTGATGTTGTGCTAATATACTTTTTTGTTATTTCTTGCAATTACTTATGCATAAAACAAAAAAGTTTAATTACTCAATTAAAAGCATTTGATTCAACTATTAAACAGCGCAATGAACTAAAGTTTAGTTATACTATTAACTGGTATACTTACTTGTCATATAATTTAAAAGTTGTTCAAATGTGCAAAGAAATTGACGGTTACAATCGTTTTTGGTCAAAATTTATCTCTATTTTTTTTATTGGCTACACTTTAATCATTTGCTACATGGCATACAGGTTTGTAAACATAAAATTTAGTTACTAATACTAACTTATTTTTTAGTTTCTTTTTTATAAAATCATCATTGTTAAAAAAAGCTTTTTTTATTCTTTATTTTACACAAGATTTTATTATAATTTTTGTTGTCATTTATCAAGCAGTTCTAGTTTTAAAAAACAATATTTTTATTGAAAAACTTGTTTTAAATTCTTCTGCGCACTTTCAATTTTACAGCAAAAATAACTTTTTAAATAAACTTAAAGTAATTTTAAATAGATAATTTGTAAAGAAATGTATTTTAAATTTCAATTTTTACATTTTGTCTAGTCACATAATATCCTGATATCTGATGAATTATCAAAAACTGGGTTTAGACTGCTTAATGATTGGCTAATAAACTCAAGCACATTCGAAATAGTAAGCAAAATAGCTATTAACTATAAAAAATAATATAATTTAAATAAACTTTTTTCACACAGATTACTATTTACACTGTCATATTTTTCCTTTTAATTTTTAACAAACAAAATTATTAACTTGTAATAAAATGTATAAACAAAACAAATAAAAATTATTAATTTAAAACATTCTAATTACTAAACAAAACGATGCTTGCACTCAGCATCTGTTTATAAAAAATGTCAATCATTTCACTTTGTGAACTTTTATCACAAACAAGTCAATTTGGTTTCATTTGTTTCAAAAACATTATAACTAGTTTTGGTAAACTTTATAAACAGAATATGAAAGGTTTTTGAAATTGATAGTAAAAACATATGTAATGCACCGGAATATTTGCCATTTGTGAATAAAAAACAAAATGAAACTGTGAAAATTTGATTTGTTATTTTGGTATATAAACATCCATTTTGGTTTAAATAAATTCACCTTTTACAAACAAAACAAATTTTCATTTGACTGTAAAAAAGTTAACCAAAAAAAATGAAAATTTATTTTGCTTGTTTTTGCCTGGCACTGGCCAGTTTTGCCTGTCTAGCCCAGTGCGGTCCAATGTCCGATTTTTTCGGCGACATTAGCAATCGCCTGAGCCAACAGATTGATGATGTGGTAAAAAACTTTGAGGACAGTATGGGCGAAGTGGCCAAAGAGTTTGGTGACATCAACCGAGAGCTGAAGGACGTCGCCCACTGCTACAACCCGGAGGTCGGCAGGAAGATTATCAACCTGTTTGACAGCGAACTGAAAACCAAAAATCTCGTTCAGGAGTTCTACGTAAGTTGTTTTGATGATTTTGTTTACAACAACAAAAACTCACTTAAAAATGCACCTTTTTTGACAGGCCCAATTTGTGTACAAGAACGCCACCAGTCACAGCGTAGGAACGCTGCTCGACTCCGTCCGACAGATCTTCAGCCACTGTCTGCAACCGGAACGGAACAACAACCGCACCAATGGCACCCAGATGGGACTGACGTCGATGTCCGACCTGGACGACGATGACTTCAACGCCATGATGGGCCACTTTGACGAGGAGGTGGAGGACAGCAACCGCCACGCCCGCAAAAGCGGCAGCGACCAGGAGTGCCAGGTGGACAGCAGTGAACGACTGCCTGCAGACCGTTTCGATTGGCGTGACCAAGACAAAGTTACCAGCGTTAAAAACCAAAGTAATATTAGCTGCTGATATTCAAGTGTTTTACTGTCTGCCTAACACTGCTTTTGTTTTGTTTTTCCAGGACAATGCGGATCATGCTGGTACGGTTATACAGTTGAAACAGCTACAAAAACTTTTTTGCAATTTATAATTTACCATTTCCTAGGACCTTTGCGGCAATCGGCGCCCTTGAGTCCCGCTGGCTAGTTCACTCTGGGAAAAAAGCCTCGGAGAATCCTGACATTGACTGGAGCGAGCAGAGCCTGGTGAACTGCGCGAAGAAGCACGTCGGAGTGGAGGGGCGAGGAGGTGGCGGATGTCACGGCGGCAACGCCCACATCGCCTACAAGTACCTGAAAGACGTCGGCGTCATTCGCGAGGAGAATCGACCCTACGTGGCGGAGGAGAACGAGTGCCAGACGACCATGGGCCAGCCCATTTCCAGCTACTGTCTGCGCAGCAAGTACCGCTACAGCTACGACGCGAAACCTGAGGAGCTCGACGATGAGACGATCATGCGAGCGCTCGTGCAGAAGGGACCACTGTACATTTCCTTCAACGCCAGTCCGCTCACCAGCCGCAACTACAAGGGCGGCGTCGTCAACGATCCGAACTGTCCGAAGAGGAACAACCACGCCGTTCTGCTCGTTGGGTAAGAAAGGCACCTGTCCAAAGTTTGCTGCTTGAAAAGAAAAGTACTAACTTTAACCCATCAAACTAGCTACGACAACTCGGACAACAGCTGGATCATCAAAAACAGCTGGGGACCGTGTAAGTGATCTGGAGATTATTTTAAAGTGTATATTTTTAAAATTGCTTTTTATTTGATAGATTGGGGAAACCAGGGCTACTTCAAACTGGCTCGAGGATCAAATATGTGCGGCGTCAACGCCAACATTGCATGGCCAAATTTTTAACAAAATATTGTAGTTTCATTGTGTTTTTTATAATAAACGGCATAAACATTTAACTAAAACATTGCAAAATTTTTTTTAATAAATTTAAACATTTTGCGTTAGTATCAGAGGTTTTTGTTTGTTGTGCCACTTAAAAAACCTGATAGTGCATTACGCAATCTATCTATTGTTTAAAACACTTCATTAGCAAAAGGGATAAACTTTAAATGAACCAGAACTTTTATTTTATTGCAAAAGGACGGTTTTCTGTTGTAGATATTAACAGGAATGTTTGACTTTTTTAACTTGTTTCTATGAAAATTTACATGGAGAAACGGCTAGCAGTTTTGCGTAATAGCAGATAAATTATTTGATATTTTAGTTAATCCCCACAAACTAGAGATATCTTTCAAAACTCATTTAATAATGCACATATTTTGCATCGAATAAAAATGGTTGGGTTAATTTACAGCTAGGTTACCCAGACAGTGTTTTAATAATGTTAAAAGTATGCGTTTTATTTGTTGTAAATGCTTGTTTTTATCACAACTAAACTATTGCAATACTTGAAGTAGTGTTTAAAATCATTTTCAAGTGGTTGTGAACACTGACATCTGTTTTGTGTAGTATTTTTTGTATAAAAAGAAACTTTTTATATAAAATCAACCTTAGTGTTTGAAAAAAAGTTTGCTTAAAACAAAATGCAGCTGTTTAAAATACTTTCAGTTTTTCTTGCCACAATAGTGCTGGCGTCGGCTGACACTCCCGCCAACTGCACCTACCAAGACATTCAGGGCATTTGGCTTTTTTCCGAGTCGGCTCGAGTGGCGAACCGGACGGAAAACTGCGATAACTTTCCCAGCCAAACCAGCCCAGTGTACATTAAACTGGACTTTCCCAACATCGCCACCGACAACGTAGGCAACGTGGGCACGTGGACGCTGATTTACAACCAGGGCTTTGAGGTGGTCATCAACCTGCGTCGGTACTTTGCCTTCTCGCTGTACAAGCAGAAGGGCAAGGAGGTGACCAGCTACTGCAATGCCACGCTGCCCGGCTGGTCGCACGACCTCCTCGGCCACAACTGGGCCTGCATCAAGGGTCGCAAGGTGGACAGCTTCTCAGTCCTCCCAGTCGACCTTCATCAGACCTTCATCGGCGAGGGAAAAACCCACCAGCGGCCTGAAGGTCACCTCTTTGAAGCGGTAGACATGTCGACGTACCTGAGCGAGTCATACGTTCAGCAACTCAACTCCCGTCAGTCGCAGTGGAGGGCGAAAGTCTATCCGCAGCTGCAGCGTCGCACTACTGAGGAGCTGATTCGCATGGCCGGTGGACGGGCGTCACAAATTGTCGACCGACCTAGGGCCGCAACTAAACAGCAGCTGAGTGAAGAGGTGCGTCGTCAGGTGGCCCAACTGCCGGCAAGCTTTGACTGGCGAGATGTGAACGGGGTCAACTACGTCAGTCCGGTTCGAGACCAAGGTAAGAAGCTATTAAGATTTATCTTAAAAATAACTTTCAACTTTTTGTGTTAACTACAAATACAGGCGGATGCGGCAGCTGCTATGCCTACTCCTCGATGGGCACACTGGAGGCGCGAGTTCGCATTGCCACCAACAACAGCGAAACGCCGGTCTTCTCCACGCAACAGGTGGTCGACTGCAGTGAGTACTCGCAGGGCTGCGAGGGCGGTTTTCCCTATCTGGTGGCCGGCAAGTACGCGCAGGACTTTGGCGTAATGGCCGATCAGTGCTACCCCTACGTGGGCACTGATGGGTCGTGCAAGGGCCCGGTCAACAACTCGGTCACCTGCCAACAGCGCACCTACACTTATCAGGTAAGGAGTGTTGTTGTTGTTGTTGTCTCAACAGCTATCAGATTAACTAATCACTTTTAATGCCATACAGTACCACTACATTGGAGGCTACTATGGCGCCTGCAATGAAGACCTGATGCGTCTGGAGCTGGTCAAAAATGGTCCCATTTCTGTGAGCTTTGAAGTGTATCCTGATTTTATGAACTACGCCAACGGTGTTTATGTGCACCAACCTTCTTTCCTAAACACCGAGTCACTCCGTTTTAACCCTTTTGAGCTCACCAATCATGCAGTGCTCGCAGTTGGCTACGGTTTTGATCAACTTTCACAAAAACCGTATTGGATTGTCAAAAACTCATGGGGTCCAGGTAAACTTATGAAGTAGTTATCTTAAAATGATTTTATAACGAAATATTGTACCTTTTTCAGAATGGGGTATGAACGGATACTTTTGGATTGAACGAGGAGTTGATGAATGTGCCATTGAGAGCCTAGCCGTATCTGTCACGCCAATTCCTTAAAACTTTTGTGTGTAATTTTTAAGGAAAGTTAAAATAAAATAAACAACAAATGATTCAATTAAAAATTGTGAAAATTAAACTTTGAAACATTATCACAAGATAGCGCAGCCAGTTACACATGTAAGTTTAAATAATATTTTCTAGCAACTTCTTTTCATTTTTATTGCCGTACTATTAAGTTCAGTTTTTAAGAACCAGTCACATGAAATATTATCTGAGGTGTACAGTACACTAAGTTAGCAAATCAATACATTATCGTTATTTGTCTAACCTTCTATTGCGTCGGTACATTTTGAAACACAAAGTTTTGCTTATTGTCAGTGGTGAAAGATTGCGTGTTTGATTGTCATTAAAAAGTTATTCTAACATTCAATGTTTTCTTTTTGCGTTTACAATTTTGCTGACTGACAATTAGTTTTTAGCAGTTTTATTTTGAAGATCATTACACCGTTGAAGCTGTGTCACTTGAAATAATTAATCGATTGTCAGTTTTTTGATAAATTTTGTATTAATGTTTGTTCAATTAACTGACAGTTTTACTGTAAACTTGCGTTAGTTTTACCATTTAGTAAATTCAATGTCAACATTAAAAAAATTCAAAAAAATTGAACTGTTTTTTTAAATCGGATAACAAACTCAATTTTTATTTAAAATTTAAAAGTTATTTTAAAAATGTTTCAAATGTTAAAGTATTTAAACTTTTGTTAAATATTAATTTTATAACTTAAAAAAAGTTTAGTTGAGTTAAAATTAAAAGTTTTTTGTTACTTAACATTTGTTACTTTTTATTTTAAATGAAAAAATTTATCAAAACTATTATTTACACTAATGAAAAAATTAACATCTTTTTAGAAAATACAAGGGCTCAGTCGCACTCGCTTCGCTCACGCCACACTTAACTGTGCACC
>JAALOO010002404.1_pt1 | contig 10363 bp, 10 predicted proteins | sample 7257641 | NCBI WGS metagenome assembly JAALOO01 (sample SAMN14085613, study PRJNA598686) | mite metagenome | biome: ENVO:01001000; feature: ENVO:01001002; material: ENVO:01001226; isolation source: single female mite from University of Michigan culture on fish food culture... ... | reverse complement strand
TTAAGTTTTACACTTCATTTTTTATTTTTACATCACTTTAATCTGATGTGTAGTTTTTAAGATAAATGTACCAAGAGAATCATAACAAGCCCCATTCAAACACATGCTTTTTGGACGGCGCAGGAAAGCTCACTTTTCAGTAAATCGAGTATGGCCTTAATGTGTTAAGTTATTTTGTTGTTGTTGTTTTGATTTGATGATTGACTTAAAAATTGATTTTTTTTAAAAAGTTTTTATACTCATTTTTAATTATCATTTAATTGCACTATGCATTGTTTTTTTGGAAAGTGGTGGTCATTAAATGAAATGGAATCAGATCAATGTGCCCAAACTTTGATTAATTTTTGTTTGCAATAAAAACAAACAGTTGTAATCATTTTCGCTTTTAATTTTAAGGAAAAGCCTAAGGATAACCAGGAGACCACATCAAAGAAGGTCTGACTCATTTTTACTTTGAGATTTTGTTAATAAAAAAAATTAATTTGTGCAACATTTTTAATCAGAGATGTGTTTCTCAAGTGCAAGAGTGACCAAAGTCTTAGTAAGTGGTAAAATGATTTGCGATTATTAAATTAAATTATCTGATAAATGTTGTACTTTTTGTATTTTTGTTAAATAGTTTAAATATTATTATTCAATGTTTTTTAGTTAATATAAATTTATTTTAAACCTATATTTTTAAAATAAAAAAAAATAAAAACACAAAGGTTAATTAGCTTTAAAAAGTTACACTGTTACAACAAGTTAATTGACATTAAAAATTAACAAGTTTTATTTTTAAATGACGTTTTTACTGATGAAATGAACACACTGCAATTAAAGTGTCAATTAAACAAATAAAAAGTTTGCCAAACAAACTTGAGTAATTGTCTAGTTTAGTAATTTAGTTTTGATAATATATGTAAAACATTCATACTTTTGTTTTGTGCAAAACAAAACAAGTCAGTTGCTGTCAAAAAAATTAAAAAGCAAACAAAAACAAACAAAAATGTCTTACAAAATTCGACGCCTTTTCTACAGCCGCACTTCGGAAATCATCACCGACATTGTACGGCTTCAGTTGACAGACCCAGCCGTTACGCCTACTTGGTACAGCGGAAACAGATTAAACGCCTACTCAGTTGTGTACCTGGTCATTGCCATTGCTTTGATCATTCGAATGGCCACCTTTACGCTGGCGGTAACTGCCCTGGAATTGCCGGAATATTCCGGCATAGCAGCTGGCTACCTTTCAGTTGAGCTCAACTCAGGTCTATTTTACCGGCACCTAATTCAGGAACGCTTCACCGGTCTGCTGATGGTCCCCTACACGGTCAACAACGTTGCCATTCTCGCCTACACTTTACTGATTCCAAATAAACCGTTGTGGAACTTTGTCCACGACTACCTAGTTAACAATGGGGCGCAGTTTTGGATGGAAAATTCTCATTTTAAAATTTCCTTTTTAGATATGCTCAAAAATCCCTTTCAAACAGTTAAAAAAGTGGCAAATATTTTGCAGGTTATGTGGTGGCGGCGACTTTCTGCAGACAAATCACCGAGAAAAGAGTTCAAAGTGCACTTTCACACTCCACTGGCTCATCTGGCCAATTACTCTCACCAAACTCGCTCTCGAACGCTGCTGCTGCACCTTTTTATGGAAATTGTCTTCTTTTTTGTGCAGATTATTGCAGGTATTTTATTAAAATTACCAAATTATATTACTTTTTGTAAACAACAACTTACTTTTTTACGTTTTTACAGAAATGGTCTACATCTTTGCGCTCGCCTATCACTTCCGCCTAGCTTACGGTGAACTTCCGGCCTACCAGTGCCTTCTGGCAGTCCTCGACATGGCGGCCATCATTTGGATGATCGGCCAGTGCATCACCCTCCTCTTCTTTGCCATTCTCACGCTCATTGTGGGCGGCTTCATGGTCTCCTCCCACCTGCTGGAGCTGAACCGGGCAGTCCTCGACCGAGCAATTTCATCATTATCAAACCCTAAAAACGAGTTTAAAATAACTGTTGTTCCAAAGGTGGCCTTCTTCCTCGAGGAGCACCTGAAGGTAGTGCAGCTGGCGGTGATGCTCAATCGGACGCTGATCCGCAATCTGCTCAGCATTCTCTCCATCTCCGCCGTGGTCAGCACCATTTACATGGTTTCCTGTTTGACCTTCCTCCAGTTAAGTCCCTTCATTCGAGCCTGCTACATCACCTACCTGGGCATGTACGCCTGGCTGGTGGTGCTCAGCTGTTCGCCCTTCATCTTCACCGTCGAACTGTTGCACTCCTGTGCTCCGCGGCTGTTCAAACTCCAATCAAACTTACTTTGTGGAGCATCTCTATCACTGCGTTCTGGGGTAGTTTTAAGAGCAAAATTAAAGCTGCTGACCGCCTATGAGCTGCTGCACACTGACGACAAGTTCTATTTTACCATTGGACAATTTGCAAAGATTAATCGAAAGTCGCTTTTTGAGGTAGGCGCTTTTTTGCGCTAAATAAATTTTGTGATACCTAAATGTTTTGTTTTTTTGTTTGCAGTTCATTTTTTTGTACTCCGGTTACCTGCTTTACTCATTCAAAATGTACATTGTCCATAACTTTTAGCACATGTTGTTGCTCTCGTTGACTGCTAATTAAATTCAAAAGCATTTTTTATTGATTTTTGAAGGTGTTTATTTAAATATATAATTAATGCAGTTCTTGCTAAACCGCCGTTAATTAACTGGAAATTTTGCTTTAAAAATCAAAACAAAATGTTGCAGTTGAATAATTGAATAATTTGTTTTTGCTTGTTAGAGCAATAAATGATTAGAAAACTGGTCAGGAGAATGACCGCTAGTGAATGTTTTAAACGGGGAAAAAAATCTGGTTATTAAATTTAGCGCAAGCAAAAAACATTAACGTGTTTCCGATAATCCGGTTTTTGGCTCACGTTATTTACTGTTTTCATTTTTTTTACCAAATCAAAAGGTGAACTTGAGTACGCAACAGTGTCAACAGCAGCAGCAGCAGCAAAAACTGCTGCTGTTGATTGCAGTCAATTGATAGCAATGACCAAAGTTGAAAACAAGTACACTGAATAAGAAAGAAGAAGAAGAAGATTACGATTGAGAAATTAACAGTAAATTTGATAACGGCAACACAGCCATCACACTTTCTTTATCAGCTTTCAACTTTGCTACAGTTTTGCCGGTGCTTTTGCTGTGTACTTGATAGCCAATCGTGCAAAAACATCTTTGTCTGTGTAATGTTGAATGATCAAAAAAATTTTGCAAAAATTTTTTCACTGTGATGCCTGCCGTATCCACCAGCAACAACAAATTGACAACAACAGAAAAAAACATTCTTTTGTGACATCATTTCTCATCCTTTTGTTTCAATGACAAACTGTGTTTTATTATTGCTTGCAAGATGACATCAATTAACAATCGTTAAACAATCAGCCACATTTTTTTTCTGTTAATTGAAACAACAACTGAAACTATTTGCAGACATTTGTAGTGCATTTTACTATTTGCAGTTGATTTGAACTAATTAAATTATATTTTAAATCAAAACGTTTCAACTGTGTTTGCAATCATAAATCATCAAAGAGTGCAATGAACTCCACGTTTAAGCCAATCATCATCGCCAACGACGACGACGACGACGACGCTGATAAGTACGAAGAAATACCAATACACGATGACGATGAGCAGATAAACTTGAAAACGGAAGCACTGATCGCCTGGAAGGACATCACCGTCACAGTGACCGAGTGGACCGTTCCAAAAGTAGCTGTTCAGCAGTTCAGTACTTCCGCACTACCAAAATCACTAGTTCCATGGAAACGGAAAACCATTTTGAACCAGTTAACGGGTCACTTTATGCCCGGTTCTCTGAACGGCATTCTAGGTCCAAGTGGCGCAGGGTACGCAGTTTCAGAAAAAAAAACTTTTGCAAACTTGTTTCTAAAATTAATTTTTTAATTTTTTAGAAAAACAACGCTTTTAGACGTGCTCAGCGGAACTGCCAGCTCATCACTTACCACCGGAACTGTCTACAGCCAACCGGAAACGGAAGTGTACTACATCCGCCAACAGCTAGCCGAGTGCATCGTTGGCCAGCTGACAGTCGGTCAGCTGCTGCACTACGCCTACCAATTTAAAGTTTCCAGCGGTTCTAGAGGTCAAAGGTCAAAGTCAAGCACTGCTAAGGAAGCTGAGCACATTAGACAAACAATGGCCGCGCTAATGTTGCCAGAGGAATTATTAACTCGACCCTTTGACCGCTGCAGCGGCGGCGAACAGAAGCGCATTGCCATTGCCCAGGAGATACTTGATCCCTCTGTTGAGGAAGGAAATGATAAAAAAGAGGTCAAAGGTCAAGGCAGAAGACAGAAGATTCTCTACCTGGATGAGCCGACAACCGGTCTGGACAGCGCCTCCGCCGCTCAGGTGATGCACCACCTGAAAAACCTTACTCAAAAGTCCAATTTTCATCACCACCACCGGCGAATCACAATAGTCGCCACCATTCACGCCCCTTCCGATGAGGTACTATCCCTCTTCAACCATCTGTATGTTCTAGCTAAAGAGGGCGTGGCAGTGTACTCTGGTCCACCAGGCGGAATCAGGTCAACGTTGGAGGGAACAATTCAAACCACAATTTCTTCGCAACAGCCGCCCATTGAGGCACTGCTCAAGGTGGCCTGTGATGGTAATATATGAAATATTTAAACTCTTAAAACTTATCAATTAGTTTTCTTAGGCCCCACCTCACCGGAAGTCCAGCGCCTGGCCACTGTCACTCAGCTAACTGAAAAGGCAACTCTTGAGGCTCAACTCAAAAATTCAAGTTCAGTTCTTTTACCTGCATCCAATTCGAGCCATCAAACTTCAGGACAAACCTTTAATTTTTGCTGCCTGTGGACGCACCTCTGTCGCCAACTTCGAATCACCTTCCACGCCCAGCTGACCACCTTTCTCTTTCAACCTCTGCTCTTTACGCTCTTCTTTGCCTTTCTCTACAGTCTCTTTGCCACCTCTTCAACCTTTTCTGAAAATGAAAGCACTTTAAAAGAAAAAGAAAACCCCTATTCAGCTGACGGAAGACTGTGCATTCGCTTTCCTCCCACTTTGAACTCCTCCTCTTTTGAAACAACAACAACTGAATCTATTTCTCCCGTCGTCTGCAGCGTCGATGAGAGCCCCTATCAGCAGAACGACCCCACCCAGCGGTCAGTCCACTACCTGGCCTACGTCCTGCTGATAAGCGGCTTCACCGTGCTTATCATCGCCACCTCACTCTACTCAGCAACGCTGAAGAGCCTTCAGGCGGAGCACCGGAATCGCTGGTACTCGCTGGGCGTCTTTTACACTTCTACGATGATCGTTACGGCGTTGGAGCTGAGCATCACCGTACTGCTGATCACCACGTTTAGTTACTTCCTCTCCGGGCAGCACGCGGTTGATGCCTTTTATCAGCGAGCTGATAATGCTGATCACTTTTGGATCACCTCCTTAAACTGGACAAGATTTAGTTTTTATCTCCTCTTCATTGCCCTGCTCTGCTTTTACGTCCAGGCAATCGGCCAGCTGATCGGGAGTTTACTTGTGGATCATCCAACACTGGCACTGCTCCTAGTTCAACTGGTCTACTCAAGTAGCTGTCTCTTCAATGGAACGTACGTCAATCTGAAGAGGATCGCCCCTGATAGCTGGCTCCTCCACCTGGCCTCTGACCTTTTGGGCGTCATCTTCACCACCAAGGGCGTTTTTTACGCCATCTTTGTGGAGGGAAGGTGCGGCTTTCCGCTCAGTTCGACGCACTACTCGAAGATTGTGGTCGACTTTGACATTGAGGCGGGCCGAGTTTGGGAGTATGCGGCTCGAGTGGCGATTAATATTTTGCTGTTAAAAATGCTGACATTTGCCGCGCTGTACTGCAAGTTTAGCGCCAGTTTTGAGAGCTGCAAAAGAAAGAGTAGTGAGCCACTGAATGAAACAGAAGAAAAAGAAATTCAGCAAACCAACGGGTCAAACGTTAGCTTTAAGTACGACAATCACCTTTTTTCCGCTTCTGTTGCGGTGGTGGTGGACGAGGAGAACAATGTCCCAAGTTTCAGAAACAAAAACAATAAAATTTCAGATCACTCCAAATCTAGCAGCAAACAAATTTCTTTTCAATTGCCGACTCAAAATTCAACAATTCAAAACACAAACGACAATCAAATTGCAATCGCCTGGCGGAACTTGACCTTCTTTGCAGACACTGATTCTTTTTTGCCTGGCAAATTAACCACTGGCAATTCCAACACAGCAAAAACTCATATCCTCAGTCAGTTAAACGGGCAATTTAATGTTGGCAGTTTGAATGCCATTTTGGGCACTTCTGGGGCCGGGTGAGAAAACTAAACAAATGCTAAAATTTTTAAACACCATTTACTTTTTTAATTTTAGCAAAACAACACTTCTCAAAATCTTTAGTGGTCAGGCAGAAATCAGTGGTCACCTCTCTGACAGCAGTCAAATTTACCTGCGCCGAGGGGCGCCCACAAAACGGCTTTTATTTCTCAAGAAGTGTCCGACCACCTGTTGAGCGGCCTGACTTCACGGCAGCTTCTGCTATACTCTTCTAAGCTGAAAAACGTCTCTTGTAAGGAGAAAGTAAATCACGGGGCAATTGCTGATCGGTGGCTGAAAGAGCTAGGTCTGGAATCGGTTTCTGACACTCGAATTGACCGCTGCTCAGGCGGAGAGAGGAAAAGAGTTGCAGTGGTAAGCTACCCAAAACTTTTAAATTAAAAAACTGTTTTATAAAAGTCAAGTTTTTTAGGCTCTAGAACTAACTCCTCTAGAGATGCCAAATCTCGTCTTCATCGACGAGGCCACCAGCGGCCTGGACACTAACTCTGCGGAGATCGTAAAAACTTTTTAAATCTTTTAAAGTAATTTCTAAACTATTCATTGCAGGTAATCGCCGCCCTCAAAAGGCTAACCAGTCATCACCCTCTGACCATCATCACCAGCGTTCACCAGCCAACCAGCACCGTCCTCTTCACCTTTGACCTTCTGTACGTCCTCTCACGGGGCGGCGCCTGCATCTTCAGCGGAGCTCCCGAGCTAGTTGGCCAACACCTCGATCACTGCCATCATCTTCTAGGCGTTTCCGGTCAACAGCTGTTTTGTTCGACCACCTACCTGAAACACTTCACCTTTCCCATCGAGGAGCTGGTGTACCAGTCCTGCTTTGAGGCGGATGAGCCGATGAACCTTCGACTAACCGAGGCAGCAAACTATCAATTTATGAACTCCACAAACAAACTCCTCGAGCAAACCGTCCTCACCGTGGATGGAATTTCCAAAAATCGAACCCGTTTTAGCCTCCAGTCCGTCTGGGCGCTAGCTCAGCGGACCGTCCACTACATCTCCGGCTACCTGTGGACCGAGTGGGTCGCCTACTTCCTAGTATCAATGATCTTCGGAACGCTTTTGAGGAGTTCCTATCCGCCGGAGAAGATCTCCGCCCCGGACGGCTGCGTCCACCCAATGGAGGACGACTTTTGCGGCCCTCGAAGTCCGGAGCAGGTGGAGCGGGAGCTCTTCTTCCGCGACAACTTCGTCTACAACTACTTCTACGCGACGATCTTCATTTTGGTCACCTTCTTCACGGCCACCTATAGCACCTTTCGGGAGTACGCCGTCTTCAGGAGTGAGCATCGAAATGGTACAAGAGTAGTTTTTTTATCACTGATAAAGTACTTATCAAAAACATTTTTTCCATTATCATCTAGGCTACTACAGCACCGGCGTCTACTACCTGGTCAAGTCGGTGGTTGAGGTGATTCCGCTGGTTTTCACAAACCTTTTCTACGTCCTGGTGGTGAACATTTACGACGGCGCAGTGGTCAGCTTCAGCTCCATTTACTGGCCCCTCTTTGCCCTGTTGACCCTCGGTCAGGTCACAATAGTCGGCCTGGCGCACGTGTTCACCCTGGTGGGCGGTGGCCACCTGGGGCTGACGACGCTGCTCGCCTGCTCCGCCTACCTCTTCTTCATCCTAATTGGAAACACCTACGTCCCGGTGGAGGAGATGCACTACGTCTACCAGGGCCTGGCCTGGTTCAGCGTTCCTCGGTACACCATTGAGACGATCATGCTGATGCTGTACGGCTTTGGGCGGTGCCCGGCGGAGAAGGGGGCGGTGCCGGCGGTGCTCTACTCGATGGGCATCAGCGAAGAGGACTTTGGCTGGAATTACCTCAAGCTGGGCGTGGTGATGGTCGTCTTCCGGGTGGCTGCCTTCTGGCTGCTGGTGCGGAAGGTCAATGGTGGAAGGTTAGGTCAAGGTGGAGGTGGTAAAAAAGAAAGATCTCTTCGGTTGGAGCAGTACAGAGCAAGTAGATTGATGAGCTCTAATTAAATTAAATTTTAATGCGTTTTTGTTGTTTTAAATTATTAAATTGAATGTGAAATCTAAATAAAATTTCTTTTCACGCAATTAAAAGATGGCAAATAATACTAATTTTTTAATAATTTAAAGACGGATGCTAAGAAAGAGAGAGAGAGAGGGATTGACATTGAAATTCGCCTCACAGTTTTACGACACTACACTTTGCCCTATCCGCATTATACGCAGTTGAAACTTCTCAGCATTTTAGTTTTATTGACCAACTTGAGTCAGTGGTTTACTGCCTCAGTTCCCAGTTTGCTACACGCTTTACTGTATTAATTAGGCAACCAGCCTTGATTTCAGTCAAAATCAACTCTCGGTTTGAGAGGTGATAAGAGTGATAAGAGAAGCCAGCCCAGGCAATAAAAACCCTGGTTGTCTATAAAAGAGAACCACTTGTGGCAATTAAAGCTCTACTTTGGAGTTCTCTTCTTTTCTCTGATTTGCTGCCCTTTCCCCAAAAAATCTATCTTTTCAACTCCTTTCCATGGCCCTTCTCAAGTTTGCCCTTCTCGGGGCGGTGCTGCTGATCAGCGGCACTCAGGCCCGACTGCCCGTTTCCTTGCAGGAGAAGTGGGGCTTCCTGGAGCGCCTGGATGACAGCGCCCGAGTGGTGGGCGGTGAGAATGCGTACGTAAATTAATTTTTATTTAAAAATCGGCCTTCTTTTCTCAATTTCAGTTTTGTTTAACAAAAAAAATTTTTATTTGCAATTTTCGCCTAATCTGATCAGCGCCATCGGCGAGGCGCCCTACCAGATCTCCCTCATCCGCGACTACGTCATCATCAAGCAGCACATGTGCGGCGGATCGCTGTACAACCCCCGAACCGTCATCACCGCCGCCCACTGTACCGGTTAGTTAGTTGGCTCTTCAGCTAGTTAGGAATCATTTGATCTTATCAATGTTTTGTGATAAAAATCAAGCAGTCCTCTTTTTAACAATTCTATTGTTGCTTTTTTGAAAATCTTAACCTCAGAGGGCCAAAAGCCGGGCAGCCTGATTGTGCGCATGGGCACCAACAAGGCGAACACGCCCGGCGCCGGGGCGCCCGACGTGAAGGTGACCGAGATCCGCCAGCACGCCGACTACAACCCGAACACCATTGAGAATGACATCTCGCTGCTGATCCTCGCCAACCCGGTCAGCCCCAGCTCGAACGTGGACTTCATTCCCCTGGAGACGGAGGACCTCGCCGACGGCGACCCGGTCAAGGTCTTCGGCTGGGGCCTCACCGACGGCAACGCCCAGTCGACGCCCAACGACCTGCAGAAGGGCCAGCTGAAGGTGGTCAGTCGGGAGAAGTGCCAGGCGAAGTGGGGCGACGTCAACGCCATCGCCCCGGGCATGATCTGCGCCATCGCCGAGAGCACCCAGGCGTGCAATGTAAGTGGAGGAGGAGGAGGGGAGGGGCGGGGTTGTTTTGAAGGAGGGGTCAGTTCGTAAATGAGGTAACTAATTTACACATTTTTTTGCTTGCTTTTAATTCAGGGCGACAGCGGCGGCCCCCTGGTCTCCGCCAGCGGCAAGCTGACCGGCGTCGTCTCCTGGGGCCCGAGCAAGTGCCCGCCCGGCGAGTACATGGCCGTCTTCACGCTGCCCAAGTACTACAAGGACTGGATTGCGGAGAAGGCCGCCAAAGTTTAAGTGGTGGTGGAACTTGTTTATGATTTTGTTGACTAATAATAATAAAATAAAAAAGTAATAATAATATTTTTGTGGCTACCTATCTAGGCAGTGGAATAAAAAAAGTGAAAGTGAGAGTTTTTACAAAAGAGGTCTGGTGAAAAGAGCAAAAATTAGAGGGAAAATTAGGGTAATTGTAAAAAACCACCTGTTGCATCAGGAACCACAGTTGTAAACTTGATCTTTACTTTTTCTTTTTATGATGCAAAGTTTTATATGATTTAGTAACATAAAACGGTAGATAAAGATAGTCAGCAGTA